>Ga0134126_10002688_pt1 | contig 22328 bp, 21 predicted proteins | sample KB31752_FD_96881 | JGI IMG/M metagenome (GOLD analysis project Ga0134126, IMG submission 96881) | Terrestrial soil microbial communities with excess Nitrogen fertilizer from Kellogg Biological Station, Michigan, USA - KB3-175-2 | ecosystem: Environmental > Terrestrial > Soil > Unclassified ... | reverse complement strand
TGACCATCAGCCGGTGCGCAGCGCCGCCGGGCAGAAGCTCGGTCTCACGATCTGCTATGAGGATGCCTTCGGCAGCAGCCAGCTTCAGGTGCTGCGTGACGCCACTCTGCTGGTCAACGTCACCAACAATGCCTGGTACGGCAATTCGACAGCGCCCCACCAGCATTTGCAAATTGCCCGCATGCGGGCACTGGAAGCCGGCCGCTACCTGGTGCGCGCCGCCAACGACGGCATCACGGCGGTGATCGGGCCGCATGGCGAGATCGTGGCGCGCCTGCCGCAGTTCCAGGAGGCGGTGCTGCGCGCCGAGGTCACGCCCATGACGGGCCTGACGCCGTATGCGCGCGTCGGGAATTTTCCGGTGATCATCGGCGCAGGAATGCTGCTCGGTCTGGCGGTTTGGCGCCGGCGCCGCTCGTCCTATTGACTCTGCCGCGCGGAGAGCCCGCCGAAGCGCCGCTGGCGCCCGCCGTAGTCTTCGAGTGCGCTATGCAGGCGCCGCTCATCGAAGTCGGGCCACAGGCATTCGCTAAAATGCAGTTCCGCAAAGGCGCACTCCCAGAGCAGAAAATCGCTGAGGCGCCGCTCGCTGCCGGTACGAATCAGCAGATCGACCTCGCCCGCGGGATGGGCGCAATGGTCGACTTCATGCAGCAGCCGCTGAAAATCCCCCGGTGTGAGTTCGGCGGCGCAGCGCGCGCGCAGCGCCGCCTGCACGATGCTGTGTTGAGCCGAGTAATCGACGGCAATGCGCAGCAGCATGCCCGTTCCCGCGGCGCTGGATTTTTCGCTCTGCTCGATGGAGCGCAGCAGATTCCCGCCCAGCCGGTCGCGCCGCCCGATGATGTTGATCCGGATCGATTGTTCCACGCAGCGGCGCGTCTCGGTGAACAGGTACTGGCCGAACAGACGCATCAGTGCGGCGATCTCGGCCGGCGGCCGCGCCCAATTCGCGGATGAGAAGGCGTACAAGGTCAGGATTTTGACGTCCGCGCGCGCCGCTGCTTCGACCGTGGCGCGCACCGCCTTTGCCCCCTCGATGTGGCCCGCCGTGCGCGGCAGCCCACGTTGCGTGGCCCATCGCCCGTTTCCGTCCATGATGATAGCGACGTGCATGAAGCTTAGGCGCGCCTCGTGGCCTTGATCACGGCCTCGATATGCTCCAGATAGCGCAACAGCGCCTTCTTGCCGACGGGCGTAATGCGGTACTCCGATCTCGGCCTGCGGCCCTCGAAGGACTTGGTGCACACCACGTAGCCCGCCTCCTCGAGCTTGCGCGCATGGGCGCTCAGGTTGCCGTCGCTCACGTCGAACAGGGATTTGAGTTCGTTGAAGGTGAGCTGCTGGTTCATGGCCAGTGCGCTCATGATGCCGAGACGCACCCGTTCGTAGATCAGACGATCGGTCACCCCCGCATCGTCCCCGCCGCGCGGCGCACGAGGCACGGCCGTGGGTTTTGCAGGCACCTTGCCCGGTGCCGGAGCAACCGGCTCGCTGCGCTTGACGGCGTTGGACTTAGGGGGCATGGCGGGAGCGGTCATGGCTGGAGCGGCCGATCAGGATGCCGAAAATGACGTGCACGGCACCGAATCCCAGACCCAGCATGACCGTATGCTCGGTCCGGGGCAGCGCGAACGTCAGCGAACCAAGAGCCACGAACAGCGCTCCCATGGCGCCGATGAGCCGGGCGATTCCGGGGGCCGTCACCGTGCTCGCCGAGAGCACCGCGCAGCCGTAGAGCAGCAGCCACATGCCCGGTAGGACGCTGGTCTGGCCGGCGCCGCCCAACACCCAAGTCAGCACGGCGCCGGCGAGCAGCGCGGGGCAAAGACAGAGCAGAAACTTTCTGGCGGGACCCAGGTAGCGGGCATGGCCGCGCTGCACGTACTGGCGCGCCACCAGAGCGCCGCCGAGCACCAACGCGACGGCCGCGGCGCCGAGCCATATGCCGAGCCAATGCGGCGCACAGCGCGGCAGCGACACGACCGCGGCGGCGAGCAGGCCGATGATGCCCATGACGATTCCGGCCATGCCGGGCAGGTCCATGGAGCTCGACGCTTCGATGGATGCGCGTATGTAGGCGAGCGTGCCGAGGGCACGGCTTTCGATGGCTGCGGGAGTTTCGGGCCGAAGGGGGAGTGCGGCGCTGGGTCTCGACATCGGAGCAGCCTAGGGGAGTAAGCTATGTTACGTCAAGTACTCTGAAACGCAAAGTCAGCGGGCGAGAAAAGGCGCGGCGCGGGCGGGACGGGGTCTCACGGGCGCCGATTCGACCTCATCGGCCGATGGCGAACTCCTCGATCAGCGCGCGATAATCGCCGAGGGCGGGCGTGGTCAACCCGGCTACTTTCCCGGCGTCGTCCCAGTGCCGGATGCGCACGGCTTCCTTGTAGAAGGGCTCGGTCTCGAATCTCGCGACCTCGTGCGCCGCCATGGGACCGCCCTGCAATTTCAATGTGATCACCGAGGCGGGGCTCAGCTTGGCGAAATACTCGGCGTCCGTGGCCAGCAGGTAGCGCTTGGCGGGAACGTGCAGGCGCACCGGCTCGGACACTTCGGGGCGAAACCGCTGCGCGAGCCAGCGGCTGCCGATCTCCTCATGATGCGCATCCACGGTCCAGTCCGAGATGTCGCTGGGAACGTCTTCGATGAGGTGTCCGACGTCGTGCAGCAGGGCGGCAAGGATGAGGCCCGGCGGCGCGGCCGCTTTGCGGGCGAAGTAGGCCGCTTGCAGTCCGTGCTCGGTCATCGAGACCCGCTCGCCGAAATACTCGCCCGCTCCGCGCCTGTGAAAGAGGGCGAGAATCTCTTCGGTGACACTCATGAATGAACTCCCGGGTGAATGCCAGGTAGTTTACACCTTGGAATAATCAGACTCCGTGGCACGGTAATTATGCGCGACTTGGGCGGCACTCATCCTGGTGGAGGCGGCGGCACGACGCCGGTTTTATGGCGCGGCCCCGATGGGCCGCAGCGTTGAAATCCGGATCGGCAAAGAGCTCACCCAGCAATTTCTGAACGGTGGTCGAATAGTTGTCGACCGCGGCGGGGATGGCCACTGCGCCGATGCATCATAGCGCGCCGCCGTCTGCAACTCCGTGGTCAGCGCGTCGCGCAGATAGGTGGAGAACGTGCCGTCGCTGCCGCCGTTGAGCTGCCCGTGCCGACGCCCTTGGCCACGGCGCCGCCCATGTCGGCGGCGATCACTCGTCCGCTCATGCTGCTCGCGGCTCTGGCATTGACGTTGCCCTTGCTCCGGAACTCGAACAGTACGGTGGCGGGTCGCGGCTGTTGGACTTTGGGAAGCCGAGTGTTGGAAATGACGGGAAGAGTGGGATCAACATAGGATTTTACGCTGAGGCCCCCCTGCAGTGCCAAACCCAACATCAACAGAGCCGCAATGCGTAATGTGCCGCACCTTTGAACCGCGCCTGACTCATGAGCAGCTACGGGAATCGGCTTGTCGACCGCGCGCTTTCCCCCAGCTCCGCACCGGCAAAGTACAGCGGAACGAAGCGCAGTTTTTGCCCAGGCGGCATAGAATATCGCCCACTGTACAGTACCAGTCCTTCGGGACAGGCAGCATAGGTGTCCAGGAATAAGCGAAGGCTTTTGAGGCTCCCGCCTTTTCCGGATTTAACTTCGATCGGATAAACCTGCCCCGAGCTTTGGATCAAATAGTCCACCTCAGCCGCAGCGTTTCGCTCCTCTCGGGCCCAATAATACAGCTCGCGATTTTGCGTAACTAACAATTCCTGTGCCACGAATTGTTCCGCGAGTTTACCCCGATAGATGTCGAGCAGATCGTCGTGTCGTATCTCTACATCCACGGGCAAGCGGGACATTCGTTGCATTAATCCGATGTCGATGACGGACACTTTGAATTTCTTATTGTTCGCACTGCTACCCAAGGGCAACCCCGGCGTCTTGGTCGCGGGCACTTTATGCAATACTTCGGCGTTGCATAGAAGATCGAACGCATGGTGGATCGTTTTATTGGAAAATCCATCGGCTAATTTAGAGTATTGGATTTGCTCCCCGACCTTGATTGCGCAATTCGCGAAGACCTGGTCCAGGCAGTGCTTATCTGCCCGAGGCGCGTACTTGGCAAAATCTCGCCGATAGGCATCGAGAATTTCCGAATGGACCTCAAAGGCGTCGAGCATCGATCGGTCCCTGAGCCAGGCGACGACCGCCTCCGGCATGCCGCCGACGAAGAAGTAGTTTTTGAGCTGCTGTAGCAGCAATTCGTGCGCTACATCACTCAACTCGGCCGGCCCTTGTTGGAGCACATCGAATAACGGCTGGTTGTCCTGGGCTAAGACGAATTCGGCAAAAGTCAGCGGATACATGTTGAGAAATTGGACTCGACCCACGGGGAACGAAATCTCATCGAGTGCAAACTCCAACAAAGAGCCGGCGGCGATCACGTGCAAATCGGGCACCTCCTCGTATAAGTAACGCAAGGCTGTAAGAGCGCGCGGACAAGACTGAATTTCATCGAAAAATAACAGCGTCTCCCCCGGTTTGATGTGCTCGCCTGCCGCCAACGCCAGCTGCGCGAGAAGCGCTTTGCTCTCGAGGTTGCCTTGGAAAACGCGGTGCAGATCCAGGCGTTTTTCCAAGTCTATTTTTATGTAGCCAGCAAAATGGGCGCGCCCCAATGCATCAACCGCCCAAGTTTTTCCGACCTGACGTCCGCCACGTATGATCAGTGGCTTGCGACGGGTGGCGGCCTTCCATTCCAGCAGGCGATTGTCGATTGTGCGCTTCACGGACATAAACCGATAATAATAAGGCCATCATTTTATTCATAAATTACAAAAAGTCAACCCTATTATTGTACTTAGGGTATAAAATAACAATTATATAGTCTGGAGCAACCACGTTCGGGGGTCAGAGATCTTTTGAGCCGAAATTTGGACGCGCTGCTTTTGCGGTCTACCTGCCGGCGGGATCGGTCGAGTCCCGCGTCTTACGCTGGTCCTACCCGGGTGCGCGCTGGTCCTACGCGGCATAGGGAAGCAATCCGACGGTCCAGGGAATTAAAGTAACGTACGCTCCCCATGCAAATACCGTGGCTCGGTACACATGAAAACAATTATCGTGGCGACAGTTTTTGAGGTCGATCACTAGGAGTCTCAATTATGACCATCGAAGACCCAAGCCCGATTGAGCTGCCCACAACCGGTACTGTGGACGATGACGATGATCGCGACGACGAGCATGCCGGCGAGAACGAGACGCCAGTTCGCGAGACCAACGAAAACACCGAATCTCCCGAGGAATTCGAGATCGATGATGAGGAAGAAGACCGGTCATGAGGAAGAATTAGAGCCGATCCCGTGATCGCAGCGCCGAATCGATCGCCAGGGCAATCTCGCTCTGACTGCAGGGCTTGGCCAGCCGGGCGATGCCGCGCGCCGCAGGGTCGCCGGGCAATTCCGCATACCCGGTGGCCAAGATGATGGGCAGGCCTGGAAACTGATGCTGAATGCGTTCCGCCAGCTGCATGCCGGTCATGACCGGAATGGCGTGATCCGTGACGACGATTTGGGCTTTGAGCCCGGAGGCGAGCAGGGCAAGGGCTTCGGGGCCGGAATGCGCCTCAATTGCCGTATGACCCAAATCCTCTATCATTGCCGCCATTCCGGTGAGAACCAGCAAATCGTCATCGACCACCAGCACCGCGCAGGGCGCCACTGACGGAGTCGTTGCGACCGGACCGACGCTGCGCACCACCTCCGCGGGCGATGACTTTGCCCTCGGCAGCCACAGATTGACCGTGGTTCCCTGATTCGGTTCGCTGCAAATTCGCAACAGGCCGCCGGACTGAGCAGCGAGGCCTTGAACCATCGATAAGCCCAGGCCCGTTCCTTTGCCGGGGCCCTTGGTCGTAAAAAAGGGTTCGGCCGCCTTGGCGAGCGTGACATCGTCCATGCCCATTCCGGTGTCGGCAATCGAGATGCGCACATAATCACCGGGGGCCAGAGCAGCCGAGCCGCTCGATGTCACGGATGCGCCCGGCGAAGTCGAATCGGCGGACGTCGTTTCAGCCGCCGCCGTGATCGTCAAGGTTCCGCCCCCCGGCATGGCGTCGCGGGCGTTCAAGGACACGTTGAGCAGCGCCAATTCCAGCTGGTTGGGATCCGCAAGCACGGGCGGCAGTTCGGCGGGGAACTCGCTGACGATTTCAATGCCATGGCCCAAAGCGCGCTTCAGCAGTTCTTCCATGCCGCTCACCAGCTGTGTGAAACTCACGGCCCGCGGTTTGAGCTCCTGCCGGCGCGAAAACGCCAGCAGCCGCTGGGTCAATGCCTTTCCCCGGTCGGCGCCTTGAATGGCATTTTGCAGAAGGCGGTGGCTGTGCGGGTCGCCGGGCAGACGCTTTTGCAGCAGCGTGAGGCTGCCCAGTACCGCCATCAGCAGATTATTGAAATCGTGCGCCACACCGCCCGTCAAGCGGCCGATAGTGTCCATTTTCTGCGCCTCGAACAGCTGCGCCAGGGCATGCTCGCGTTCGCGGGTACGCTCCTCGACCTTGAGCTCCAGCTCCTCGTTGAATTTGCGCAACTCCGCCGTGCGTTCCTCGACGCGCTTCTCCAGTTCAGCATTGAACTGTTCCAGCTGCCGGGTCTTGCGGTAGAGATCGATGAATACCTTGACTTTGGCCCGCAGAAGTTCAGGCACCACCGGCACCGGCACGTAATCCACTGCCCCGAGTTCGTAACCGCGCAGCTGATCGAGATGCGCCATCATGACCGCCGAAACGAAAATGATGGCGGTGTTCTGGAAGCGCGGATGTTCACGGATCATCGCCGCGAGTTCGAAGCCATCCAGATCGGGCATGCAGACGTCGATCAGGATCAAGGCGATGTCGTTTCTGAGCAAGTACTCGAACGCTTCGCGCGCGGAGCGGGCCTTGAGCAGATTCTCGCCGATCCCGGCCAGGATGACTTCATGGCTGAGAAGCTTCGCCTGCTGGTCATCGACCAGCAGAATATTCACCTTGTCGGGCGGCGTCACAATCGGCACTCTTATCGATGCAGCCACTTGCGCAATGTGGACAGTAGTTGCTGTATGTTGACGGGCTTCGCGAGATAGTCGGAGGCTCCCGCCTCCAGGCATTTCTCGCGGTCGCCTTTCATGGCCTTTGCCGTCAGCGCAAGAATCGGCGTACGGTGGTGTCGCGGGTCCGCGCGGACCGCCTGAATGGTCTCATAACCGTCCATGCCCGGCATCATGATATCCATCAGCACGATGGCTACGTCGGAACGCGCGTTCAGCACGGCAATCGCCTCGTTGCCCGTGGTCGCGGTCAGCACTTCCATGCCGCGCCGTTCCAGCACGCTGCTGAGAGCGAAAATATTGCGGGTATCGTCATCCACCAGCAGCACGGCGCGGTGCATGAGGTGTTCATCGGAGCTGTGCAGGCGCTCGAGCATGAGCTGCTTCGCCACGGGCAGATCGGCGACCACCCGATGCAGGAACAATGCGGTTTCATCCAACAACCGCTCGGGAGATTCGACGCCTTTGACCACCACGCTGCGCGCTATCCTACGCAGCTTCGCGTCCTCGTCCGGCGACAGCTCACGTCCCGTGAATACCACGACCGGTATGTCGCAAAGCGCCGGGTCAACGCGGATTTCCTCCAATACGTCGAACCCGGACATGTCGGGAAGCTTCAGATCGAGCACCACGCAATCCGCCGGACCCGTCCGCAGTTGCGACAGCGCGCTCGCCCCGGTCTGCGCGAATGCAATTTCGAGATCGTCGTGGCGCAGCAGTTCGGCCACCGCGTTGCGCTCGGTTTCGTCGTCCTCGACCAGCAACAGGCGTTTGCGGCGCAAACGGGCATAACTTTTGATGCGCACCAGTGCATCGTCCAAACCCGCCGTGGTGGTCGGTTTGTGTACGAAGGCAAATGCGCCGCGCGCCAGTCCGTGATTGCGGTCCTCGTCCAGGGTCACTATTTGCACCGGAATATGCCGCGTCGAGGGGTCCTGCTTGAGCTGGCTCAAAACAGTCCAGCCCAGCATGTCCGGCAGGAAGATATCGAGCGATATCGCCGCCGGATGGTGTGCGCGCGCGAGAGCAAGCGCGTCGGCGCCGCGATGCGCGACCAAAACCTTGAAGCCCTTGTCCTTGGCGAGACCGACCATGACGCTGGCATAGTGCGGATCGTCCTCGACGATGAGTACGACGCAATCGCCGGGCGCAAGATGGTCGCGGTCGTCCAAGACCCGTTCGAACTGAGGCTTCGACCCCGCCTGTACCGAAGCGGCCGGTGCCGGCGGCGCGGTACCGGCAGCCGAAGGCGGCGGCTTTGCAGCCGCGCCGCCCAGATAGGTGAGCGGCAGGTACAGGATGAATGTGCTGCCGGAGCCCGGTACGCTGCGCAGCTGGATTTCACCCCCCAGCAGATTGGCCAGCTCGCGGCTGATCGCAAGTCCCAAGCCGGTCCCGCCGTACTTGCGCGCGGTTCCCGCGTCGGCCTGCTGGAAGGCTTCGAAAATAATCCGCTGCTTCTCGGCCGGAATCCCGATGCCCGAGTCGGTCACCTCGAAAGCCACCACCGACGGCGCATGCTTCAACGTCGGATGATCGGCGTTCCAACCGCCGGTCGCGGGAGACACGGACAATTTCACGCCGCCGTCGGCGGTGAACTTGAAGGCATTGGACAGCAGGTTTTTAAGCACCTGCTGCAGCCGCTTCGAATCCGTGACGATGCTGCGATCGAGATCGGGTGAAATGTGGACGTCGAATTGCAGCCGGCGGTTCTCGGCCTCGTGGCGAAATGGGCGCGCGACCGTCTCCAGGAGATTGCTGAAATACACTTCTTCCGCGTCGACGGAAACCGTTCCTGATTCGATCTTGGACAGATCGAGAATGTCGCTGATTAGATTGAGCAGGTCGGTCCCCGCGCCGTGAATGGTGCGGGCGAACTCCACCTGTTTGTCGCTCAAGTTTCCGCCCGGATTTTCCGTGAGCTGCTGGCCGAGAATGAGAATGCTGTTGAGCGGCGTCCGCAATTCATGCGACATATTGGCCAGGAATTCCGATTTGTACTTCGAGGTCAACGCGAGCTCGGTCGCCTTTTCCTCGACCGCGCGCCGCGCCTGTTCGATTTCCTGGTTCTTTGCTTCCACCTCGACATTGCGATCGGCGAGCTGCTGCGCTTTCTGTTCCAGCTGCTCGTTCGTCTGCTGCAGTTCACTCTGTTGGGTCTGCAGCTCGGTCGCGAGCTGCTGCGATTGCTTGAGCAGGCTCTCGGTCTGCATGGTCGCTTCGATGGAGTTGAGTACGATCCCGATCGACGTCGTGAGCTGCTCGAGGAAGGACATTTGCAAGTCGGTGAAGGCACCCACCGAGGCCAGCTCGATCACCGCCTTGACCTGTCCCTCGAATAGAACCGGCAGCACGATGGCATTGCGCGGCGGTATCCTGAAAAGGCCGGAGCTGATCGAGATCACATCGGCCGGCAGCTCGGTGATGAACATGTGGCGCGCGTCTTTCGCACACTGTCCGATGAGACCTTCACCGAGCCGCAGGCGTTCGGAATAGCCGCCGGGCATCTCGTCCGCGTAAGCTGACAGCAGCTTCAGCCCGTGCGCGGCGCCGTCGCCCTCGAGTTGGTAGATGACGCCGTGCTGCGCGCCCACCAGCGGAGCCAGTTCGCAGAGCAGCATCCGTCCCACCGTTGCCAGGTCGCGCTGACCCTGCAGCATGTTGGTGAATCGCGCCAGATTGGTCTTCAACCAGTCCTGCTCGGTGTTGCGGTCGGTGGTCAGGCGCAAATTGCCGATCATCGTATTGATGTTGTCTTTGAGTTCCGCGACCTCGCCTCGCGCCTCCACTTGGACCGAGCGGGTCAGATCGCCTTTGGTTACCGCCGTGGCAACCTCCGCGATGGCGCGCACCTGCGTCGTCAGGTTTGCGGCCAGCAGGTTCACATTGCCCGTCAGATCCTTCCAGGTTCCCGAGGCGCCCGGCACATTGGCCTGCCCACCCAAGCGGCCCTCGACACCCACCTCGCGCGCCACGGTGGTGACCTGGTCCGCGAAAGTCGCCAGCGTATCCGTCATGTTGTTGATGGTCTCCGCCAGCGCCGCCACCTCGCCCTTCGAAGCGACGGTCAGATTTTGCTTCAGATCGCCGTCGGCCACCGCCGTCACGACTTTCACGATGCCGCGCACCTGTTCGGTCAGGTTTGCGGCCATGACGTTCACGGTGTCGGTCAAATCCTTCCAGGTGCCGGCAACGCCCGGTACCTGCGCCTGGCCGCCGAGGCGCCCCTCGGTGCCGACCTCGCGCGCCACGCGCGTGACTTCGCCGGCGAAACCGTTGAGCTGGTCGACCATGGTATTGATGGTGTTCTTCAGCTCCAGAATCTCGCCTTTCACATCCACCGTGATCTTGCGGGACAAATCGCCGCGCGCGACCGCCGTCGTGACCTCGGCGATGTTGCGCACCTGGGTGGTGAGGTTTGCCGCCAGCACATTCACGTTGTCCGTCAGGTCCTTCCAGGTGCCGGCCACGCCGGGGACGACCGCCTGGCCTCCCAAGCGTCCATCCGTGCCCACTTCGCGCGCCACGCGTGTGACTTCCCCGGCGAAGCTGTTGAGCTGATCGACCATGGTGTTGATGGTGTTTTTCAGCTCCAGAATCTCGCCTTTCACATCCACCGTGATCTTGCGGGACAAATCGCCGCGCGCGACCGCCGTCGTGACTTCGGCGATGTTGCGCACCTGGTCGGTGAGGTTCGACGCCATGGAATTGACGTTCTCGGTCAAATCCTTCCATGTGCCGGCCACGCCGGGCACATTCGCCTGGCCGCCGAGCTTGCCCTCCGTGCCCACCTCGCGCGCCACGCGCGTCACCTCACCCGCGAAGGCGTTCAACTGGTCCACCATGGTGTTGACGGTGTCCTTGAGTTCGAGAATTTCGCCTTTCACGTCGACGGTGATCTTCTTCGACAAGTCGCCGTTGGCGACCGCGGTGGTCACGTCCGCGATGTTGCGGACCTGGCCCGTGAGATTCGACGCCATGGAATTGACGTTCTCCGTCAGATCCTTCCAGGTTCCCGCCACGCCGCGCACATTGGCCTGGCCGCCCAACCTTCCTTCGGTGCCCACCTCGCGCGCCACGCGCGTGACTTCCGAGGCGAACGCATTCAGCTGATCCACCATCGTATTGATGGTTTCCTTCAGCTCGAGAATCTCGCCCGATACGGTCACGGTGATCTTCTTGGCGAGATTGCCGCTGGCGATCGCGGTCGATACCTCGGCAATATTGCGGACTTGAGCGGTCAGGTTCGACGCCATGGAATTCACGTTGTCGGTCAAATCCTTCCACGTGCCCGCGACGCCGGGTACCTGCGCCTGGCCGCCCAGACGTCCTTCCGTGCCCACTTCGCGCGCCACGCGCGTGACTTCGCCGGCAAAGGCATTGAGCTGATCGACCATGGTGTTGATGGTCTCTTTCAGTTCGAGGATCTCGCCCGAGACGTGCACCGTGATCTTTCTGGACAAATCGCCGCGCGCCACCGCGGTGGTGACCTGGGCGATGTTGCGCACCTGCGCGGTGAGATTTCCGCACATGGCGTTCACCGAATCGGTGAGATCCTTCCATGTGCCGGCGACCCCGGGCACCAGTGCCTGACCCGCCAGCTTTCCCTCGGTGCCTACCTCGCGGGCGACGCGGGTCACCTCCGACGCGAAAGAGCGAAGCTGATCCACCATGGTGTTGATGGCTTCCTTCAGCTGCAGGATCTCACCGCGCACGTCGACCGTGATTTTCTTCGAAAGGTCCCCGTTGGCGACGGCGATCGTCACCTCGGCGATGTTGCGGACCTGCGCCGTCAGATTCGACGCCATCGAATTCACGCTTTCCGTGAGATCCTTCCAGACCCCGGTCACCTCGCGGACCTGGGCCTGGCCACCGAGCTTGCCGTCGGTGCCCACCTCGCGCGCAACCCGCGTCACCTCGGAAGTGAACACGCTGAGCTGCTTGATCATCGTGTTGACGATGTTTGCGGAACGCAGGAATTCACCCTTGAGGGGCCGGCCATCCACGTCGAGCGGCATCGTCTGAATCAAATCGCCGCGCGCCACGGCAGTGATCGCCCGCGTGACCGCCGTGGTGGGCCACAACAGATCATCGATCAGCTCGTTGACGGATCCCTCCATGTCCGCCCATGCGCCGTCCGACAGTGCGAACCGGACGCGGGTACGCGTCTTGCCCTGGCGGCCGACGACCTCGCCCACCTGTTCGAGCTGCCGCGCCATGCGCTGATTGGCTGCAATGATGGTGTTGAAGGTGTCGCAAATCTTGCCGGCAACTCCCGACTGGTGGCCGGGCAAGCGAACGGAGAAATCCCCGGCCCGCATGGCACGGAGCGCATTCAGCAAATCAAGCTGATTGAGCTCGCTGCCGGCGATGGCCTGGCGCGCAGCGCCGTTTCTCTTTTTGCGGGCGACGGTCGAATTGGGTTCCATAATCGGTGACAGAGCAGGGACGGAGGTTCGATGTTGTGATATCCGCTCCCGTTTGAGCTTGTCAAAGCCCCTGCGAAAAGTCCAACTTCCGTGGTCCGGTGTTTCAGAATTTGATGTAGGAGGATTCCCACACGGGCGCGCCAGGGGGTTTCAAGACGCGCGTCGCAATTCAGCAAATCGCCACTCCCTCCCGTTATGAATCCTTGGGCCGGCATGATATGAACCAAAATGTTCTCTCCGATGGTTGATGCCGGGGGCTTTTTCATGGGAATCGTGTTTCCAAGCGAGGCGGTTACCCGCCGCTGGGACGGAGCGCTGCGGGCGAGACTGCGCAGGGCGCCATTGGAGACTTTCTTACGGGCGCGGGCGATAACCACCGCTCCCCCGGGCGTTGCTCAGGCCAGCGACAATTTGGTCAGAGCGGCGGTGTTGATGGTAGAAGCGGGACTCACGTTTTATTTTAGCGACCGTGCGGATGGGCTCTCCGTACCTCAGCGGGCGATCGTCGGTCATGTGGCCTGCGTGGTAAACCGCGTCTTGGCAGAGTTGATCTCGCAGCCCGAAGCGTGGCGCATAGCCGCGCTGGTGAGTACGGCACGGCTTCTTACGCCGTGGATCGGGCTGAATGCGGCGGCGGCCGTGGCCGCCTCATCTGCGCGACGATTCCAGCATGAGTGGCCCCAGGCGGCGGCGTCAATGGACGCGCGCGTCGGCCGCAGCGTGGTGGCCGCGGTCACTGAACACAGCGCAACGAGGCTGGCCGAAGTTGCAGCGAGCATCGCTACCCGTTTGAGTCGTCCACTCGAGTTAGAGTCTTGTTGCGCCACGGAAGACGTCGCCCAATCTGCGAGCAGGTTCTAACCCCGGCGGCATATACAAATCAGCGGAACAAGAAAACACAGGCGCTCGCGTCGCTTGATGGTTGCAGTCGCGATGGTCCGCGAGAAGTGCGAATTCTCAGACGCATACGCGGCGCGGGGTCCTACATCCGATCGAGCTATTGCCGGCTGATTTGCGGGGACGGCCTCGTTAGGCTGGGCGCCCCCGTTGCTTAGACCGGCTGAGGGGCCCCCGGCCGGCCGAGGCGACCTATTTTGGAACAGAGAGGACCAATTTATGCCAACCACAACTGGTACGAAAGCCGCCGACGGCGCACAAAAGCAGGACGCCATTGCAATGCTCATGGCGGATCACAAAAAGGTGAAGAAGCTGTTTTCCGACTTCGATAAGCTCAAGGACGAGGAAAGCGACGAGGACAAGTCTGCAATCGTCGAGCAAATTTGCAACGCGCTCAAGATACACACCGAGCTGGAAGAAGAGATTTTCTACCCCGCGGTGCGAAAGGCCATCGACGACTCGGATTTGATGGACGAGGCTCTCGTCGAACATGCCGGTGCCAAAGAGTTGATTGCTCAACTTGAAGACGCAAGGCCGGACGATGAGCTGTATGACGCCAAGGTCACCGTGCTAGGGGAGCAAATAGATCATCACGTGAAGGAAGAGGAAGGGCAAATGTTTCCCAAAGCCAAGAAGGCGAAGGTCGACACAGAGGCACTAGGCGCCACAATGCTCAAGCGCAAAATGGCGCTGATGGAGAAAATGGGCCTGGATGACGAAGATGCCACAGACGATGCGACAGTGAAGCCAACTGGCACCAAACGCTGAAGTGGATCCGTGTCCGGCCCGCGATGGGCCGGACCGCGGCCCCTGGCCCGTGGACCGTGGCCCGTGGCCAAGGGACCGGAAGTTCGATATTGTGATACGCGTCTCCTACTGACGGCGGTGCGCAGGGCGCGGAATCTCGAGCATCATTCCTCGATGCGGCGTTTGCAAAATCGGACACTCGAATGGCCAGCAAGGCAATCCTCGGGCTCATTTTCGGCCTTCTCGTCGGACGCGCCGTCTGCGGCGCCGAGGAACCGTATCAAGAATTCGTGTGCCGCTCACCCACCGAGGAACGGGTTGTTCGGCTCTACAGCCGATTCGATGCTCATTCGCAGCACGGTTGCCGTGTTGAATATTCGAAGGGCGGTCGGGGGAGAATCCTATGGTCGTCGCAGTCCAGCAGCACATATTGCGTTTCCAAGGCCATCCATCTGGTCACCGTGCTGTCGCAGGACGATTTCAAATGCAAGCCGCGCACCATCGAAGCGGTCGAGGCGGACTGACTCAAACGCGCGGTGACACCCCCGCGACGCGCATATCCGTCGACCCGGCCGGAGATAGCCCATGAAGCCCCGCATCAGCTCGCTGCACGCACCCCAGTGTCAGGGTTTTATGCCTGACGATGTGCCCCGCGTGCCGGCCAACGTCTCGGAGTCCTCTTCAATATCCAGACCGTCCTCATACAGCGTGTCCCTTTCACCCTCAACGCGCAGTTCGGTGTCGGGATCACGGGTCTTCTCATAGGCGTCATGGTCCACTGAATCGCTCTGCTCGGAGCCCTCCAGCGCACCACCCCGGAGCCTGCGTTCAGCAGCGGTGTCCGGCGTCGCCGTCGGTTCGTTTTCGGAAGCATTTGAGATGCCCATGGAAGTCTCCTGTGACGTATCGTGCATCGCGAGCATCGCGCAACCGGCCTGCACCTGCTACCGGGCGATCAGGATCATGCGATGTAGGTGTTAACTGACGAGGCGTGTAAAGGGGTGGCGTCGAAGCTCGGCGAGTTAGAGGCGCCGGAATAGTTGCCCCGGCATCGCCGGCGGCTCGTCGCATCGTCAATTCCAAAGACATTCAACTCCGGCTGCAGCTGCGATTTCCGGGTCCCGAGTGATGAGAGGAAGATCGAGTACGACAGCGGTCGCGGCGATCAGGCGGTCACCGCGTTGCGCAATCGTGTGGAGTCGTTGGGCGATGTAGATGATTTCGGCCGTCAATTCCGCTTCGTGGTACTTCCCGCTGGCAAACGCGGCACGTGCCCATTCTTCGAATGGCAGCGCCAGCGTCACACGACCTCTGTGACACGCTTCGCCGAGCTCAGCCAGAACGAGAGCCGGAATATAGATGGCGCACTTGCCTTCGTCGGCGTTGTCGTACAGTTTCCGTGCGCGCTTGCCCAGTCGCTTGCGACTACCGTCGATGGCCCAGATCAGCGCGTGTGTATCCGTGACAGCGAGCGGCGTCGACTTCGGGTCCACGGATTATTTGCCGAATGAGGCCAACTTCTTCTCCCACAACGCGTTTGCGCCGTGTCGCATATCGTCGAGAGGACCCACTACTCCGTCGGCGATCCGCCCGCTCCCAATGGTGCGGTTGCGCGAGCTGGCAGCGGAGCCGCAGGCCGCGCCGCCCATGCCCCTAGCTCTCCCGCCGGTGGCAGATGCCTGATGGATAACCGCAATTCCGTTTACACTGCGCGCAATGAAAATCCCCAAGGGCCTGCAGCCGCTGATTGACGACGGCATGGTCGACTCGGTTATCCGCAGCATCAAAAGCGGCAAGGAAGCGTCGGTCTACATAGTAGCCTGCGGTGATCAGTTGCGCTGCGCCAAGGTCTACAAGGAGGCGCAGCGGCGGGGTTTTCACAAGCTGGCGCAGTACCAGGAAGGCCGCAAGACCCGCAGTAGCCGCGATGCGCGCGCCATGGGGAAGCGCGGCCGTCACGGCCGCAGGGTGCAGGAAGCGGAATGGAAGAATGCCGAAGTGGATGCCCTGTACCGCCTGGCCGGTGCGGGCGTGCGCGTCCCGGCGCCGCACCTGGTACACGAGGGCGTGCTGCTGATGGAATTGGTGCAGGACCAGCATGGCGACCCCGCGCCGCGGCTCAATGATGTCGACATCACCGCGGACCAGGCGCGAGCGTGGCATGCGTTCATGACCGCGCAGATCGTCCGCATGCTCTGTGCCGGCGTGATTCACGGCGACCTCTCCGAGTTTAACGTGCTGCTGGATGTCAACGGGCCGGTCATCATCGATTTGCCGCAGGCGGTCGACGCCGCCGGCAACAACAATGCTTTCGCCATGCTGGAACGCGATGTCAACAACATGCGCGCGACCTTCAGCCGGGCGGCCCCCGAGCTGCTGGAGACCGAGTACGCCCGCGAAATCTGGAAGCTCTATGAAAGCGGTGAGCTGACGCCGGAATCCACGCTGACGGGACGCTTGGCGCGCGACACCAGCGTGCCGGACGTGAATGCCGTGCTCACTCAGATTGAAGAAGAGCGGCAAGAAGCGGAGCGCCGTGAAGCGGCAGCCCGCGCACGCGACTGACGCGTATTATTCAGGATTGATGCAGCTGAGTTTCGATCGCGTCGAGCTCCGGCGTGCGCGCAGCGAGGACGGATGTGGATTTGATCGAGCGCGGATCAAAGGCCGCGAAAACGGAATATGAGGCACAGTATGGCCCGGTCACGCAAAAGCGCTGAAGAGATCGAGTACAGTTCCGGCAATGTGTTTGCCGATTTCGGCCTGCCGGATGCGGCTGAGGTCTCGGCGCCGAAGCACCACTGGCAGTGAAGAACAAGGCGACGTCGGCGCCGCCGCGGGCGGCGACGAACTGTTTGTGCGACTGAATGGACACATCGGCGTGCCCGTCGCCAGCGACGAGGCCGAGGTCCTCGCCGAGATGTCGGCTGCGCGTGCAGCAGCCCTCGACGACTGCTGTCTGCGCGAGCAGCATACGCCCCGCAGCCAGCCCAACCGGACCGACGCCGAACAACAAGCATCGAGTGCGAGTCGGCATTACTCTCGATTCTCCAAGCCGTGACACGAGGCAAGAAGCCGAGCCCGATGGTGGGCCAACCGCCGGCGGTGTGGAGGCGCCAGTCCAAGGGTTGATGGGTTCTCGCGCGCGGCAGGCGTTCGGGGTCTTTGGCTCATGCGGCAGTCGGTGGCACCGGCATCGGTTGCCTGTTTCAAATGCAAGAAGCCGATTCGGGTCGCCCGGGACCTGACTGTGCACGGGGATCAAACTTGTCCGGAAATCGGGGCGCTTTTTTTCTTACTCACGGAACTGGAGGAAGAGATTTCCGATGCCGGCTACGGCTACCGGCTGCCTGGAGAGCGTTTACGCAGGACGTCGAGCGCCGCGATGGCCGCCTTTACCCGAGCTGACACCAGGTTATCGGGCAGTTGGCAGATGCCGATGTGCGTCTTGATTGCATCGACCAGGCTTTCGGTGTCATTGATCAGCAGTTTCGCGGCCGGCGTCAACTCGAGCGACGCGCCACCAGGCTGGAGTCATTGAGCGTGCCAATGCGCACCGCGAGATCGAGGTTCTCCTGCACCAGGTCCGCAGCGCTCCGGCGCCCCGGGCACTCGATCAATTCATGCGGCAACCCTGTCGGACGAACTGCCCAAAGTTTCAACTTGTTCACAGCCGAACAGACACTGATCCAGCCGACGGGGCGGGGAGTTCAAGCGAGTTGAGGATGACGCTCACGGCGCAGCAGCGCCGCCTCGGAATACACACTGTCGCGAGTCAGGTAGCAGCCGCGCAAGTGGCGCGGGTATCTGGCGGATGAAAAGGCGGTGCGGCCGTGCAGAGTGCGCTGATTGTCGAAGGCCACGAGGTCGCCGTCGCGCAGACTCAGTTGCAAATGAAACCTCGGGTCTCGCAGCAAGGCCGCGAAGTGCCGATAGGCCGAGTAAAACGCCCGGGCCTCCCGGGCGGCGAGCCGCAGCGGCGCTATGGAGCGGTTGTTGTAGTGCACGGCGCTGACTTCGCCGGTGCAGTTCAACTGGATCAGCGGCCGCTCCGCGTACAGCTCCACGTCCTTGGAGCGGTAAAGAAAGGGCACGGGGGTGCGCGTCAGAAGCGCGAAGTCGTCGGGCGCGATCGAGCGCAGATGTTCGGCGATGGCGAAGCCGTCGCCGAACAGGCTGTCGCCGCCGTCGGGGGAGGCGATGAGTGCATGCAGTACCTGGAATCCCGGCACCGGCTCGCGGTAGGGATTGTCCGTGTGCAGCCCCAATCCCAAGTCGGAATACGCCAGATTTTCCGGCTGCGGCACCGAGCGGACGTCGAAGACCAGTCCATAATTGGTTTCCGACACTCTGCCCGCGAGGGCTGCTGCCTGGAGAATCCCCGTCTCGATAGACGGTACGCCGCTCAAGAATGCGATGCCGTCCTGTAGCAGCCGCTCGAGCCATTGGGCGCGCAGCGACCGGTCGTGCTGCGCCTCCGCAAAGCTTGCCCAGGCAAAGTCGTGCGCTGCGTCGAGGCGGGCTCCCTCGAGCCAGTGCCGGGGAGCGAACTTTGCACGAGGCTCGGAACGGCTCGCTGAGTGTGCGAGCAGCCACTCGAGGTCGAACGACGCGCAGCGCGGCTCCGCCTCCCATTGCACCTGAACCGTGCCGTTGCGTGAGACGGCCGAGCGAATCTTCGGTTCCTCGGGCAAATCCACGATATCGATGAGCCGTTGGCCGCTGTGCGGATCGCGGTCCTCGCGCACATTGTCGCGCAACCACAGGCTCGCGAATTCGCTGGACGTACCGTCCGACCAGTCGATGCCGAGCAGGTCGGGTTGGGACCAGAGGCGTTTTACTTCGGTAACCGTATTCATGGCAGGTGCTTACCCCTCGCGGCTGCTTTCGCGCTCAAGAAATATAGACCACCGGCGCCGATCGCCGCCAGTGCGCTGACGGCCGCCAGAGCGACGAACACGCCTTGCCAGCCGAAGGCCACCGTGATTCGAGCGACCACGTAGCCTGCGACGACCGCACCCATGTAGCCCACCCCATCGATGATGCCGGATGAGACCGCTCCCGCCTGCTTGCCGCCGAAATCCAGGGCGAATGCGCCGCCAAGATAGGAATAGGGGCCGAGCAGGCAGAAGGCGATGATGCCGATCGCAATCAGCGGCAGCAGCGACCCGGTCGAACTGGAATGCATGCTCATCAATACCAGCAGGGCCGCGGCGGTCGCGGCCAATCCGATGAACAGGATGAGCGAGCGGCCGTTCACGCCCAGACGGTCGCTCAGCCAGCCGGTCGCCAGAACGGAAACGGCGCCGACGCCGGGGAAAATCCCGCTCATACGCGCGGCGTCGCTCATGCTGTAACCCAAATAATCGCGCAAATACACCGGTGTCCAGGCGTTGAAGGTCTCGCGGATTATGGTGCAGCCCAAGGACAGGAGGCAAACCAGGAGAAATGCGCGGCTGAGGAGCAGCGGCAGCAGCAGCTCCTTGAGGGTTTGCGGCCTCGCTTCGGAACCGGCGAACAAATTGAGCGGGTTCGGCTTCGCCTCGACGTACCCCGTCTCGGCGCGCGACTCGCGCAGGAAAAAGAAATTGACCACCAAGAAGACGCCGGCGACCGCCGCAGCGAAGAAGAACAGCATGCGCCAGCCGTAGCCATGATCGATGAGCATTCCCATCCACTGGCGCGCCACCGCGTCTCCGATCAGATAACTGATGCTCAAGATGCCGATGATGGCTCCGTAGGAGGAAAAGTCGAACCATTTCGCCGACACTTTGATCAGCCCCGCCCACGCGACCGATTGCGTCAGGCGATTGCCTATCCAGGCGATGCTGAAGATCGGCAGGCTCAATCCCGAGGCGAACAGCAGCGTGAACGCGGTCGCGCCGGCCAAGCCGATCAAAAAACTGATCCGGCCGCCCCAGAAGTCGCCCAGCCATCCGAGGAACAACTTGCCGAGTGCGTAGGCCAGCACGCCAAAAGAGGTGATTTCGCCCATGCGAACCAGGGCGTCGGCATGACTGACGCCATGCTTTCCCAGCTCCACGATGAGCAGCGGTGTCGCCACAGCCAGATCGGCGCGGCAGAAGTACAGCGCCGCATAGCCGCCGAACAGCAAGAGGACGACGATGGTTTGCCGGAATCGCAGAGATCGGATGGTTGCGCCGCCCTCGGCTGCGCCCGGACCCAGCGTCAATTCGGGCCCAGTTGCCATTCCGCTTCCAGCAAGGTTAAGAGTGCGTGCATTCGCTCGGCGCCATCTTATGGGATCGGCGCGGCGACCACCACCGTTCGGCGGGGCCGGTTGGCACAAAACCTGCTTTGAATCCCAGGCAGAGGCAGCGCAGCGCTGTCTAAAGGGCCGAGCGAGAGCAGTGGGCAAGGTATGGCCGGTATTGCGGCGGCAGGCGGCAATTCGTTGCCGCCCGGCCCTCATTCATTGAAAGGAGAATGTTATGTCATCGATCGCAAATTTGGGTGCTGCGCCATCGGCGCCGGCCGCGGTGAACGTCCATCCGCACGGCCACAAGCACGGCTCGCACGTCCAATCCTTGGACGACTCCGACAACGATTCCGGCAGCGACACGGCCGCGCAGATCCCGGCCGGGACCGCGCAGAATGTATTCGGCAGCTTGCTGCAATCGCTGGAACAGGTGATCGGCGTGCAGTGGTCCGGCGCCGCCGGCGTCGGCGCCAACGCTGCTGCGGACGCGACCTCCGCTTCCGGCGCAGCCCCGGCCCGGTCCGCAAGCACGCAGAATTTTTTGAACAATCTGGTACAGAGCCGGCAGGCCGGCTGAAGCCGGCTCTCGATTGACGTTCACAGATCCCCCGGCTACCCTCAAGGCCGCGGGGAAACTCTGTGAACACCATCAAACGACTGCCGACTTTGTTCATCCCGCATGGCGGAGGCCCGTGCTTTTTCATGGATCCGCCGGCGGACGACCCGCACTTGTGGGACGGGTTGGCCGCCTATCTTCGGGGCATCGACGGATCGCTCGGCGTCAGACCGAAAGCGGTGCTGGTCATTTCCGGGCATTGGGAAAACCCCGTGCCCACGCTCAACGTCGCCGTCAAACCCGGCCTGCTGTTCGATTACTACGGCTTTCCTGAACACACCTATCGTTTGAAGTATCCGGCCGCCGGCGCGCCGGAACTCGCCGAACGCGTGCGCCGCCTGCTCGAGGCCGCGGGATTTCAGAGCGACGTGGAATCGAAGCGGGGCTTGGATCACGGCGTGTTCGTGCCGTTTCTATTGATCTATCCGAAGGCGGATGTGCCCATCCTGCAGCTCTCGCTGCAGGCGAGTCTCGACCCCGCCCTGCATCTGGCCATGGGCAGGGCTCTCGCGCCGTTGCGTGATCAGGGGGTTCTGATCGTGGGCAGCGGCATGAGCTATCACAACCTGGCCGATATGTTTTCCGGCCGTGGTGCGCAAACGTCCGCCGCCTTCGACGCCTGGCTCGGCAGTGCCGTGCAGGATCCGGCCACCCGCGAGCAGCAGTTGGAGAGGTGGCGCGAAGCGCCCGGAGGCGCGGCGTCGCACCCGCGCGAGGAGCATCTGCTGCCCCTGATGGTGGCGGCCGGCGCGGCGGCGGGTGAACGCGGTGTGCGCAGCTTCGGCGAGTCCATCCGCGGAAATCGAATCTCCGGCTTTCAATTTGGCTGAACGGCGAATGCATGGGATGGTTGCTGAATAGGATGGTCGAATGGGATGGTCGATGAATAGGATGATTGCCGCCGTTCTGGCGCTGATGTTGGGTACCCGAGCGGGCATTGCGCAAGATGCGGGTCTCGCCGCGACGGCCGGCGCGGATGCCCAGACCCTCGTCATCCGCGCGCAGCAGCTCATCGACGGGAGCAGCGACAAGCCGCGGCGCGGCATGGAGATCGTGGTTCGCGGCAACCGCATCGTTGCCGTCCGTCCCGTGAATTCCGCGGCGCTGCCGCCTGCAACCCGAGTCATCGATCTGGGCGCGTCGACGCTGCTGCCGGGGCTCATCGATACGCACACGCATATTTTCCTGCAGGGCGAGGACCCGGCCGCCGGCGGATACGACGTGCAATTGCTGAAATTTCCCGCCTCCTATCGTGTGGCGCGCGCCGTCGTGGCGGCGCGGCGCGCTCTGGAGCAGGGCTTCACCAGCATTCGCGACATGGAGACCGAGGGCGCCGGCTACGGCGACGTGG
>Ga0134126_10002687_pt1 | contig 22334 bp, 24 predicted proteins | sample KB31752_FD_96881 | JGI IMG/M metagenome (GOLD analysis project Ga0134126, IMG submission 96881) | Terrestrial soil microbial communities with excess Nitrogen fertilizer from Kellogg Biological Station, Michigan, USA - KB3-175-2 | ecosystem: Environmental > Terrestrial > Soil > Unclassified ... | reverse complement strand
GTCACTCGTCGGAATCCGGCACCGGCGCGTCACGATCGAGGGTCGCGAGGAACGAGCGAAAATCGTCGGCGGCCGAAAAATTCCTGTAAACCGACGCGAAGCGGACAAAGGCCACGTCGTCGAGGCCCTTCAGCCCCTCCATCACATATTCGCCGATCTGGTCGGAGGTGATCTCCACCTCGCCGAGGCTTTCGAGTTGACGAACGATGCCCGAGATCATGCGCTCGAGCCGGTCGGGATCGACGCTGCGCTTGCGCATGGCGGTATAAACCGAGCGCGATAGCTTCTCCCGGTCGAACGGCACCTTGCGGCCCGACTTCTTGATCACCGTCAGCTCGCGCAACTGCACGCGCTCGAAGGTGGTGAAGCGACCGCCGCAGCCATTGCAGATGCGGCGGCGCCGGATCGCGCTGGCATCCTCAGTGGGCCGCGAATCCTTCACCTGGGTGTCGTCATTGCCGCAATAGGGGCAGCGCATCGCCCTGCCCTAGTTGGGATAGATCGGGAAACGCGCCGTCAGCGCCTTGACCTTGTCGCGCACCGCCGCCTCGACCACCGAATTGCCGTCGTCGGAATTGGCCTCGCGCAAACCGTCCAGGACGGTGACGATCAGTTCGCCGATTTCGCGGAACTCGGCCTCGCCGAAACCGCGGGTCGTGCCGGCGGGAGTGCCGAGGCGCACGCCGGAGGTGACGAACGGCTTTTCCGGGTCGAACGGGATGCCGTTCTTGTTACAGGTAATCCAAGCGCGGCCCAGCGCCTGCTCGGCGCGCTTGCCCGTAGCATTCTTCTTGCGCAGGTCGACCAGCATCAGGTGATTGTCGGTACCGCCGGACACCACATCGAGGCCGTGCTCGATGAGCGTTGCCGCCAGCGTCCGCGCATTCCTGACGACCTGGTGCGCGTAGAGTTTGAATTCTGGCTGCAGCGCCTCCTTCAGTGCCACGGCCTTGGCCGCGACGACGTGCATCAGCGGGCCGCCCTGCAGGCCGGGAAACACGGCAGAATTGATCTTCTTGGCGATGTCCTCGTCGTTGGAGAGGATGAGGCCACCACGCGGCCCGCGCAGCGATTTGTGTGTCGTGGTGGTGGTGGCATGGGCGAAGGGCACCGGCGAGGGGTGGGCGCCCCCCGCGACCAGCCCGGCGATATGGGCCATGTCGACCATCAAATAGGCGCCGACATCATCGGCAATCTGGCGGAAACGCTGCCAGTCCCAATACCGGGAATAGGCCGTCCCGCCGGCGAGGATCAGTTTTGGCTTGTGCTCGTGCGCCTTGCGCTCGACCTCGTCCATGTCAAGTAGGTGGTCCTCGCGGCGAACGCCATAGGACACCACCTTGAACCATTTGCCGCTCATGTTGACCGGCGAGCCATGCGTCAGGTGACCGCCCGAATTGAGGTCGAGCCCCATGAAGGTATCGCCCGGCTGCAGAAGCGCCAGAAACACGGCCTGATTCATCTGGCTGCCGGAGTTCGGCTGCACATTGGCGAAGTTGGCGCCGAACAATTGCTTGGCCCGAGTAATCGCCAGGGTTTCGGCGATGTCCACATACTGGCATCCACCGTAATAGCGCTTGCCGGGATAACCCTCGGCATACTTGTTGGTCATGATCGACCCTTGCGCCTCGAGCACGGCGCGCGAGACGATGTTTTCCGAGGCGATGAGCTCGATCTCGTGCTGCTGGCGGCCGAGTTCGAGCTCGATCGCCTCGGCGATCTCCGGATCGCTTTCGGCGAGCGTGGCGGAAAAGAAGTCGGGAAAGAGGGGCATTGACGCGGCGGCGCTCATGGCGATCCCATGCTCTGATGACGGGCGGTTCGGTTGCTGCGGCTCTAGCATAGGCTAGGTGGCGATTCCAAGGATTCCGGCGACCCCCTCCCCCCGCTCCGGCTCGGCGGCAGCATTGTGTTAAGCTCCCCGCTCCCGGGAAGGCGGGTACGGGGAACTGCCATCGCCATCGTGCGTTAGCGTCGTAGCGTCACGGCAAGTTTGCATTGCCCGGGGGGCGTCAAAGGAGCTTGAACTAATGAAGAAATTTCTTTCGATAGCCTCGAGCGCGGCGCTGGTCGCCGTCACATCCGTCGCCACCATCGCCCCTGCCGACGCCGCACCGAGCTGGCAGCGGCAGCGCGACTACGTCGCGAACTGGTGCCGCTCGAACCCCAATGACCGGGATTGCCGCGATTTCCGCTCCAATTCGCATCGATGGGGGCATTCCAATTACAGCAATTGGTATCGGCACCATCGGTACCAGCGCGGTTTCGATCCCCTGGCGGCCGGCATCTTCGGCTTCGCGGCTGGCGCCATCATCGGCGGCGCGGCATCTGCCGCGCGGGCGAACTCGTCCAGTCACGTGGCCGCCTGTCAGGCCCAGTACCGGTCTTACGACGTGCGGACCGATACCTTCCTCGGTTATGACGGCGCTCGCCATCGCTGCACCCTCTGACCCGCGAATTCCAGGAACTACCGAAGGGGCCGGTCCACCGGCCCCTTTTTTTGTGGGCCATTGTCGCCAGGCGGCTTTTTGCGCAACCGACGATACGACTTTCACGTTTCCAAGACGCGGGGGAAATCGAGCCAGGTTGGAGACCTAGCATGAACAAGCTCCTGAAAATCGCCGGCGCCATTGGCCTTGCCGGCGTCGTCGCCCTCGGCATGGCCGCGCCAGCCGCTGCAGCGCCTTGGCGCCACTACCACCGCGGCTATTATCACCCCTATCCGGCGTACAATTACTACCCCGGATATTATGGCTATTACCCGTACTACTACGATCCGGGCGCGGCCATCGCCGGCGGGATCATCGGCGGCATTTTCGGCACCATCCTGCGCGACGCCTACGGCCACCGCTGCCTGCATGTCTACCATCGGCATGGCAGGACCTATTGCCGCGCCTGATCGACGTCCTGATTTCGAGGCGGGCACCGGCCGCGCGGTCAGCCCGCGGGCGGCCCGACCGAGAACTTCACGATGATCGGCAGATGATCGCTGCCGGTCGGTTGCCCTGCCTGCAGGTCATGGATGGCGATGTCGCCCTTGGTCATGACTTGGTCGAGAGGCAGGAACGGCCAGGTGGCGCGCCAGCCGAACACCCAGAGCCATACCGGCCATGTCAGGTTGCCGTGCGTCTGCCGCGTCAGGCCGGCATCGGTCGCGAAGTTGCGCTGGGCGTAGGACCACGGCGTCGAGTTGAAGTCGCCGACGACGATAAGGGGAACGGTCACGCCCCGTACCGCATCGATGATCGTCTGGCGCTGCTTGGCCTGCCGTTCGATCGGGAAGGGCCAGTCGAAATGCGTCGTCAGCAGCTCGAACTGCGCTCCGCTCGACAGCGTGAAACGCACCAGGATGTGCGCCGTCCGACCGGCGGCGAGTGGATCGCGCGTGCAGTCGCCATCCTGCACCTGCTCGAACGGCAGCTTCGAAAAGATGGCGATGTTGGCCCGTTTGCCGCCGACGCAGTATACCGAATAGGGGTAGGTGGCGCGCAGCAGGGGATCAAGCCCCTCGCGCTGCTCGGGGAAATGCTCCTGGAACGCCAGGATGTCCGGTTTCACGCTGGCGATGTAGCGCGCCATGCGCGGCATGTCGTAGTTCAGCCCAAACAGGTTGTGCGTCATCAGCGTGATGACCTGCCGGCCATCAGTCGGCAGCGGTGGGCGTGGGGCGAATGCCGCCATCGTCTCGGGTCCGACGGTCACGGCCGAAGCCGCGAGCCCGAGCACCAAAAGCCCACTGAGCGGCCAACTCCAGAAACTGCCGCCAAACAGCACGAGGACGCCGATGAGCGCGACCACCGAGGCGGCGATCAGGATCAACTGGAAATGATTGAACAGATCGAAGAATGGCACGGCGAAGCCGAACCAGGCCGCGATCGCGGCGCCGCCGAGCCCCAAGGCTGCCGCCCCGAAGCCGAGCCGAAGAAGGCCGACGATCACGGTCATGTGCTGGTCCCGCTGGCGATTGGCTTAGTCTAGCGGCACCCAGCCGAGCGGCCCGCGCTGCACTTCGAGCGGGGCAAACAGGCGCTTATAGGCCATTTTGGGCGAGTCCTTCACCCAATAGCCGAGATAGACGAATTCGAGGGCCGAGGATTTGACCTGCTGCACGTGATCGAGGATGAGGAAATTCCCCAGCCCCCGATGCGTGAGCAAGGGATCGTAGAAGCTATAGACCATGGAGAGGCCGTTCGGCATCACGTCGGTCAGCGCCACGGCCACCAACGGGCTCTCGGGACTCGAACTCAGCCGGTACTCGACCAGCACCGACTGCACCGGGGTATCTTCGATCATGTATTCGTAGTCGATGAAGGTCATCTGCGTCATACCGCCCCCGGCGTGGCGACTTTCGAGGTAGCGCTTGAACAGGGCGTATTGCTCGTGCGTGGCGCGCGGCGGGCGGACCTCGCCCTTCACGTCGGCGTTGAGCCTCAGCACTCGCCGGAAGCGCGCCGACGGCTCGAACCGGCCGGCGACAATGCGCACCGACTGGCAGGCCGAGCACCCCTCGCAGGCCGGGCGATAGATGAGGTTCTGGCTACGACGGAAACCGTTGTCGGTAAGGAGGGTGTGGAGCGCGCCCGCGCGCCGGCCAGTAAGGTGGGTGAAGAGTTTGCGTTCCTTGCGGCCGGGCAGATAGGGGCACGGCATCGCCGCGGTAAGGAAGAGCTGGGTGTTCTCGGGAGTATGGTCGGTCATCTACCGCCTGCGCTGGCCAACTCGAATCTACCCGTGAACGCCGTTCTGCGCAATGACCTCCGCGGCCGCCGCTCACCCCAGCAGCCGAGCCGCTTCGAGAGCGAAGTAGGTGAGCACGCCGGCCGCACCGGCGCGGCGGAAAGCGGCAAGGCTTTCGAGCATCGCCGCCCGCCGGTCGAACGCGCCAGCCTGGGCCGCGAACTCGATCATCGCGTATTCGCCCGACACCTGATAGGCGAAGACCGGTATGTTGAACTCGTCATGTACCGCGCGCACCACGTCGAGATAGGGCAGGCCCGGCTTCACCATGACGCTGTCTGCGCCCTCCTCGATATCCTGCGCAACCTCCCGCAATGCTTCGTCGGCGTTGAAGTAGTCCATCTGGTAGGAGCGCTTGTCGCCCTTGAGCCGGCTTCCCGACCCGACAGCCTCCCGGAACGGCCCATAAAAGCACGAAGCATACTTGGCGGCGTAGGACATGATCTGCGTCATCTCGAAGCCGCCACTGTCGAGCGCGCCCCGGATCGCCCCGACGCGCCCGTCCATCATGTCCGAAGGAGCGATGATGTCGGCCCCGGCCCTGGCCTGCACCAATGCTGAGCGGACCATCACCTCGATGGTTTCATCGTTGAGGATCTCGCCATCCCGCACCAGACCGTCTTGCCCGTCGCTCGAATATTCGTCGAGCGCCACGTCCGCGATCAGCCCGACTTCCGGCACCGCCGACTTGATGGCACTGAGCGCCCGGCACATCAGATTGTCAGGATTGTAGGCCTCGGTGGCGTTTTCGTTGCGCCGCTCGTTCGGTGTGTTCGGAAAGAGCGCCAGCGCCGCAATGCCTGCCGCCGCTGCTTCTCGCGCAGCCGCCACCGCAAGATCGACCGATAGGCGTTCGACGCCGGGCATGGTCTTAATCGGCGTACGCTCGTTGTGGCCCTCGATGACGAACAGCGGCCAGATCAGCTGGCTCGGCGCCAGGGCGGTTTCGCGCACCATGGCTCGGCTCCATTCGGTACGCCGATGCCGGCGCAGCCGCCGACCGTTGAGGAAATCGACGTCGTGCTTCTTCCAGTTCGTCATCTTCAGGACTCTTCGTGTGCTGCCGGCTGTTTAGCAGCCGCGCCGATGCGAGGCAAAGCGGAGTTGGCAGCTGCGACGCACCCCTGCTATGCCACAAGGATGCAATCGAGGTTCCCCATCCGCCAAGCCGGCCCCGCCGATGCCACGGCGATCGATACCCTGACCCAGGCGGCCTATGCCAAGTGGGTGCCGATCATCGGGCGCAAGCCAATGCCGATGACCGCCGACTATGCCCGTGCGGTCGTGGAGCATCGGATCGAGGTGGTTGAACTCGGTGGCCGGCTCGCGGCCCTGGCCGAGCTGTCGGTCGAGCCCGACCACCTCCTCATCGTCAATCTCGCCGTTGCGCCGGAACACCAGAAGCAGGGGCTCGGCTCAGCCCTGCTCCACCACGCCGACGCCGTTGCCGGCCAGCTTGGCCTCGCCGAGGTCCGCCTCTACACCAACAGCCTGATGGCGGAGAACATCGCGCTCTACCAGCGCCACGGTTATGGCGTCGACCGGATCGAGGAGCGGTCGCCGCAGTGGTCGGTGGTGTTCATGAGCAAGCGCCTCGGGGGCTGAGCGCTCGCCTTGCTGCCGCCTCGCCTTCGCGTTAGACAAGCGCTTCGACCATCAAGAAGGGCTGCCCGTGGATTTCAGCGCCGAGCCGATCGGGCGTTACGTCCGCATCGTGTCGATCGTTGCCCTGCTGCTCGGTCTCAACGACTGCGCCCGCCTGCTCGGGGTATCGCAGGGTGCCGAAAGCCCGATTGCGACGCTCGGCGTCAGCGCCTTCGTCTACCTTGCTATCTTCACACTTGCCCTGCTCTTTGCTGCGGTCGGGTTGTGGATCAAGGCAAGCTGGGGCGCGGTGCTGCTGGCGGCAGCTACCGCCACGGAATTGCTGATGTTTCTGTTCGGCAACCACGACGTCGAAATGACTATCTACGGGTTCGCCGTACGGGTGGTCCTGCTCGCCAGCATCATCGCCATCCTGGTGCTGAACATCCGCCTCCACCGGGCTGCAGCAGCGCACGACTGACCTCGCCGGGCCGTCAACGGACAGGCGCAAACACGCTTTTCGGAAGTTGTTTAGGTTACAAGTTTATGACCGCCTGTAACCAAATATAAAGCCAAATTCCCGTTCTTTTTCAGTAAGATAGTTTTAAGCGTGCGGCTTAAGCCGATCTTATTTGGGGCCCCGTAGTTTGGCCCCATGAGACGCGGAAAACGCGCACAAATTTGACAGCGAGGCTTATCAAATGGCGATCAAATCCAATGCGGTTGAGGCAGCGGTTCCAGGCGGGGCCGAGAGTCTGAAGCCGCTCTACCTGGAAGCCGTCAGCCGTGTCGAAAGGTTGCACCGCCGGTTACTCGACCTGATCAAGGACGAGTTCGACCGGATGGGTTGGGACGACATCAACCCGGTGCAGGCCTTGTTGATGTTCAATATCGGGGATGCCGAGATGACGGCCGGCGAGCTCCGCTCCCGCGGCTATTATCTCGGCTCCAACGTCTCGTATAACCTGAAGAAGCTGGTCGAGACCGGCTACATCTTCCAGGAGCGGTCGCGGGCCGATCGGCGCTCGGTGCGCATCCGCCTCACCCCCAAGGGCGAGGAAGTGGCCGAGGTGATCGACGAACTCTACGACCGTCACCTGAAGTCGATCGACAAGGTCGGTGGCCTCGACGACGGCACCTTCGAGGGGCTCAACAAGGCCCTCGGCCGGCTCGAGCGCTTCTGGGTCGACCAGATCCTCTATAAGCTCTGATCGCTGGCGCGCCAGCGCCACGACGGGGGAATCGAGACTGCTGCCGGCCGCGGCGCGACCGCGACCGCTTGGTCACGTGAATTTGACGCCACACTGTGAAGCAAACGCCGGACGTTAAGCCGGCGTTTCTTATTTGTGCCGCAAATCGGTGGCGACGCTGCTTCCACATTTGGATCGCTTCGGCCTATCGCTCCCGATCGCGGCTTTTCGAGCCGTCTTGTGGGCGCCGGGCGGTTTTGATACGGGACGGCTTCACCCTTGATTTCTGACGATAGGTGTTTCGATGCAGCTTACGCGGCGTAATCTGCTCCGCTCGGCGGCGGCTCTTGGCATGGCTGCGGCCATTCCCTCGGTTGCACGGGCGGAGTCGATCATGGACATGATCGCCCGCAATAATGTGCTCAAGAATACCGACCGTCAGGGCAATACCGTCGCGGCGCTCGATACGCTGGTGACCAACGAGCCGATCCTGTCGGTCGACACCGCCAACAATCTGCAGGCGGCCATCGCACAATATCAGCCATTCGTTGCCGCCGGCGGCTGGAAACCGGTGCCCAAGGAAGTGTTCGGCCTCATTCTCGGCAACAGCCGCGCGGCCGTCGTCGCCCTCAAATGGCGGCTGATGTCGTCGGGCGACATGCCCCCGCAGCAGCAGCCGGACGATCTGTTCGGAAGCGACCTCGACAAGGCGGTGCGGAACTTCCAGGCGCGCCACGGCATCAGCGTCACCGGAAAGATCGACGAGCCGACCTTTTATGCCATGCAGGTGCCCGCCGATGTGCGGCTGGCCCAGTTGCAGCTCAACCTGGCGCGGGTCCAGAACATAGTATCTACGCTCTCCGATAGCTATGTCGTGGTGAACATTCCGGCCGCCAGCATCGAGGCGATCGAGGGCGGACAGGTAGTGCAACGCCACAAGGCGATCGTCGGCCGCATCGACCGGCCGACCCCGATCCTCAGCTCGAAGATCAACCAGATCAACTTCAACCCCTACTGGCACGTGCCGCGCAGCATCATCCAGAAAGACCTGATCCCCGAAATGCGGAAGGACCCGACTTATCTGGCGACCTACCACATTCGCGCCTACGATCGGAAAGGCCAGGAGGTCGACCCCGCAACCATCGACTGGAGCGGCATGGATGGGTTGAACTACGCCTTCACCCAGGATCCCGGCGCCGAGAATTCCGAGGGCCACGTCAAGATCAATTTCCCGAGCCCTTCCAACGTCTATCTGCACGATACGCCGGAAAAGAACCTGTTCGACGAGGACACGCGCTTCGATTCCTCGGGGTGCGTCCGGGTGCATGACGTCGACCAATTGGTGACCTGGCTGCTGCAGGACAATGGCGGCTGGGACCTCGCCAATGTGCGCGCCGCGTTCGAAAGCAACCAGCGCCTGGACGTCACGGTCAAGAAGCGGCAGCCGCTGCACACCACCTACATCACCGCCTGGGCCAACCGGCAGGGCACGGTAAGCTTCCGCGACGACGTCTACGAACTGGATGCGCAGGGCAAGGTGGACTTCGACACCATCAAGGCCGCTTAGGGCGTTCCCTGTCCTGATGATTCAGGTTAGGGCGCCGACCCCTTGACCTCTCGTGTATTCTAGCTGCTTCAGCCGCTGAACCGGTTGCTCCGCGGGAAACCGTTGGGGGGCTGGCGACCGGCTTGGGCTCGTTCGCCGACCCACTCCTGCAGGTCCGCCATCGGCTTGGAGAAACTCCGGCCGGCACTGACCCAGGTCAGCCCTTCGGTCGCGGCAAAAGTCTTGAGGTCGGAGACGCCGCCGTCCTTGTATTTCTGCAGCCGCACGCCCTTGCCGCGTCCCATGGTCGGCAATTGATGCAAGGGGAACACCAGCAGCTTCCGGTTCTGGCCGATGATGGCGACCATATCGCCGGCCACAGGCGCGATGAGGCGCGCTTCGTCGGCGCCGGAGACGTTGAGGATCTGCTTGCCCTTGCGCGTGTTGGCGATCAACTCATCCTCGTCGACGATGAAGCCGTTGCCGGCGGTCGAGGCGATGATCCGCTTCTGCCCCGGCCGGTAGACGAACAGGTCGACGATGCCGGTTCCCTCGTTCATGTCGACCATCAGCCGGACCGGCTCCCCCTGCCCGCGCCCGCCCGGCAATTTGTCGCAGCCCAGCGTAAAGACCTTGCCGCCGGTGGAGAGCAGCAGGAGCTTGTCGGTGGTTTCGGCCTTCAGCATCAATTGCAGCCGGTCACCGGTCTTGAAGCCCTTTTCGTCGACCTCGTCGGTGTGGCCGCGCAGCGCCCGGATCCAGCCCTTCTCGGAGAGGATCACCGTGATCGGCTCGCGCTCGATCATCGACACGTCGATGTCGTCGATGTTCTGCGTCGGTACGTCGCCGATATCGGTACGGCGGCGGCCCAGCGGCGTATCCTTGCCGTAGGCCTGCTTCAGTTCGGTGACCTGCCGGGTGATTTCGCCCCATTGCCGCTTGTCGGAAGCCAGCAAGGCCTCGAGATGCCCCATCTCGTCGGTCAATTGCCGGTGTTCGGTGCGCAGCTCCATTTCCTCGAGCTTGCGCAGGGAGCGCAGGCGCATGTTGAGGATGGCTTCGGCCTGGTTGTCGGTGAGGTTGAAGGTGGCGATCAACACCGCCTTGACCTCATCCTCCTCGCGGATGATGCGGATCACCTCATCGAGGTTGAGATAGGCGACGATGTAGCCGTCGAGCACCTCGAGCCGCCGGGCAATCTGGTCGAGCCGGTGCCGGGTCCGACGCACCAGTACGTCCTTGCGGTGCTCCAGCCAGGCCTTCAGCGCCTCGGCAAGGCTCATCACCTTGGGCACGGTGCCCTTGTCGAGCACGTTGAGGTTAAGCGGCACGCGCTGCTCGAGTTCGGTCAGGCGGAACAATTGCTCCATCAGCAGCGCATCGACCACGGTGCCGGCGCGTGGCTCGAGCACCAGCCTGATATCGTCGGCGCTCTCGTCGCGCACGTCCTTGAGCAGTGGCAGCCGCTTGGCCAGCAGCAGTTCGGCGATCTTTTCGACCAGCCGCGACTTCTGCACGCCGTAGGGAATTTCGGTAACGACGATCCAGTAGACGCCCCGCCCCTTGTCCTCGCGGTGCCAGCGGGCGCGCAGCCGGAACGAGCCGCGGCCGGTGGCGTAGGACTGCGCAATGCTCGCCGGACTTTCGATGAGAATACCGCCAGTGGGGAAATCCGGACCCGGTATGAAACGCAGCAGGTCGGCGGCCCCAGCCGTGGGATTCATGATGAGATGGAGCGCCGCGTCGCACAGTTCCGCGACATTGTGGGGCGGCACGGAGGTCGCCATGCCGACGGCGATGCCGGTCGAACCGTTGGCGAGCAAATTGGGGAAGTTGGAGGGCAGTACCTCCGGCTCCTCGTCCTCGCCGTCATAGGTGGGGCGAAAATTGACGGCGTTCTCGGTGATGCCCTCCATCAGCCGGGTGGCGACGTCGGTCATCCGGCTTTCGGTGTAGCGCATGGCGGCAGCGCTATCGCCATCGATGTTGCCGAAATTGCCCTGGCCGTCGACCAGCGGGTAGCGCAGCGCAAAATCCTGCGCCAGCCGCACCAGCGCGTCGTAGATCGACTGGTCGCCGTGCGGGTGGAACTTACCGATGACGTCGCCAACGATGCGGGCGGACTTCTTGTAGCCCTGGTCGGGCTCGAGGTGCAGCAGCCGCATGGCGTGCAGGATGCGCCGATGCACCGGCTTCAGCCCGTCGCGGGCATCCGGCAGGGCGCGCTGCGTGATCGTCGACAGGGCATAGGAGAGATAGCGCTGCTCCAGCGCCGTCCTGAGATCGACGACACGCTTGTCGTCGCCGGGCGGCAGCACGTCAGAATCGGCCATGGGTCACTTCGGGGAAACGAATCATTTCCGGCACTATAGCGGAGACGGCCCGAAACCGGCCTTGGCGATCGCTGCCGCGGCCCATCACCGGCTCAATATCCCCACTAGCGTGTCGCGCGTGGACGGTGGATCCACCTGCCGGGGCGACCAGATGTGGCGGTCGAGGAAGTAACCGGTGAGGGCAAAAGCGGCGGCGACATCGCCGGGCCCGGGAACGGTGGCGTCATCGATGAGGAAGGCCGGCAGCGCAAACAACTTGTCGAGGTAGGGCGCGGCGGCCGACCGGCTGACTGCGCGGCCGGTCTTGGGCGAGACGTGGGTGAGGTCGGATGTGGCGCCGGTCGCGGCGCAGCTCAGCAGGTCGAGCCCGAACCCCAGCTCTTCGAGCAGGGTGAGCTCGAACCGGGCCAGCTCAACGCCAAGGATCGATGGATCGGTGCGGTCGAGCAGCTTGATCACCTGCCCGAGCAGCCGGTCGTTCGGATCGCGCTCGGGCAGCAGGCGCAAATGATCGCAGAGCAGCTGGGCGGCATAGAGCCGGGTACGGTCGGCGATCAGCCGCGCGGCCCGGGCCTCGGTTACCTCCAGCACGAAGGTGCCGAGATGCTCCTCGAGCCGCGCCCGCCAGGTGAGCTGCACCGAATTGCCGGCCTGCAGGGCGGCGGCATGCTTGGCCGAGCGCCCGCCGCGGATCAAGCCGAGATGCCGTCCACGGCCCTCGACCATCACCTCGGCGATGACGCTCGATTCGCCGTGACGCCTCACGCCAATGATGAGGCCTTCGCCGGTCCACTGCATTGCCGCACCTGCGTTGCCTTCTCCCCTCCGTGGGAGAAGGTTGATCGGCCGAAGGCCGAGACGGATGAGGGGCTGCCTCACGCGCCAAGCCCGCGGCCGCCGATCTGCACATCCGCCCCGGATTGTCGCCCACCCCTCATCCGGCGCTCCGCGCCACCTTCTCCCACAAGGGGGGAAGGAAAGAAGGGCCTACTTCGTCCAGTCGAGCCCCATCTCGCGATAGCGCTCGGGGTCGTCGCTCCATTTCTCGCGCACCTTGACGAAGAGGAACAGGTGCACCGGGGTGTCGAACATGCCGATCAGCTCTTTTCGCGCGTCGGCGCCGATCGACTTGATGGTCTGGCCGCCGGCGCCGAGCACGATCTTCTTGTGCTGGTCGCGGGTGACGTAAATCACCTGGTTGATCAGATAGGAGCCGTCCTTCTTGACCTCGAAACGCTCGGTTTCGACCGTGGCGTTGTAGGGAATCTCGTCATGGATGCGCAGGAACAGCTTTTCGCGGGTCACTTCCGCGGCGGTGAGCGCCAGGGTCAGGTCGGTGAGTTGATCCTCGGGGAAATGCCACGGTCCCTCGGGCACCTGGGCTTCCACCCAATTCAGGAAATCGCCGACGCCATGGCCCTTTGAGGCCGAAATCATGAATGTGGCCTCGAACTTCAAGCGCTCGTTGAGATCGGCGGACAAAGCCAACAGCTTTTCGTGCGCCAGCAGGTCGATCTTGTTGAGCACCAGAATTTTCGGATGCCGGATGTTTTCCAACCCCTGCAGCAGCGTTTCGATCTCGGGGGTGACGCCCTTCTCGACGTCAAGGATCAGCGCCACCATGTCGGCGTCCCCTGCCCCGGTCCATGCCGAATTGACCATCGCCCGATCGAGGCGGCGTTTGGGCGCAAAGATGCCGGGGGTGTCGATGAACACCACCTGCGTCGGCCCATCGGTGACCACGCCGCGAATCTGGGCCCGGGTGGTCTGCGCCTTGTGGGTGACGATCGACACCTTGGTGCCGACCAGCGCGTTGAGCAGCGTCGACTTGCCGGCATTGGGGGCGCCAACCAGCGCCACGAAGCCGCAGCGCGTCACGACGGCCGTGCCCTCGCCAGTGGTGATTTCGGTCTTGGGCTCGCTCACGTGGATTTCCAGACGTTTTCGCGCAGAAGGAAAGCTTCCGCCGCCTTGTGTTCGGCGAGTTTTTTCGAGGAACCGCTGGCCGACAGCGGGGTAAACCCTTCGATGCGGACCGAGATGGTGAATTGCGGCGCGTGGTCGGGGCCGGTGCGTTCGGTTTCGACGTAGTCCGGCGGCTCGAGGCCGCGGGCCTGCGCCCATTCCTGCAGCGTCGTCTTGGCGTCGGCCCGGTCGCTGCCGGCAAGGCCGACCTGGTCGCCGAAGAAGCTCTCGATCATCTCGTAGGCGCGGCCAAGGCCACCGTCGCAATAGACCGCGCCGATAATGGCTTCGGTGACATCGCCAAGGATCGCGTCCTTCTGGGCGCCGCCGGTACGGGCCTCGCTGTCGCCAAGATTGAGCTCGGAGCCGAGGTCGTACTGACGGGCAATGGCGGCGCAACTCTCCTTGCGGACCAGTGCATTGAGGGCTCGCGACAGTTCGCCCTCATTGGCCTTGGGAAGGCGTCGATAAAGCAGATCGGCGACCACCAGCCCGAGTACGCGGTCGCCGAGGAACTCGAGCCGCTGGTATGACTGGGCAATCCGCTTGCCCGGTGACACGGCGCTGGAGTGGGTGAGCGCCCGGTCAAGCAACTCCGGGTCGGCGAAGCGATAGCCGAGCCGAACCTCGAGCTGCTTATGATCCCGCGGCCGTCGGCTCATTGATAGACGGATTGGAACATGCGATCGAGCCTGACATTGGCCGGCCAATTCCAGAACTGCCACGGCGGCAGGTCGTCCTTGATCGAAAAGAACCGGAACTCCGCCTTGCCTTCGAGATCCTCGGCAGGGACATAGCCCACATCGGAGAGGATGCGGCTGTCGGCCGACCGGTCGCGATTATTGCCCATCATGAAGTAGTGCCCCGGCGGCACGACATATTCAGCGGTGTTGTCGAGCGGCTGGTCGTCGGAAATTTCCTGGATGGTGTGGACCACGCCATTAGGCAGCGTCTCGCGATAGATCTTGACCGGCACGCTGTCCTGGTGGTCGTCGGTATCGACTCCATCGGCGACGAACTGACGCTCGACCATCTTGCCATTGATCCACAGGCGCCCCTGCTTCATCTGGATGTGATCACCAGCCTTGCCGATGACGGTCTTGATGTAGTCCTGCCCGGACGTCTCATTGAAGAACACCGCGATGTCGCCAACATTCGGCTCGCGCCCGAAGATGCGGCCGTGGAAGGGCAGCGCGATGGGGAAGGAGTGTGGCCCAAAACCCCAGATGAACTTGTCGGCGACAAAGTAGTCCCCGATCATCATCGTAGACTGCATCGACGCCGTCGGGATCGAGAACGGCTGGTAGATGAAGGTGCGGAACAACAGCGCGATCACCAAGGCCTCGATGACGACCAGGATGGTATCGCGCATTTCGTTGCGGCCAGCCTTCTTGGCGGTCTTGGGCATGGATTGGCTCATCTTCTCATCCGGATCGTGAGTGCGGGGGAGGCGGATCGGCAGTTTCGGCGCGTATCCCCGGGACGACGGCCCGGCGCCTGTGGTTAGGACGAAGTGCCCGTTGGGTCAACCGGCAGCGCTTCGATGATGACGAAGGCCTGCGCCATGCCGCCATCGTCGGTAATGGTCAGGTGGATATGTGGCTGGTGGCCGGCAGGTACAAGGCGGGCCAGTGCGCGCGCGGCGCCATTGGTCAACTGCATCGTCGGCTTGCCGGAGGGCTGGTTGACCACGCCGAGATCGCGCCAGTAGACGCCCCACGCCATGCCGGTTCCGAGCGCCTTGGCGCAAGCCTCCTTGGCGGCAAAGCGCTTGGCATAGGAGGCGGCGCGCTGCGCCCGCCGATCGGATTTGCGCCGCTCGATCTCGGTAAAGCAGCGATTGGTGAACCGCTCGCCGAAACGCGCCAGTGTCTTTTCCACGCGCGAAATGTCGCAGAGGTCGTTGCCAAGGCCGACGATCATGGGCGAGCTCCGGACAGCAGGGCTCCAGCAGTGATCGACGAGCCTCCCCCCTTCCAGCCCTCCCCGCAAGAGGGGAGGTATCGGGCACCTGTCGAGGCGAGCACGACCCTCACTGCAATCCCCGGCTGCCCGGCTTTACGGCAGGCAGGGCGGCCAGTTCCGGGGGCAGTTGGTCGGCCGGATAGGCCGGCACCTTGTATTCGGTCAGGGCGACCAGCGGCACGCCGATTTCGGCGGCGCCGGCGGAACGATCGATCAGGCAGGCGGCGGCGACAACGTGGGCGCCGATGCGCCTGAGACACTCGATGCATTCGCGAATCGACAGGCCGGTCGACACGATATCCTCGACGACGATGACCTTTTCACCCGGCGCCAGCTCGAAGCCCCGCCGGAGTTCGAAGCGTCCCTCGACGCGTTCGGTGTAGATCGCCGGCAGGCCGAGATGGCGAGCCGTCTCGTAGCCCGGGATAATGCCGCCGACCGCTGGCGACACCACCTTGGAGACATCGCCGAATTCCGCAGCGCGAATCTTTTCGGCCAGGGCGCGGCAGAGTTTTTCCGCCTTGTCGGGGTACATGAAGACCCGCGCCTTCTGCAGGAATACCGGCGACCGCAGGCCCGAGGACAGGATGAAATGTCCTTCGAGGATGGCGCCGCACTCGCGGAAGACGCCCAGAACTTCGTCTCTATCCAATCCGCTACCCCCGCTCGCTATCGCCGCGCCATTCCAGCGTAGCGATGGTTTCGGCATCGGCAATGGTGGCGCGCTGCACCGCCGAAAGGCCCGGGCTACGTTTGAGCGTTGCCAGCACATCCGTCAATTGGGCGAGGTCGCGCACCTCGATCTCGAACATCATCTGGTGGAAATCCGGCGAGATCATCCGCATCACAAGGTTGTTGATGTTGGCCTCGCAGGAAGCGATGGCGGTGGAGATCTGCGCCAGCGAGCCGGGCCGGTTGACCGATTCCATGGTGATGGCTGCCCGATGCGGCATGTCCTCATGGCCCACAAGGTCCCAGCGAACGTCGATCCAGGCGACGTCGGAATCATGCAGGTCCACCAGCGCGTCCGAATGGATCGGGTAGACCATCATCGGCCCCTCGGTGGTGAGGATGGCTACGATCCGGTCGCCCGGCACCACGCCCTCGGGAGAAATCTCGACCGGCATGTTGAAATCGAGCCGGCCCAGCGCCTGCTTGGCAAGGGGCCCCGGATGCTGGCCACCGGGCACGCGGAACTTGAACACCTCGCCCTCCCGCAGGGAGAACCAGCCGTCCGAGGAGTCCGCCACTGGCAGATCGAGCTTGCGGGCCCGGCGACGGCGGATGCCCTTCACCGCTGCGACCTCGTTACCGAGGTCATCGGTATTGATGTTGCCCTCGCCGATGGCGATCAGCAGGTCGCGACGGCTCTGGTGCCCCATCGCTTCGGCCACTGCCCTGCCCTCGGTTTCGTCGAGGGCGATGCCCTCGCGATCGAGCAAAGTCGACAGCACGTGTTCGCCGAGTGCGAAGGCCCGCTGCTGGCCTGCCTGGCGGACGGCCCGGCGAATGGCGGCACGTGCCTTGCCGGTGCGGGCAATCGATTCCCAGTTGGAGGGCGGCAGGTGGTTCTGGTCGCGGATGATCTCGACCTCGTCGCCCGAATTCAGCTGGGTAACGAGCGGCATGATCGAGCCGTTGATCTTGGCGCCGACGCAGGTATCGCCAATCTCGGTGTGCAGGGCATAGGCAAAGTCGATCGGCGTTGCGCCGCGCGGCAGGGCGATCAACCGGCCCTTCGGGGTGAAGCAGAAGACCTGGTCCTGAAACAGCTCGAGCTTGGTGTATTCGAGAAACTCGAGCGAGGGCGCGCCCGCCGTCAGGTGCGCTATGGTCGAGCGCAACCACTGATAGGCCTTGCTCTCCTTTTCCAGCCGCTCGAGGCTGGCCGAGGAGCCATCCTTGTAGAGGGCGTGCGCCGCGATGCCGAGGTCGGCGATACGGTGCATTTCCTCGGTGCGGATCTGCAGTTCGACGCGCTGGCGTCCCGGTCCGACGATAGTCGTGTGGATCGAGCGATAATCGTTGTGCTTGGGAACGGAGATGTAGTCCTTGAAGCGGCCGGGGACGACTTTCCAGCTGGTGTGGACGACGCCGACGGCGCGGTAGCAATCCTCGACGGTCTTCACCACCAAGCGAAAGCCGATCATGTCGGAGAGCTGTTCGAGGGCGATCTGCTTGCGCTCGATCTTGGTGAAGATCGACCATGGCGACTTCACCCGCGCCGACACCTTGGCGTCGATACCTTCCGATTTCAGCCGCTCGGAAAGCTCGGCGGAAATCGTGTTGATGGTTTCGGCGTGATCGGCCTGCATTTCCGCCAGCCGTTCGGTGATGGCCCGGAAATGCTCGGGCTGCAGCCATTTGAACGCCAGATTCTCCAACTCGGAGCGCATGTCCTGCATGCCCATGCGGCCGGCGAGCGGGGCATAGATGTCCATCGTTTCTTCGGCGATGCGCTTGCGCTTGTCGGCCGGCATGTATTCGAGCGTGCGCATGTTGTGCAGGCGATCGGCGAGCTTCACCAGCAGCACGCGCACGTCGGCGGAGATGGCGAGGAGCAGCTTGCGCAGGTTTTCGGCCTGGGCTTCCTCGCGCGACACCAGGTTCAGCCGCTCGATCTTGGTCAGGCCGTCGACGATCTCGCCGATCTCGGCGCCGAACAATTGATCGATTTCGGCACGGGTGGCGTCGGTGTCCTCGATGGTGTCGTGCAGCAGGCCAACGGCGATCGTGGCGTCGTCGAGCTTCAGTTCGGTGAGGATGGCGGCAACTTCCAGCGGATGAGCGAAATAGACTTCGCCGGAAGCGCGCATCTGGCTGCCGTGCTTTTGCATGGCATAGACGTAGGCCTTGTTGAGGAGTTGCTCGTCGGTCTGCGGGTTATAGGCCTGCACGCGCTCGACAAGCTCGAACTGACGCATCATGGCTCTATCAACACCGGCATTGGCCGCCCCGTAGGCGGCAGAGTTGCGGAAAGCGAGGCAAAAGGAAAAGGCGCCGAACGAATGTCCGACGCCCTGCTAGATATAGGCCATTTGCGTCGCGGCGCAATTCATCCCCGTCGCTGCCACCGGCAACAATTCGTGCCGCGGCAGCGCCTCGCGCGGAAACCCGGTTCAGTCGTCGCGGCGTTCCGGCGGCGCGAGGTTCTCGATTCCACGCAGCAACTCGTCTTCGCTCATGGTGTCGAAGTTGTCGCCGTCGTCAGCGTCGAGAAGCGGGGCAGCATTGGCTTCCGGTTCGTCGACCTCGACGTATTTCTGCAAGGAGTGGATGAGGTCTTCCCGCAGATCGCCGGGCGAGATCGCCCCGTCTCCGATCTCTCGCAACGCGACGACCGGGTTCTTGTCGTTGTCGCGATCGATGGTGATCTGGGCGCCGGCCGAAATCATGCGGGCCCGGTGGGCTGCCATCAGCACCAGGTCGAAGCGGTTCTCGATCTTTTCAATGCAGTCTTCAACGGTGACGCGGGCCACGAACCGTCTCCAGGATGTTGGGGTAAAGCGGGTTCATACACGAGCGGGCGGACGCTGACAAGCGGCGGTCGGGGTTGGATCGCAGTCCGCTCTAACCGAAGGCACAATCAACACCTTCCTGCACGATTCTCATGCAAATCGGCAGAAACCGGCTAGCGTTGAGGCGCTCTGCCTTTTATTCGTCATAAAATAGGCGCGACAAAAATCGAGTGTGTCGTTGAGTGCGCGGCAGCCCCGCAACGGACGGAATTGGCCTCATAGTTCTGGAGAATTTGCTGGGCGGCCTGAGAGACCGGCCGTCCCAGCCGGGAGTAAACGATGTCGATTGACCCGCGTGAAAAGATCGTCCTCTTCATAGATGGCGCCAACCTATACGCCACCTCGAAGGCGATCGGCATCGATATCGACTATCGACGCCTGCTGGCGGAATTCCAAGCCAAAGCCTACCTGCTGCGTGCATATTACTATACGGCGCTGGTCGAAGACCAGGAATATTCCTCGATCCGGCCGCTCATCGACTGGCTCGATTATAACGGGTTTACCGTTGTGACCAAGCCGGCAAAGGAATTTACCGATGCGGCAGGACGCCGCAAGATCAAGGGCAATATGGACATCGAACTTACCGTCGATGCCCTCGAAATGGCGCCCTTCTTCGACCATCTCGTGCTGTTCTCGGGTGACGGTGACTTCACCGCGCTGGTTGCGGCACTGCAGCGGCGGGGCAAACGCGTCACCGTCGTCTCGACGCTGACCACCCCGACGCCGATGATCGCCGACGATCTGCGGCGGCAGGCGGACTTCTTCCTCGATGTGGCCGAGCTCGCCAAGACCGTCGGGCGCACGCCTCCAGTTGACCGCACGCCGCAAACGACCGAACCTCGCTGAGTCGTAACGCCAGCTTCGCCGGTCCCCTTGCCCGAACCCAATCCGCCGCCTGACTGCCCGCTATGCCCGCGGCTGGTCGCCTTTCGTACCGAAAACCGCAGCAGGTTTCCGGACTGGTTCAACCGTCCGGTGCCGAATTGGGGTGATCCGGCACCAAGGCTGATGATCGTCGGGCTGGCGCCGGGGCTGCGTGGGGCCAACCGGACCGGTCGGCCGTTCACTGGGGACTATGCCGGCGACCTGCTCTACCAGACGCTGCTGAAATTCGGCCTCGCGACGGGCGAGTTCCGCGCCGATCCCGCCGACAGTCTGAAGCTGCAGGGTGTGCTTATCGCCAACGGGGTGCGGTGCGTGCCACCGCAGAACAAGCCCACCGGCGGTGAGATCAAGACTTGCCGGCAGTTCCTGGCGGCGACAATTGGCCGGCATCAGCCGAGCGTACGGGCTTTTCTCGTCCTCGGCCGCATCGCGCACGACCAGTTGCTGTCGACATTGGGCGAGCGGCGGGCGGTCTATCCGTTCCGGCACGGCGCCGAGCATCGCCTGACGAGCGGCGCGGTGCTGTTCGATAGCTACCATTGCTCGCGCTACAACACGAATACCGGCGTGCTCACCGAGGCGATGTTCGAGGATGTCGTCGGGCGCGCCGCGGCAATGGTGAACAGCGACCGGTGAACGGTTGCAGCGCGCGATCAGAACATGAAATTCTGTTGCTCACGCGCGATTTCGCTGTCCGCCTTTCGCGACGTCCCTACCCTCGCCCGCCTTCCTTCATGATCCGCGACTTGTCGCGGTTCCAGTCGCGGTTGCGCTCGACTTCGCGCTTGTCGTAATTCTTCTTGCCCTTGGCGAGGCCGATCAGCAGCTTGGCGATACCGCGGTCGTTGAAATAGAGCTTCAGCGGCACGATGGTGTTGCCGCTGCGGTGCACCTCGGTTGCAAGCCGCGACAGCTCTTTTCGCGACACCAGCAGTTTTCGCCGCCGCCGTTCCTCATGGTTGAAGCGGTTGGCCTGCAGGTATTCCGGAATGTGGGCGTTGATCAGCCAGAGCCCGCCATCTTCCGGGGAAGCGTAGCTCTCGGTGATCTGTGCCTTACCGTTGCGCAGCGACTTCACCTCGGTGCCGGTCAGCATGATGCCGGCCTCGAGGGTATCGAGGATTTCGAAGTCGTAGCGGGCGCGGCGGTTTTCCGCGACCGGACCGTAGGTGATGAGCGACGGCTTCTTTGCGGGTGGGGCCATACGCGTTAGTTAGGGAGCAGGCCGGCATGCGCCAAGGCCGCATCGATTGCCGCCTCGGCCTCCGCAGAAATCGGTGCCAGGGGCAACCGCAGCTCGTTGCGGCAAAGCCCGAGCCGCGACGCCGCGTATTTGACCCCGCCCGGATTGCCCTCGAGGAAGAGGTTCTTGTGCAGCAGCACCAGTTTATCCTGCACCTCGATGGCGCGGGCAAAATTGCCCTGCTGGCAGGCATTCTGCATCTGCGCGCAGAGCCGCGGGGCGATATTGGCCGTCACCGAAATGCAGCCCGTGCCGCCATGGGCATTGAAGCCGAGCGCCGTCATGTCCTCGCCCGACAGCAGGGTGAAGTCCGATCCGAGTTTCAGCCGCTGCAAGCTGGCGCGCCCCATATCCGAGGTGGCGTCCTTGACCGCCACGATGTTGTCGTGCGCCTCACGGAGGCGAACAATGGTCTCGACCGTCAGGTCGACGACGGTGCGACCGGGCACGCTGTACAGCACGATGGGCAGCGAGGTGGCTTCGGCCACCGCGGAGAAGTGGCGGAACATGCCCTCCTGGGTTGGCTTGTTGTAGTACGGCACAACCGACAGCACCGCATCGGCACCGATGGTTTCGGCATAGCGGGTCAGCGCCACGGCTTCGGCCGTCGAGTTGGCACCGGCGCCGGCGATCACCGGGACGCGGTGGTTGGCGGTCTTCACGCAAACTTCGATGACGCGGCGATGCTCCTCGTGCGTCACGGTGGGCACCTCGCCGGTGGTGCCGACCGGCACCAGGCCATGGGTGCCTTCGGCGATCTGCCAGTCGATGAGAGCCGAGAAGGCTTTCTCGTCCAGCGCCCCATCGGCAAACGGGGTAATGAGCGCCGTGATCGATCCTCTCAGCATAGCTGCAACTGTCCTGTTGTGAGTTTGGGCGCGAGCGGCCCGATGGCAAGCAAAACGGGGCTCTACGGCCCGCCGGCCCCTCCTTGGAAGGGCCACGATTGGCGTACAATAGGGGCTCTCGGGCAGCGCCACAAGCACGCTGCAGCCGCCACGGGCCCGAGCGGCAACGAAATGTTTATCTCGCAGGGAGTAACTTCGGGTTAACCGCAAGGGGTGGGGGCCACCTTGTCGGGCAGGTATCGCGGACCAACGGGACGACACCATGACTGCAGCACGGCCCACAGCCATGCGCCTCAGCGCCGCCCTTCTTCTTGCCTTGAGCCTCGGGCCGATTGGGCCTGCCGCATCCGCGGCCCTGGCCGCCTCGGCCGTTGATCCCATAGTGACCGGATCGATCAATCCGGACGCCGCGATCGCGCCGGACCGGCAGGGTTCGGCCGCCTTCCGCAAGGCCCTCGCCGTGCTGGTCGGGGGCGACGAAGCGAGCGCCTATCAACTGGCCGCGGCGCTGCCGGATGAT
>Ga0134126_10002686_pt1 | contig 22335 bp, 20 predicted proteins | sample KB31752_FD_96881 | JGI IMG/M metagenome (GOLD analysis project Ga0134126, IMG submission 96881) | Terrestrial soil microbial communities with excess Nitrogen fertilizer from Kellogg Biological Station, Michigan, USA - KB3-175-2 | ecosystem: Environmental > Terrestrial > Soil > Unclassified ... | reverse complement strand
TCGGCGAGCCCCGAGGTGCGCAGCTCGGCGGGAATTTCGATCAGGGGCTCACGGTAGTAATTCGGGAAGCTACCTTTGGTGACACGAAGGATGAAGACGTGATCGAATTCCAATCCTTTCGCTGCATGAGCCGTCATCAGCTTGACGGTATTTTCTTCATCGGCTGCGGGCAGGCAAATGGTCCCGCGGGCTTCGCGAAAATAATCCAGATACTCAAGGAACTCGCCCGGTTCGCCGGTCTGAGTGATGGGAGAGCTCTCCCATTCTTTTGAGAACCGCAACAGCGCGTCTACCGCCTGTCCACGAGGAATCTGAAAAATGCGAATCAGCGCCAGCAGGACTGCATAGACTTTATTGCCTGCGGTTTCACTTCGCGCTTGCCGCAGGCTCTGGATGACGGCCTCTCCTCCAGCTACTCGGGCAAGAACCAGCGCCATCGTCGCCGTAGTGTCGCGCGGAAGCGTTTTGATGGCGGCGCGCAACTCCGTCGGCTCGATCGAAAATTGCCGCAGTGCCGACACTCGAAACAGCGCCCCGCTATCGGCGTCAGAGATCACCGCCCCGAGGCATGCGAGCAGGTCGCGAACTTCCGGAGTATCGAGAACGTCGAGACCCTCTATCGAAAACGGAATGCCGTTCCTGGCAAGTTCGGCTGCAACCTCATCGCGATGACTGTGCGTGCGATACAGAATCGCCATGTTCTTCCAACTGCAACGCGACTGCCGGCGACGCTCGATCATCGTGGAAAGAAGGTCGGTGGCCTCCATGAAGTTGCCGTTCACCTGCACCGCCTGTACTGGAAGTCGTTTGTCAGCTTTCAGCGGGTCCTCTTCGTCGCGCGCTGAGATGAGCGGACTCCGGTGATAGGTGCCTGATGCGGATTGCAATGAGAATTGCGGGTTCTGGGCGATGATTGCATGCGCGCACTTCAGGATAGGCGTGGTTGAGCGCCGGTTTTTGTTCAGGACAACAAGCTTGGATTCGGCGAATTGTCGTTGGAACAGTTCGAACGCTCCGCTGGATGCGCCCCGAAAACGATAGATGCCCTGATCGGGATCGCCGACCGCGAAAATGTTCTGGGTGCCGCTGGCCAGTTGCTGCAAGATTTTGATCTGCGCAAAATTCGCGTCCTGGAATTCATCGACCAGAACAAACTTGGCCCGCGCACGTTCGCTTTCCAGTAGCGCTGCATCTTCCGAAAGAAGTTGATGAGCGCGCAGGATCATGTGCCCGAATGTGCCGAAATTGTTTTCGCGCAGCATGCGCTCGACCGTCTCAAATACGAAAGCGATTTCGTGGCAGCGCCCGCGAACTTCCTCTTCAGTCAATTCTTTGGCTTTTTTGGATTTGCCGACTCGTGGCACTGGCAGTTCGCCGCGATCAATGCGCTCTACGTAAGCGCGATACTGCTCTGGCCCCACCAGTTCGTCCTGACAGCGGCGCATGAATTCCAGCAGATCTTTAAGGAACTCTCCAATGCTGGCGGCGCGAACGTAATAATTCAGCTTCAGTTCGCGGATGTTTCGGCGCAGGAAAATCCACAGCTGCGGATCATCTAAAACTTTGAAATCTCGGCCGCAGCGCTTGAGTAGTTCATTGCAATAGGCGTGAAAGGTCCCGACCTGCAGGCCTTTGGGATCCGCGCCGCGCAATTCGCCCTCTACCCGCTGCCGCATTTCGTCGGCCGCATTGTTGGTGTAGGTTAGCGCAAGAATTTCATCAGGCCGGGCGTGGCATTCGCGAACAAGGTTTGCAATCCGGCGGATGAGGACCGTAGTCTTGCCGGTACCCGCGCCTGCCAGCACCAGCATAGGGCCGCTTACGTGTTCGATGGCCTCGCGCTGCTGCGGATCAGGTTGGAATCTGGAACTGGAAGCACCCTTCAAAACAGCCATTGAGGAGGAGAATAGCAGAGTTGGCGGGAGTGGAAAATGAGGGCTGGAACTTCCATCAGCGCAAGACAGACAGGGCGACTGCTACACCGGCTATAACAGCGGTTTCCACTCTCAGAATGGTGTTCCCCAGCGACGCCGACGTCCATCCAGCTTCACGAAATGCCCCGAGTTCCTGCTCCGTCCAGCCGCCTTCCGGACCAAACGCCAGCAGGGCAGACCGTGCGGCTTGTGGCATTGCATCTTTCAGCATGACTTCCTGCTCCACTTCAGACAGGAGAATTCTCGTCTCACCCCTGACAGCCAATAATTCCTTGAATTTAATTGGCTCGGCAATCTCGGGCGACGAACTTCGGCGCGATTGCTCTGCGGCCTGCTGCACCACGCGGCGCCAGCGATCAACGCGCTTCGCCGCCGCGCCGGCAAGATGCTTCTCAGTCCGACCAGCGATAACCGGGACAATTCGCGCGACTCCTAACTCAGTGCATTTTTCTATCGCCCATTCCATGCGGTCGAATTTGAAGATTGAAATCGCGACCGTGATCTGCGCCTGTTCAGGTTGCGAGATTAGTTCACCCAATTCAAATTCAACACGACCCGCTTCCATGTTTATAACCTTGCCGCGTCGGACTTCGGCGCCAGTGGAAATATCGAATTCCTGGCCGACTTGTGCGCGCAAAACCTGCGCCAGATGCCGGGCGTGATCGCCGGTCAGTGCGGCGCGGTTACCCAGGACTTCATCAGCAATCCAGCGTCGACGAGTCATTTCCGAAGTTTAATTCAGGGCCGCCGAATATAGTGGATCCTTTGTGTTTGGCCGCGAGCAGCAGGTTGCTCAATCTCATAAAAAAGGGATATTGATAACGAAAAAATTGTAAAATCAATTAGGCCAACTTGGCCCGGGGTGAGAAATGTATCCGGAAATTATGGTTATTCCCATGCGCGAAGATCTGACTCGGCTGGGAGTTGAAGAGTTAAAGACGGCAAACGACGTAGATAGTAAATTGCAGGCGCCACACGGGACCACTCTGGTGATCGTAAATTCGATCTGCGGTTGTGCTGCTGGACGCCTGCGCCCGGCCGTGCGTACAGCGTTGCAGAACTCAGCGCGCCCCGAACGCTTGTTCAGCGTTTTTGCCGGTCAGGATATGGAAGCCACCGAGCGTGCGCGCTCGTACTTTACCGGATATCCGCCGTCCTCGCCGTCGTTGGCGTTATTCAGAGAAGGCAAGCTCGTTCACATGATGCAACGCAGCGACATCGAGCATCGCGATGCCGCCGACATCGCTAATGAGTTAAAGCGAGTTTTTGATCAGCACTGTGCTGTTGCCGCCCGGCAGTAACTCACAACTCCAAAACAATAATCCCTGGCGAAGCGCCTATCGGCGATTCGCCAGGTTTTTTCCCGGAAATCCCACTCACGCAATTAAAACTTTTGCCGTATTACTTCCGTGTATTCGGGCCGGGAGATGCTGCCCGTCCATGAACGCTTTTGCTGTAAAGTCAGTGATATACAGCGAAACACGTTCTCCCATTCCCATGATGAGCGGCTTTAGCGAGGCACGGAAAACTTTGCTCGCGCAATGGTCCAGCAGGCAATCCTATTTCTTGCTGATAGGAATCACGCTGGTCTGTCTACTCCCTTTCTCCGGCCGTGCTTTCCACGTCGATGATCCATTGTTTGTCTGGTCGGCGCAGCAGATCGCGAAGCATCCGCTCGACCCTTATGGGTTTCAGGTGGTCTGGGACAACTATTCCCAACCCATGTCGGAGATTACCAAGAACCCACCGCTGGCCTGTTACTACCTGGCGGCGATCGGCTCGATCGCAGGTTGGTCAGAGCGGGCGCTTCATCTGGGGTTCCTGCTGCCCGCCATTGTGCTGGTGTTGGGAACCTATCGCTTAAGCATGAGGTTCACGCGATCGCCGCTAGTCGCGGCCGCTGCGGCGCTGTTGACACCAGGAGTGCTGGTTTCTGCCAGCAGCGTGATGTGTGACGTCATGATGCTGGCTTTTTGGATTTGGGCAGCGGTTCTCTGGATAGAAGGTTTTGACGAGGGCAAGTGGCCCTATCTGATTGTATCGAGCCTGCTTCTGACTTGCGCTGTACTCACCAAGTACTTTGGGATTTGTCTGTTGCCGCTGCTGCTGGTGTATTCAGTTGCGCGTAGGCGCCGGCTAGGATGGTGGGCCTTGTATTTTCTGATACCCATCGTTGTCCTTGCTGCATACCAGCGCTGGACGACGGTACTCTATGGTCACGCGATGTTTTCCGATGCTTTTAACTTCGCCCACATCGAACAATCCGTTAACGGCAAACCGTCGGTTGCTATGAACTCGTTCGTTGCTGCCAGCTTCGTTGGCGGATGCACCTTGTCGGCGCTGTTTTTTTCTCCTTTTTTTGTGGCTTGGAAAAAACTGATTGTTGCCCTGTGTGTAAGCGCGATTTGTACGCTTATGCTCGCGCGAGGCTGGGTCGGCTTGGGCCACTATGACGTTGTGGTGCGCGAGTGTTTTCGCTCCGGTTGGATTACTCCAGGCATTCAACTTACTCTCGCGATTTTTACAGGGATAATCGTTTTCTTCCTTGGCATTGCGGAGCTTCGGCATTGGAGGAGCTCTGACTCGCTGTTTCTCGGACTGTGGCTGGTCGGGACATTCTTATTCGCGGGGTTCTTGAATTGGAGCGTTAATGGCAGATCAGTATTGCCGCTAATCCCCGCGGCTGGAATTCTTTTGGCCCGGCGTCTGGACAAGCTCCACTTCAACCTGACCTGGGGACATCAAAGGAGAGTTGCGCTCGCATTGACCCTTTGCGGCGTGATTTCACTATGGGTGACGAAAGCGGATTCCGATTGGGCAAACTCGGCGCGTCAAGCTTCGCAGATTATTCAACAGCAAATTGATAAACGAACTTCTTCAGTTTGGTTTATGGGACATTGGGGTTTTCAATACTATCTGCAACTCTGGGGTGCGCGACCAATGGATTTCCTCAGGTCTGACACCAGCGCCGGCGACGTGCTGCTTGTTCCGGAGAGCAATGCCGTCGCCTATACCCTCCCATCTCCTCAATACGTGGCTAGTTCAGGATTGTTGCGCATTAATCTTCAGCAACCTCTCTCAACTATGCGATGGCGCGAGGGCGCTGGATTCTACTCATCGTTTTACGGGTTCCTGCCGTTCGCTTTCGGAAGACCGGCCACGGAACAGTACTACGTACTGCGTCTCGCAAGCCATTGGGACGCACACATTACAAGAAGCGCGCAGAACTGAGGCTTATGATTCAGGAACAACTTGTTTTGATGACGGAAGAACAAAACGAAATTGTTGAACAGGCTGCGGCTAAACCGTCGCGCCAACATGCTTACCTGGCCTATGCGCTGCTCGCGTTGGTGATGTTGTTGACTTGCGCGATTCGCTTTCATCTTCGCAGCATCCCCTTAGAGCGAGACGAAGGGGAATATGCCTACTCGGGTCAGCTCATGCTGCAGGGAATTCCGCCGTACAAGCTTGCCTACAACATGAAATTGCCAGGCACTTACGCGGCTTACGCGTTGATCATGGCGGTGTTCGGCCAGACTACGGAAGGAATCCGTATGGGCCTGCTGCTCGTGAATCTCGCCACTATCTTCCTTGTATTTTTGCTGGGCCGGCGTTTTGGGGGTGAGATCACCGGCGTTATGGCCGCGGCCTGTTACGCGCTACTTTCCGTTAGTCCATCCGTCTTGGGCTTCTGTGGGCATGCGACGCACTTCGTGATTCTGGCAGCGCTGGGCGGAATTCTGCTGCTTTTAAAGGCAATCGAACAGGACAGGAAATTCCTGTTCTTCTGCAGCGGTCTCCTGCTCGGAGTCGGATATGTCATGAAACAGCCGGGCGCGATTTTCGTTCTCTTCGGGGCCCTCTATTTTTTGAGAACGCGATACCACCAGGGCATCAAATGGCGAGCACTGGCAGAACCGCTCGGGTTTTACTCATTAGCCGCCGCGCTTCCTTTCCTTATTACCTGCTTGCTGTTGTGGCGTGCCGGTGTCTTCAGCACGTTTTGGTTTTGGACTGTTTCATATGCATCACAATACGCCAGCAACAACGGCTTAATGTTGGGATCTTCTTATTTTTATTTCATATTTAGCCGGATTCTAATGTCCTCTCTGGGGCTATGGCTCATCGCCGGATTCGGAATCATCGCGGTGGCTCTGGACCGACGGTCAACTCAGTGCTCTCAATTCCTGCTCGGCTTTCTCATATTTTCGTTTCTGGCAGTCTGTCCGACTCTTGCGTTCCGCCCTCATTATTTCATTCTTTGGCTTCCCGTGGTCTCACTTCTGGCGGGAGTCGCTGTCCACAGCGCGGCGAATTGGCTCAACGCAGTGACTGAAAAAAGAAGCTTCCGATACGCGCCCTACTTCCTTTTTGCGCTTGCGCTGGCTGCCTCCTTCTACAAGCAAAGAGATTTCTTCCTGGAAACAGATCCGAGCCAAGCGTCTCGCTCCGTCTATCCTGCAGAAGCATTCCCAGAGATGGTGCCGGTTGCTGCCTACATTCGCCAGCACACCCCGGAAAATTCCAAAATCGCCGTGCTCGGCTCGGAGCCTGAAATTTATTTTTATGCGCATCGCCATTCCGCCACTGGTTACGTCTACACCTATGGATTGATGGAAGAGCAGAAATATGCCCTCAAAATGCAACAACAGATGATCAGTGAGATCGAAGCTTCCCGCCCGGAAACTCTGGTGTTCGTTAATCTTTACACCTCATGGGACCCGTATCGCAATGCCAATGAATTCATTTATGAATGGGCGCGAAGATATATTCAGGAGCACTATGAAATTACCGGAGTGGTTGATGTACCGATGACAAAAACTAACTATCGCTGGGGAAGTGAAGCGAAAAACTACACGCCCAAGCCGTACTACGCGATTTTGATCTTCACTCGAAAGGTTTCCTGACGATCGAAAACGCGACGCTTTTCGCGCCTCTTATTTTTCCTTGCGATTGAATTCTGCGGTGGTTGCGTCCACATCTATCACCAGCTTGGCATCATTTCTGCTCGAACCATAAATAACATGCCAAAGCAGTTTGTTTTCGCCCGGCTCCCATTGGAGCAGATACGTAACCGGACTGCCGGTAATCTTGTCACCGCCATGTTTCTGCGCCACTTCGTAAGCCTTATCGGAATCGACTTTTAGGAAGTTCACGTCGAAAGTGTTCCCCGGCGTATAACTGTCAGGCGACCCGGGAGTGACCCCGCGTGAAGGGGCATCGGGCGAATCTACTCCAGACCACACATACTGGCGAGAGCCGTGCTGGGCTGCGGAGCCAAACGCGGCCCGCCAGACGGCAGCTTTGCCGTCTGTTCCTTTTGCATCGCCAACGGCCTGAGACTGTAATTGGTAAGGCCGGACATCGCTGGCCCATCCGCGCGCAGCCACGTATAACTTTTGGAAACCAGTGCGCCCGGTGACCGACTCCGGGGGTTGCTTCTGCTCCTGCTGGGCGGGCTGAGATGTACAGCCAGAAACGATTGCAAGTGACAGCAAGATCAACCCGAGCCTTTTCATAGGCGCCCCTTTGTTGAACCAAAAATTTTGCGACTGAAATTGCTGCAAAGCATTCTACTAGACGTGACCTCGAAACTGTCCCACTTGCGAACCAAGCTAGCAAAAGCCATCGACGGCATGACCACCGAAGACTTGGCTTGGCATCCTGAAGGCAAATGGAATTCAGCGGATATATTGGACCACCTGAATCTGACCTACCGGGGCACCATACAAAATTGTGAGCGTTGCCTGGCGGCGGGGAAATCCGGTGCGAGCCTTGATCGTAAGACCAAGCGCTGGCAGCGCCGCGCGATTACCTGGCTGGGCTATTTTCCTTCCGGACGCAAATCCCCTGAGCGGGTTTTGCCTCAAGGTACGCCCATCGCGCAACTGACTACCGAAATCTTTGAAAACATCACCCGCATGGAGGAAGTGATCGCGGCCTGTGACCACCAATTCGGCCGAGGTAAATCGATAGCCGAGCATCCGATCCTTGGGCCTCTGACCGCCTGCGAGTGGCAAGAATTTCATTGGGTCCATGGCCGACACCATGCCCATCAGATCATTAAGCTGAAGAACGCCCGCTGAGCTCTATTCGGTTACGGAACTCGGTACACCGGCTTTACGGGCCTGCTCCTGCAGATTGCTAAGTTCGGTTTTCGCTTGGTCCAGAGCTTTCTGTTTTTCTGCCAGCCCCTGCCCATATTTTTGCGTCTCCGGCCACACACTCACCTGTGCCAGGGTTGAGTTGTGCTGATAGTCGTTCAGATCGCGGGTGAGCTGGTCAACCTTCTTCTTCTGATCGGCAATCTTTTTTTCCCAGATGTCGAACGCTTTTTGCCGCTCTTCGAGTGACTGGCCCGGTTTAATCTCCGCAGTCTTTTTCTCGGCTGCCTTGTCCCCGGCTCGGTTATCGACCGCGGGCTTATCGCTGGCTTTGGCGTCCGCTGGCTTAGCGTCGGCTTGATCGCTGCTTTTAGCATCCGCAGTTTTGGAGTCTGCTTGACTCGTATCTTTGTTGTCCGCAACGGTCTGCGTCGCGGGGCCTACTACGCTGATAGTGGTAGCAGACGGGATGGTGTCATTGTCATAAACCTTGGCAGCAGCTTTCGGTGCCTGGGGTTTATTCTGCCTGACCGAGCGGGCGTAATCGCCGAGTGACGGAGCCGAATCTTGCGCGTTCGACAATGCGCTCAGGGCGAACGTCAGGCATATTACGACAGTTGATCCAAGAAGCACTCGTTTCATAATGTTCTCCATTCCAGATTTATCCCCAGTACCAGTGCAGAATTTTCTGCCCAAATAAAAATGCTCCCAATCCCATGCTGCCGAGGAATACGCCGAATGGCATCTGATATCGCCTTAATGCCACCAGCGCCGACCCCCACGCCCGCTTGCGGGCGACAGAAACTGTCTCATGAAATGCACGCTTGCGGCGCTCGGTTCTCTTGATCCAGACCGCAAGCATCGTGGACAACCCGAAAGCCGAGCCAGCGAGCGATGCGGCAAAGATCGTAAAGATGGTCAGTCGAAGACCAACGAAAGATCCGATCATCGCCATCAGCTTTACATCTCCGAAGCCCATACCTTCCACTCCGCGTGCACGCAGATAAATGGCGCCAGCGCCGTACAAAAATGACGCGCCCACTGCGGCCCCCAGCGCAGAATCCATTACCGAGAACAATCTGCTCGAAAGATTCGGACTGACCGGCATCTGCAAAAAACCGGGCAGCAGAATTGAAAGCAGGTCATTTACTGGAACAACCCAACTGAAAATCAATCCGATGACGAGACCAGTCAACGTGAGTTTGTCGGGTAACAAGTGGGTCTCTGCGTCGGTGAAAATCAGCCCCAGTAATAGGAAACCAAAAACTGCGCACTTCAGGGTCGCCAGGCTTAATCCAAAATTCGAGTAACAGAGAAGGAATACGCAAGCTGTCAGGAGCTCAACTATCAAATAGCGCGGAGTAATGCGTGCCGAACAATTCCGGCATCGACCACGGAGAATCAGCCAGCTGAATACAGGAATATTGTCATAAAACGGAATGGCTTTCCCGCAGTGCGGGCATGCGGATCCCGGGCGCACTACCGACAACCCTCGCGGCATCCGGTAGATACACACGTTCAGAAAGCTGCCGAAAATCAGCCCGAACGCGAAAACTATTGCTGAAATGAATTTCTCCAACCGTCTCCAAATCTCTTTGCCCAAGGGCGGAATAAAAGCGATTTGGCCTGATTATATGCGGCCGGACGAGAGGATCATTGGGTACATAAGTCACTGTCCCTCAGGACAATCGACCGTTAGGAGACGGGCTAAGCCGCTCGTGAGCTTGCATTTACTGGGGAATCTGGAAGGAAAACAGCAAACACCGTGCCACTCGCTCCCGCAGTGGTTCGGGTGGCCACTCGCATCCAGCCGGCATGCTTCTGTACTGCGCCATAAGCCAGCCAAAGTCCAAGGCCTGTGCCCTGGTCTCTCTTGGTGGTGTAAAAAGGCTCGAAAATGTGAGGCAGGTCTTTGGCACTGATGCCGTTACCGGTATCGGCCACAGTCACGCGCACTCCAGAACGGCGATCGCCTGACCACTCCCGTGCACGCACTACGCGCAACCGCAGCCGGCCACCGCTTTGCATCGAGTCGATTGCGTTCAACAATAGGTTGGCGAAAACCTGGCGCAACTCTCCCGGATAACCGACGATTTCCAGGAACTCTCCGGACTCCTTCTCGATCGTGATATGCCTGGCTTGCAGCTTTCGCAGGTAGAGTTGTACGACTTCGTCGAGGATTTTTCCCGCATCCATTTGCTCAGGCGACGCAGTCTCACGCACGAAGCCGAGTGCCTGTTGAGCGATAGAATCCAATCGTCCGATTTCGTGTTCAGCGCGTTGCAGGTATTCGTCCCGTCCAACGGTGTCCTGACGAGCCAGGTAAATCAGATTGGTCAACGCTTCCAGAGGGTTCTTGATTTCATGGGCAATCGCTGCAGTTAATCTCCCTGCCGTCACCAGGCGTTCGTTACGCCGAAGCACTTCTTCAGTGCGCTTTTGCGATGTGATATCGCGTGCGATCGCCGACGCGCCCACCAACTTGCCTTGATCATTTCGCAGCGGTGACAGCGAGAGAAGGACTGTCACCCGGGTCCCATGTTTATCGACACGTTCGGTTTGATAGCTGGGCACGTGCTGTTCGCGAGTCAAGCGCGCGAGGTCGGTGGCGAATTCTTCAAGACGATCGGGAGGAACCAACACGGAAATCGGGCGCCCAATAATTTCTTCGGCGGTATACCCGAACAGTGACTCGGCCCCGCGATTCCAACTGGTCACGATTCCATCCACCGTGAAGCTGGCGATGGCGTCTTCGGAAGAAGCGACAATTGCAGCCATCTGCCGGCGGGCCTCATCGGCTTCAGTTTCGGCACGCGATCGTTGCCGCGCGAGTCCGGCAACGAAAACCGAAATCAGAATGAAAACCCCTAGCCGCTGAAATTCATTTCCAGAAACAGCTGCACCAAAAGTTTGCCGGAACATGGAGTAATCGAGCACCAGCGCCGAACTGAAAGTGCAAAGCACGGCTGGTCCAAATCCGAAAAAGCGCGCCGTGAACACGACTGCAAGAATGAAAATTACGAATGGGTCCTGATGCATAACCGGTGACAACCACCAGATGCACCACGACAACGCGGAAGCAGCCAACGCCGAAGCGTACCAGGCGACACGGTCCGACCAGCGCGGCTCAAATTTATAAATCGAGTTATAACTGCTTTTCATGTGCCCGGGCGACGAGTGGCGGGCAACTGAAGAGGCGGCTGGCAGCACGTACTCTGTATCAGAATCTAACACGAATTCTGAAACCAGCTACACACGTTAGTGCAAAAAAATCGCGCAGCATTGCGGCTGCGCGATTGCCCTGCAACAAATCTGCAAAAACTTTACTGCGAATTCGAAGGATCGAGCCTTTGCCCTTCCCGCGCCGGTTTTGTCGTGGGTACTAAAGTAACCGGAGCTTGCAAAGTGAAGTTCAAAACCTTCTCCGATGACAATTTGATGTCAGGTTTCTTACTGGCCGCCTGAACACCGCCGCCCGCCCCAGCACCAGCAGCGGAGCCAATCGCTGCGCCTTTTCCTCCACCAAAAATACCGCCGAGGATTGCCCCGGCGACCGCGCCGGCTCCAACTTTTTCTGCGGTGTTCTTTCCACGCGAGCTAGTTTTTTGAGAAAACTGATCGGTCTGAATGTCGTAGCTTCTATCGCCCACCTTGATCCGATCGAGTTGCAATACCAGAAGCGCCTGTCCGGCGAACTTACCCGAAGCTTGCGCGTTCACTACGTGTCCCTCTACGTCGTAGTGCGCCGGCACAACCACATCATCATCGATTGCGATAGGAGCGTCGAGGGTGGCATGGAACTTGTCACCGCTTTGTGCTGTGGCGCTGTCGATGGTGTCAATCAGGCGAATGACGATGGCAGTACCCGAGGGAACAGTAACCGTCGCAAGCTGAGGCGGTGGCGGTGGAGTTGTTGGCGCCTGCGATGGTGGTGCGGGATCGGGCGCGGTAGCCTGCTGCTGGTCAGGCGCAGGCTCGTGCCGATAGTCAGTTTGCGCCACTTCTGGTTGTTCACGGCGCGCTTTTTGGCGTCGAGGCGGTGTGGACCTCCGGACCGTGCGAGCAGGGCTCGGTTCCGGCGCAGGCTTTGCGCTCGCCGGCGTGGTTGCGACCTGCAAATTGTTTATTACAGTCTTGACGCCCGGCTCACTGCCTGCATATTTCGCCGCAGCTTCGCGTTGACTGTCGTTATCGACAACGCCTGATAGCGTGACCGTCCCATTCGATGACTGTACCGTGAGCTGCTTATTTTGCAATCCAGAGTCGGTACCCAGCTTAGATTGCACATCCGACACGACTTGCGCGTCATTAGGCGTCTTGCTACATGCCATAGAAAAAGCAAGCAGCCCAGCACATACCGCGGCTTGCCAAAATGTGGAAAGTTTAGCGTTCATATCAACTCCAGGTTATATAGCTGATTGCTGCCAGTTTAGATGCAGATTGGCCGGAGTTTTAAACAAATTCATTGCTACAGCGGAATATTTAGCGGCAAACGTCAGTGGATGAACTTGTAGTCCAGGATCGAAGCCGCAAATTGAAGTTCGGGCTCTTTTGCCTGGCCAGTTTTCATGCGGATAACACGGCCCTGGCAGAGAACTTTGCTGTTCTTTTGCCCAGAGATCGCTTCTGGCATTTCGAATACCATTTCCACCAGAGTATTTTCCGGAAAACGCTGTTGACCAGCGATGAGCACGCCCGACTGGCTCAAGTTTTCGATGGTGCCCTCGTTCCATGTCCCCAGGTTTTTCACGCGATAGCGAAGCGGAGCATCCATTTTGATACGGCGCGCTCGTGGCACCCAGTTCGAAGTTGAATGAGCACGGCGTTTAGAGATCGCACTTGCCGGGTCAGCATCCTTCTTCAGACGCTCGGTTCGCCGCATTGTCGACCAGTCGTAGCGGAACTCGGTGGCGCAAAGCAGGCAAACTTGGTAATACTCACCATCCGCGGCACGGCGCGGCCAGGAGAATTCATGCGAGCAACGGCCTAGCAGGAGAACATCCAAAATCTTTTGGGGCATAGGAATCGAACCTAACTGGCAAGCGTAGGCAAACCCATGATCCAACGAATTGAAGAAATACGGTAGGTTACTTTCGTGTGGCACAGTTGGACCATATCCGACGCAGTCGACGAACAAGAAAAGCTATTCAACGCGGCGGCTGTATGATCGCAAGAATGAAATCCGTTGCTGCTTTCATCATGGCAGGAGGACGAAGTTCGCGGATGGGAGCGGACAAGGCATTCCTGGAGCTTGCCGGGAAGCCGTTGATCGCTCGCGCAGTTGAACTGGCTCAAGAAGCGGTACCCGACGTAAAGATCGTAGGCGACCCTCGAAAGTTTGCGGCCTATGGGACGGTCATTGAAGATGTGTATTGCGATCGCGGCCCTTTAGGAGGAATTCACGCCGCGCTCACAAACTCCCTGGCCGAGTGGAATTTAATTCTGGCGGTCGATCTCCCATTCATTCCTGCACGATTTCTGAAGTATCTGTTGACGCGGGCTGAATCCTCAAACGCAACGGTTACTGTACCGTCTCTCGCCAACCGTTTCCAGCCGTTATGCGCCGTCTACCGCAAAGCATTTGCATCTATTGCAGAACGATCTCTCTCCGAAGGCAAGAACAAGATCGATCAACTATTTCGGGAGGTGATACTCTGCGCCGTTTCGGAGGAAGAACTAATCGCAAACGGCTTTGATGCGTCAATTTTCCGCAACCTGAACACTCCGGAAGAATGGCACGCTGCCAAGCGAGATTTTGTTCGAAATTCTTAACGGACCGAGAGCTTCATGCGCCATATATGATGGGCAGAACTGCTATGACGGATGAAACAGGCATTGACGTTCTCCCCGGAACGATAGAACCGATTTCCGAATCTGGAAGCGCGCCACTCGAGTCTTCGGACAATAAAGGCCCGTACATTCAATTCCGCGATGTTTCGAAGGCGTTTGGCGAGAAGCATGTGCTCAGCCATGTAAGTTTTGAGGTCAATACCGGCGAAACCGTATGCATCCTGGGCCGCAGCGGGGTAGGGAAGTCGGTCGCGCTGCAGCACATTCTTGGTTTTCTCAAGCCCGATTCAGGACGCGTCATCGTTGCTTACGAGGACATCACCGACTATCCGGAAAAAGAACTGGAGCGTATACGCAAAAAAGTCACCATGGTTTTTCAGAATGGAGCGCTATTTGATTCGCTAACCGTGGGAGAGAATGTGGCGTTTCCTTTGCGCGAACGTGGAGACTTGAGCGAAGAACAAATCCTGCAAATCGTCTCGGGACTACTGAATATGGTTGGCGTAAAAGAAATGGCCGACCAACTTCCAGCAGAGCTTTCAACTGGAATGAAGCGATCGGTTGCGATCGCTCGCGCGTTGGCATCGCAGCCGGAATGTATTCTCTACGACGAGCCAACGACGATGGTCGATCCACTCATGGGACAGCTACTCGGCGATCTAATGAAGCGCCTGAAATTCCAGCTCCATCTCACCAGCGTTGTCGTCACGCACGATATGCGGCTGGCCAAGAAGTTGGCCGACCGCGTGGTGTTTCTGCACGAAAGCAAAGTGCTTTTCTTCGGGACCTACGCCGACATGGAACGGTGCGACGAACCTATAGTGCAGGAGTTCCTGAAGCTGGATGAGTTGGATTTGGGGGCGTAGAGCTAGAACCCGGCGCGAACCAGTTTCTCGACCGTGATCTGACTTTTCGTTTTCTCTACTCCGATCATTTTCTCGACGTATTTTGCAATTACATCCACTTCCAAATTCACCGGGTCCCCGGGCTTGAGCGATCGCAGGTTGGTGACTTCAGCTGTGTGAGGAATAATCGCAACCCGCACATTTGTGCCGTCCATAGCTGCGACTGTCAGGCTGATGCCTTCAATAGCCAAAGAACCTTTGGCGACGATATAGCGAGTGAGTTCCGACGGAACATTAAGCTGCAACACATAGTCGTTGCCGTCGCGGACTTGTTCAAATGACATTACCGTACCGACACCATCGACGTGCCCTTGTACCACATGTCCGTCGAAGCGGCCGTTGGCCCGCATCGGGAGCTCGAGATTAACCAGGGCATTCGGTTTTAAACGCGAGAAAGAAGTGCGCAGCCAGGTTTCTTCCGCAAGATCACAGGTGAAAGAAGTTTTAGATATATCGACCGCAGTTAGGCAAACTCCGCTAACGGAAATACTGTCACCCTGCTTCAGCTCTCGAACCAGCCTCGACGAAGAAATGGTTATGCGGCGTTGCTGGCCTTTGGTGTTACTCGAGGCAACGTATCCGAGTTCTTCGATGATTCCAGTAAACATAAATTCAGGCCACAGATTTTCACGGATCAATAGGGATCTAATCTTTGTAATTGAACCTGATCACTTACAACAAATCTACGATCAATCCAGATACGGATCTCTCAAATACCCTTCCACCGCAAAGTCTTCACCGAAACGATGCAGCCGCAGCCACTTCAAGTGCGCGGCTTCGCTCATCTTACGGAAACCTGCGCCGGCGGCAAATGGGACCGAGCCCGTGCCTGCCAGTATTTTCGGTGAATAATAAAAGAACACTTTGTCCGCGGTTCCCGATGCCAGCGCGGCCCAGTTCACCATGGCGCCGCCCTCAATCATAACGCTGGTGATTTCCCGCTCGCCCAAACGACGGCAGATTGCCTGCAGATCGGGCCGGCCGTCGCTCCCCGCAGACTCTACCTGCTGCACCTGAATGCCTCGATCCTGCAACTGCTGCTTGCGTTTTTCCTCTGCAAACGAACAAAAGACCAGCACGTCGTTGTTTGCCGTTTGCACAATGCGAGATTCCAACGGCAGGCGGAGATGCGAATCCACGATGACCCGCAACAAAGCCCGACGGCGCGGAAGACCGCTACGGTCTGTAAGCAGAGGATTGTCAGCGATTACCGTTCCCACGCCGACAAGAATCGCATCGTGCTGATGCCGCAGCAACTGAACATGAGCGCGCGCCTCTTCACTGGTAATCCAGCCGCCGGTCGGGCCGCCTGCAGGTAAATGGCCTCCAGCCAAATCATGAGGCGGCGGAGCGATCTTGCCGTCCAACGTCATCGCAGCTTTCAAGGTCACTAGCGGCAAGTGATAGCGAATGTACTTGGCAAAAGCATCATTCAATGGCCGAGCTTCTTCTTCGAGAACGCCCGAAGTTACCTGCACTCCGGCCTGTCGCAGCTTCGCAAAGCCTCGTCCGCTGATCACGGGATTCGGGTCAGCCATACACGCCACCACGCGCTTAATTCCTGCCGAAATCAGTGCATCTGTACACGGCCCGGTGCGGCCGTGATGGCAACACGGCTCGAGGTTTATATAAAGCGTCGCACCCCGCGCCTTCTCCCCGGCCTGCTGTACAGCCAAAACTTCGGCGTGCTTCTTTCCCCCGTAGGTGTGGAAACCCTCGCCCAGAACTTCGCCGTTCGCGTTCGCCAATACTGCGCCAACATTGGGATTCGGTGAGGCCAAGCCGAAGCTCTTCTGCGCAAGCTCGATGGCCCGCCGCAAATATTTCTGATCAGAATCAGAAGCTGTATTCAGAGATTGCATTCGCGAATCAGAAAGTCACGAGATGAGCGAATCGACGAATTCTTTGGGATCAAATCGCAACAGGTCTCCAGCTTTCTCGCCGACGCCAACATAACGCACCGGTAGCCCCAGTTCACGTGCGATGGCAACCACGACCCCGCCCTTCGCTGTGCCGTCCAACTTGGTGAGCACGACCCCAGTCACCGCGGCTGCGTCGGTGAATAGCCGGGCCTGTTGCAAACCATTCTGTCCCGTAGTTGCGTCAATCACCAGCAGAACTTCATGCGGCGCGCCCGGAATCAGACGCTGGGCCGTTCGCCGCATCTTTTCCAGTTCCGACATCAAATTGGTCTTAGTGTGCAGGCGGCCAGCCGTGTCGACGATCAGGCAATCGATATGACGCGCGTTCGCGGCTTCCAGCGCGTCAAACAGAACGGCCGCAGGATCCCCACCTGGCTTGGTGCGAATCACCTCGGTCCCAGTGCGCTGACCCCAGATCTCCAACTGCTCAATGGCCGCGGCTCGAAAAGTATCCGCCGCGCAGAGCAGAACAGTCTTTCCCTCAGACCGTACAGTCTGCGTCAGTTTGCCGATAGTAGTGGTTTTTCCGGTACCATTCACTCCAACCACGAGCACAACTTCTGGCACCCCTTCGGGCCTCTCAACGGGAGGCGTATTGGCCGAGGTGAGAATTACCAGCAGCTCTTCTTTGAGTAGCCGCTTGAGTTCAGCCACATCTTTAATCTGTTTACGATCAGCGCGCTCCCGCAGTTTTGCGATTACCTGATGAGTAGTCGCCGAGCCCAGGTCCGCGCCGAGTAACGTCCCTTCAAGATCGTCGAGCGTATTGCGGTCGATCTCTTTATTGAAGGCAACAACTTCGTCGATGCGCTCACTCAGATTTTCGCGAGTGCGGGCCACCGCCTCTTTCATACGGTCAAAGAGGCCGGGTTTTTTCTCAGTACTGCCAAAAAGCGTCTGAATCATGGATTCTTCACTTCAGGAAGGACACTTTTTATTATAGCGGCGGGATCGAACGAGATGGGTAAGCAGCGAATGATTAAGCGCGGTCCATTTCGATTGCCACGTTCGCCGGCGGAAACACCATGCTCGCCGGAGCTGGTTCGTTAGAAGCGCCGGCGGCCATGGCCAAAACCGGAGGCACCTGGATCTCGCCGCGCTTGAATACTGCATCGATGGCAGCGACCGCGTCCGGGTCAAGCCGCTTACCCGAGAGCGAGTGAATGATGCGCAGCGCATCGTCGCAGTCATGCGCCTTCTGATAAGGACGATTCGTCGTCAGCGCGTCAAACGTGTCTGCGACCGCAATAATTCTGGGCAACAGCGGAACCTGGTCGCCTTTGAAGCCATGAGGATACCCGCGCCCATCCAGCGATTCATGGTGAAGCTCGATTCCCGGAATCATCTCTTTGAGCTGCGCGACCGGGCGCAGAATGTTGGCGCCCTTCGTAGTATGCGTCTTCATGATGGTGAATTCTTCTTCGGTCAAAGCGCCGGGCTTTTTCAGGATGCGGTCCTCAATTCCGATCTTTCCCACGTCGTGCAACTGCGCTGAAACCCGCAAAATCTCCATAAAATCTTCCGGCAAGTCCATTTCTTTCGCGATCAGCAGGGAATACTTGGTAACGCGATCAGAGTGACCGCGAGTGTACGGGTCCTTTTCGTCGACTGCGCCCGCAAGCATCTGAATCGAGTTCATGAACAGCTCGCGGTTCTCAGCGGCTGCGCGTTTGAGATCGAGAATAAAATGTTCCAGTTCACTCGACATGAAGTTAAACGTGGACGCCAGTTCGCCAATCTCGGTGCGGCTCTTCAGCTGCACGCGTTGTGAGAAGTCACCCCTGGCAATGGCATGGCTGGATTCAGTCAGGACCTCGAGAGGATTGGTGATACGCCGGGCAGCGATAATACCGATGAAAATACTTAAAGCGATGGCGACAATAGCGAGGTGCTGGGCTGACCGCTGCATTTCATACACGCTGCTATAGGCCTCGTTCCGCGGTTTTTGCGCAATCACAGCCCATTCCAGGCTGGTCACCGGACTGTAGGTGCCGAGCATCAGCGTGCTGTGTTTTCCCGTGCCAATTGTGAATTCGCGCGTGGCCGCGACCATTTGCGCCTTGCTGCCCTGCTCCACGAAATTGCGCACAATTTCCAGATTGGTCATGTCCTGGCCGGTGGCGTATTGCGAGCTGGTACCGGCAACCAGGCGACCTTCGCTGTCGACAACGTAAGGGCTCAACCCGCCGCCTTCAATTTCCTGCAAACGGCGAATTAAAAATCCCAGATCAACTACCGACGCGATCATGCCCAGAAATCGTTCCTGGTACATGACCGGTGTGCTGACCAGCATCACGGTCCGCGCAGATTTTCCGCTACCCACGACCAGCGGCTGGCCGTTGTACGCCCGCGAATCTCGCGACGCCGCGTAGGCTTGCTCTAGTTCGCGTTGCAAGAAGGCATCGGGTTCAATTCGTCCCGCCGAAATTCCTTTCCCTTCAGAGTTCAACAATGTGGCGTAGTCCAGGTCTTCAGAAGAGGAAACGAAATTCTCGAGCAACGCGCGAAGTTCCGGCGCTTGCACATGCTCACCCGTCAAGTCGCCGCCGCTGGCGATCTGCAGCGCCGACGCCAGGTTTGCCTGCATCAGGCGAAATGCATCCTGATGCTGCGAAATATCGTCGGCAATCGATCGCGTTACAGTGTTCTGCAGCAGCCGTTCGTTGGTGATGAGCCGGTCACGATTGATGGATTGTACTTGCGCCGAGTAAAAATACATCGGCACCACGCTGATCAGTACCAGCACACTGAGGATTACATACAGAATAGGGATGCGAGTTGGAAGAAATTTTGCGCCCAAGCGAACACGCTTCCACATGCGCACCCGCGCAGGCGGAGTCCTGCTTGAATTTTACGGTGCGAGGTAAGCATGGACGAGCATTCTGCTTGCTTTACGGCATTACCGAAGTACCGCCGCAATCGGCCCTTCTCGATTACTAGAGATTACCGGAGGCGTTTGCCGGAAGGTCCGTCTCCCGCTTCGAAGTGCGAGTCATGAGTGTTTGGATAGCATCGCGCGGCGATTTCCCCTCATTGAGCACGGCATGCATCTGCTCGGTAATAGGCATTTCCACTCCCCGGGCCTTCGCCAATTGCACTGCAGCGTTCGTGGTGAAGATACCTTCTGCCACCATGCCGTGCATGCCGGCGACAATTTCAGCGAGTTTTCGACCCCGGCCGAGTTCCACTCCCACGCTGCGGTTTCGCGAAAGAGCCCCGGTGCAGGTCAACACCAGATCGCCGAGACCGGCGAGCCCAGATAAGGTTTCAGCCCGGCCGCCGCAAGCTACCGCCAGGCGCGTAATCTCGGTGAGACCCCGAGTGATGAGTGCGGCGATTGAATTGTGTCCGAGATTCAACCCGTGACAAACCCCCGCTGCAATAGCGATTATATTTTTCAGTGCACCGCCGAGTTCGACGCCGACTACATCTTCGTTCGTATAAACGCGAAATGCAGGATCGCTGAATTCGCGTTGAACTGTTCTTGCTAACTCCGCATCCTGCGAAGCAATGGTGATTGCAGTCGGGTCGCCGCGTGCCACCTCAGCGGCAAAAGTGGGTCCGCTCATTGCGCCTACTCGGCAATGTATTTTTCTCTCACTTGCAACCTGGCAAATTACTTCGCTCATGCGAAGCAGAGTCGTCTGTTCCAAACCCTTGGTCGCGCTCACCACCAGCGCCTCAGGTTGAAGATGCGGGACCATCTGCTGGAACAGACGGCGGCAATGTTGCGAAGGCATGGCGCTGACGACAATCTCCGCCCCATTCAATGCTTCCGCGAAATCGCCAGTCGAGTGAACTGCGTCAGGGATGTTGTCGCCTGGAAGGAAAACTGAGTTCATGCGGGAAGTCGCGATCGAATCCCGCACTTCTTTTTCGTAAGCCCAAAGCCTCACTTCGTGGCGTTGACCGCGGCCCAGAACGATCGCAATCGCTGTACCCCATGCTCCCGCGCCGACGATTGCGATCCTGCTCATTTGCGATGTGCCTTGAACTTTGGTTCCGTGCCGGCGAACACCCGCTGCAAATTTGGACGATGCTTAAGAATAATAAGAGCGGAACTGATCGCTAACATAAGAATTTCCATGTTTTGTCCTTCACGCAATACCAATGCGAATAGCGGCAAGGATGCTGCTGCAGTAACCGAAGCCAGCGATACGAAGCGAAATGCGGCCAGCATAATTACAAATACCGCCATCGCCAGCAACACCGATTTCGGAGCGAGCAATACGAAGGAACCTAATCCTGTAGCCACGCCTTTACCGCCGCGAAAACGTAGCCAGACTGGAAATATATGGCCACTGACGGCGGCCAGCGCCGCAACAAATGCGACAGCTAGATTGCCAGGACAGAGTGCCAGCGCAATTCCGACCGCAGCCATGCCCTTCAAAATGTCGAGCACCAGCGTGAGAATTCCGAGTAGCGGCGAAGTTCGGGCTACATTTGTCGCGCCGATGTTTCCGCTGCCGGTGGTCCGAACATCAGCTCCGCGAAACGCGCGAACCAGCAGATAGCCGAATGGGATCGAACCGAGAAAATATCCCGCAAGGGCGCTGATGACGATGGGATGCATGCTCAAGTGATTGCGGACTGCAGTTCGAATCGCTCGATCTTTGTATATTGTGAGCCTTTGCTCGAAAGCTGGCTGCGATACAAAAAGAACTCGCGGGCGGTCATGGTACCAAACTCCGGCGCAGGACGCGTAGCCAGAAACTCTTGCAGTTGTGCGAATTGGCGATTGGACTTGTCGTCCTTGCGTCGCCCTGGCGCGCCAGATCCGCCGCGAGTTCGCGCTAGCGTCAAATGCGGGCTGAAGCCTCGATCTTCTTTGGGTATGCCGATTTTTGCCAATGGGTCGTCAATGCTTTTAGCCAATCGCGTCAGCGCGTCTCCCCCTTCTATTCCGATCCAGAAAACTCGTGCGGCCCGTGGCGTCGGGAAAAAGCCGGTGCCCGCGAAGGTAACTTGAAATGGTTTGGTTTGGATTGACCGGAGTGAGTTTTCAATTTGCGGGATTACAGTGTCTGGCTGCTCGCCGATAAATTTTAAAGTCACATGCAAAGATTCGCCGCTGATCCAGCGCGCGTCGGGAGCCGTGGCACGGATTTCTTCGACGAACTTCTGAATTCGCTCGCGAATTTCCTGATTCAAATCAAGCGCAACGAAAACCCGCATTCTTGGTTGAGCATAGCAAACTGACAGGCAGCACGACATGATCAAGTAAAATGGCTTCTGCTTTGGCAGACATGAAAGCCTCTGAGCTTATCTACGACTGGAACCGCGTGCTCCCGCTCGATCTTTTGCCCACCCGCCCGGTTTTGCTAAATGACGAAACTCTTCGCGACGGATTGCAGTCGCCTTCAGTGCGCGATCCTTCGATTGCAGAAAAAATTGAAATCCTCCATCTCATGGAAGCGCTGGGAATCAACTCACTTGATTTGGGCCTTCCCGGCGCGGGTGCACGAGCGGTCGAACACGTTGAGGCCTTGGCGCGTGAGATTGTCAGTAAGCGTATGAAGATCAGGGCGAATTGTGCAGCGCGCACTCATGAGAATGATATCCGTCCAATTGCCGAAATTGCGCAGCGCACAGGGTTGAAGATCGATGCGGCAACATTTATCGGGTCTAGTCCAATTCGCCGATACACCGAAGGCTGGACGGAAGATTTTTTATTGCAGAC
>Ga0134126_10002685_pt1 | contig 22338 bp, 17 predicted proteins | sample KB31752_FD_96881 | JGI IMG/M metagenome (GOLD analysis project Ga0134126, IMG submission 96881) | Terrestrial soil microbial communities with excess Nitrogen fertilizer from Kellogg Biological Station, Michigan, USA - KB3-175-2 | ecosystem: Environmental > Terrestrial > Soil > Unclassified ... | reverse complement strand
TGCTCTTCGAGATCCGCATCCGCCCCGCCGCCGACGGCAAGGGCAACGCGTGGTGCCTCGACAGCTTCGCCACCGCCAACGGCCAGTCGCGCACGCTGCTCAACTGCGAGAAGCTGCATCCCTTCGGTCCCTGGTATCGCGTCACCGCAGTCTATGACGGCAAGATGCTCCGTAATTATGTCGATGCCGAGCTCCAAGGCGAAGGCCCGCTCTCCATCCCGCCCGAGCGCCCCGGCCGCGCCTCCGCCGGCACCCGCATCAACCTCGTCGACTACTACAAGGGCGCTATCTACTCTGCCCGCTTCACCCCCCGCGCCCTCACCCCGGACGAATTCCTAAAAAATCCACTCGCAGGGAAGTAAGCAAAAAGCAATCGCCAAGCTGCGTCATTCTGGAGCGCGCATCTGCTCCCGAGGGATCCCGCATTGCGTCCTTGCCCGCCATTCTGGAGCGCGCACAGCGCGTCTCCAGAATCCCCGTATTTGCCTTTGCCTCTGAGATAGGCCGGGACTTCAGTCCCGGCCCTACGAGCAGCTAAACACAGCGGGGCTTTAGCCCCCGGGACGGGGGTTTTCCCGCTTTAGGTTGAATCGACGCCATCAGGGCTAAAAGCGCGACCACGTACACCCCGCCGCCGAAGGCAATCGGCAAAGTCCTGAGCCGCCACAGAACCGAGCGCCAACGGCGCGACGACATATTAGCCTAGGCCGAAGGCCTAGGTACGCATATACAAATGATGCGACAGAGGGCTGTAAGCCCGATCTATCGACTCTCCCACGCGCTACTTCAATACAATTGACACATCGTGGCCAGCGTCATTCCAATCCGTCCGATCAAGACCAAGGCGGATTACTACGCCACGCTCCATCGCATCGACGAACTGATGGCCGCAAAGGCCAACACGCCCGAAGGCGACGAACTCGACATGCTCGCAACGCTGGTCGACGCCTATGAGTCCGAACACTTCCCCATGGACGCGCCCGATCCCATTGCCGCCATCGAATAATGACACCTGCCTGGAAAGATTTTGAACGATTAGTCGCCCGAATCGAGGAAGCGATGGCGCCGATGGGCGCTACGGTGAAATCGCCTGATCGCATCATAGATAAAGAGACGGGGCAGAGTCGTGAGGTTGATGCCGCGATTCGATACACGGTGGGGACAGTCCCAGTTCTCATAACGATCGAAAGCAGAGATCGTGTTGCGATCCAAGACGTCACGTGGATCGAGCAACTGATCGCGAAACGGCATAGCGTGGGAGCTGCAATTACGGTTGCGGTGTCCTCCAAAGGGTTTACCGGGCCAGCCGTGAATAAGGCTGCAGCAGCAGGCATCCAGATCCGCACATTGACAGAAGCGACTGCGGATGAATTCGTCCAGTGGTTGCGCTTCCAAAACGTGGTACGCAACGTGAACGAATGCTCGCTCGCAGATTTTGGCATCGGTATTTATGACGGGCCGAACGGTCCTCCCTCCCAAAAGACCGAACTGACAGCCGAGGCTCAGAAATCATTTCGAGAGCAACAGATTCGCGCTCCGATCCTAATCCGCAACTCTGACGGAAACCGCTATCACATAGAGAACTTTCTTATCGAGTGGGAAAAACACAATGGATCGTTTTTCCCGCCTAATTTGCCCACGGATGGAACCAAAGCACGACGGAACCTACATCAGCCATTACCACCTAATGCGTTTCATGTTGAAACTACCGCGGGCAATTACGACGTGAAAATTCTTCACATCTCCCTATGGTTGTCTTGTTCACAAAGGCTCGTTTCTCCGTCAACGCTTGCACAATACTCCGATCGGAATGCACTCTTGGTGCAAACTGCGGAGTGGATGCTAACGGACAACGTCAGGCTCTCACTACATCGTGATCTCACCTCGGGCGAAACGAAGGTGAGAATGACCTCATCCAAATGAGATCCCAAATGCTGACACTGAAAAAATTGTTGTCAAGCCCCGAAATCACCTAATCCATTCCCATTCAGCAACATACAAGTGGATAGTAGTTGTGCTCCGCGTGGTAGAATGGAAGTAATGAAAGGAAAAGCCCGGCATATCGTCGGGCTTTTCCTTTGCTCCCACTTAGATCGTCTGAATCTACCTAAAAAACCGATTGCTTTCAATTAGATAGCCCGTCGCCCAATGTTTTCAAGATCATAGCCCTTTAGCCCTTTGTTTTCTATATTATGCAATTTTGGATAGGGAGGGGGAGGGGGGTGTATGGTCACGAGATCGCTGCATTCACCAGCCCCTGCGCCTCTTCCTGAATCCGCTGCAGGTGGTCCGGTCCGAGGAAGCTCTCCGCGTAGATCTTGTACACGTCTTCGGTGCCCGAAGGCCTCGCCGCGAACCAGCCGTTCTCCGTCGTCACCTTCAGCCCACCAATCGGTGCGTGGTTGCCCGGAGCCTCCGTCAGCACCGCGGTGATCGGCTCGCCGGCCAGCGTCTTCGCTGTCACCTGCGTTGGTGAGAGCTTTCCGAGCTTCGCCTTCTGCTCCTTCGTCGCCGCCGCGTCGATACGCTGGTACACCGGCGCGCCGTACTTCGCCGTCAGCTCCGCGTATAGTTGGCCGGGGTCCTTGCCGGTCACGGCCGTCATCTCGGCGGCCAGGAGCCCGAGGATCAGGCCGTCTTTGTCCGTCGTCCAGACGGTTCCGTTGCGCCGCAGGAAGCTAGCGCCCGCCGACTCCTCGCCCACAAAGCCGAGGCTCCCGTCGATCAGCCCATCCACAAACCACTTGAAGCCGACCGGCACCTCGAGCATCGGCCGCCCCAGCCCCTTCGCCACGCGATCGATGATCGATGACGACACCAGCGTCTTGCCGATCCCCACCTTCGCCGACCACTCCGGCCGATGCGTGAACAGGTACTGAATCGACACCGCAAGATAATGGTTCGGATTCAGGAGTCCGGTCGATCTGGTCACGATGCCGTGCCGGTCGTGGTCCGTATCACACGCCCACGCCACATCGAACCGGTCCTTGTTCGCGATCATGCTCGCCATCGCGTTAGGTGAGGAGCAGTCCATGCGGATGCGCCCGTCCCAGTCCAGCGTCATGAAGCGAAAGGTCGGATCGACATACGGGTTCAGCACCTCGAGCTGCGGCAGATACTTCTCCGCGATGCGCGGCCAGTAGTGCACGCCCGCTCCGCCCAGCGGATCCACTGCAAGTTTTAGCGCCGTGTTCTTCAGCGGCGCGAAGTCGATGACGTTGCCCAGGTCGCCAACGTAGGCCGAGATGTAGTCATGCCGATGCGTGGTCGTCGCAGCCAGCGCGCGCGCGTAGTGAACCCGCTTCACGCCGTTCAGCTTCGCCGCGATCAGCTCATTCGCGCGGTTCTCGATCCACTTAGTCGCGGTCGTGTCCGCCGGACCGCCGCTCGGCGGGTTGTACTTGAAGCCGCCATCCTCGGGCGGATTGTGCGACGGCGTGATCACGATGCCGTCGCTCTGTGGCTTGCTCTTGTTCGCCGCGTTGTACGTCAAGATGGCGTGGCTCAGCGCCGGCGTCGGTGTGTAGCCTAGCTCCGCATCGATCATCACTTCGACGCCGTTCGCCGCCAGCACCTCGAGCGCGGTCGTGAACGCGGGCTCCGACAGCGCGTGCGTGTCCTGCGCGAGGAACAGCGGCCCATCTGTGCCCTGGGCTTTCCGGTATTCGACGATCGCCTGCGTGATCGCCGCGATATGGTCGTCGTTGAAGCTCGCTGCAAACGCATTGCCGCGATGTCCGGACGTCCCGAACGCCACGCGCTGCGCCGCATCGTCCGTCTCCGGATGCAGCGCATAGTACGCCGCGATCAGCCGCGGGATATTCACCAGGGTGTCAGGGGAGGGAAGCGTGCCGGGCCTGTTCGTCGTTTCAGCGGGCATGAGTATGTGTCCTCTTTGCTTGCGATTCAGCAGTGTAGCCGATGAAGGCTATCGAGTTACAAATCCGATTGTCATTCCGCACCTTGCGGTCCCGCTGTGCGGGTCGCAAGCGGAGGAATCTGCTTCTGGAAATTCAAGATCAGGTGGTCCTCCACAGCGTAAGATTTTTCCTTAGATGCCTTCGCCCGTCATCACCAGCCGCGCCAACCCGCGCGTCAAGCAGCTGCGCGCCGTCTTCGCCGGCAATGCACGGCTTGCGGACGGCCTTGTCGCCATCGAGGGGGAAAACCTGATTCGTGAAGCGATGCGCAGCGGCATCGCGCTTCATGCCATCTTCCTTAGTGAGCACACGGCTCCGCCCTCATGGGTGCCACGCGGTGTAGAAGCCATTCGTCTCGCCGACGCCATCTTTGCTTCGGCGGTCGATACCCAATCGCCGCAGGGCATCGCCGCGCTGATCGAGCCGCCGCAGTGGCAGCTCGATGCTGTGCTCCGTGCACCGTCAAAGCCGAACGCGCTACGCGCGCCGCTCCTCCTCATCGCCGCAGGCCTGCAGGACCCCGGCAATCTAGGCACGCTCATCCGCTCGGCGGAGGCCTTCGCTGCTACTGCCGTCCTCACCACACCCGGCACGGTCAGCCCGTGGAACCAGAAGGCGATGCGCGCGTCGGCAGGCTCAGTGTTCCGCGCGCCGGTCGTTTCAATCGAGATCGCGGATCTCACAGCCCTGAAATCCCGCGGCATCTGCTTGCTTGCCGCCGTCGCGGCGGCGCGCGATGCGGAGGACAACGTGATGCCCGACCTTACCCAGCCAAGCGCACTAATGATCGGCAACGAAGGCGCCGGCCTCTCACCCGAACTGCTTGCCCTCGCGGACGCGCGCATCTCCATTCCCACGCCTGGCCCGGTCGAAAGCCTCAACGCCGCAATCGCCGGCTCGCTGCTGCTGTATGAAGCCTCACGCCAGCGTCAAATACCTCGAACCTCGCACCTCGCACCTCGAACCTAGCCCATGTCTCTCTTCGATGCATCCCCGCTCGCCGCACCCGCCGCTCGAAAAGCCGGCGCGCCATTGGCCGAGCGCATGCGTCCGCGCACGCTCGATGAATATGTGGGCCAGGAGCATCTGCTCGCCCCCGGCAAGCCGCTGCGCATCGCCATCGAACACGACGATCCTACATCGATGATTTTCTGGGGTCCTCCCGGCACGGGCAAGACCACGCTCGCGAAGATCATCGCCGCGCTCACGCACGCCAGCTTTATCGAGTTCTCCGCGGTGCTTTCCGGCATCAAGGAGATCAAGCAGGTGATGGCCGACGCGGAGAAGGCCGCGCGCTTTGGCTCGCGGACTATTCTTTTCGTCGACGAGATCCATCGCTTCAACAAGGCGCAGCAGGATGCCTTCCTGCCTTACGTCGAGCGCGGTTCCATCCGTCTGATCGGCGCGACCACCGAAAACCCTTCGTTTGAGCTGAACGCCGCGCTGCTATCGCGCTGCCGCGTCTACACGCTGCAGCCGCTTACGGAAGGACAGGTCGTCTCGCTGCTGCAACGTGCGCTGACGGATGAAACCCGCGGCCTCGGCGCATCCCGTGTAATTGCAGATGACGACGCGCTCGCCACGATCGCAGCCTATGCCAGCGGCGACGCGCGTAACGCGCTCAACGCGCTGGAAGTCGCTGCCAACCTCGCGCTGGCGACGGCGAAAACGGGATCGAATGAATCCGACGACCCTACTGCGGCCCGCATCACGAAAGACGTTGCCGCCGAGGCACTCCAGCGCCGTGTGCTGCTCTATGACAAGCAGGGCGAACAGCACTACGACATCATCTCCGCGCTGCACAAGTCCGTGCGCAACTCCGATGCCGACGCGTCGCTCTACTGGCTGGCACGTATGCTCCAGGCCGGCGAAGACCCCATGTACGTCGCGCGCCGCGTGGTGCGCATGGCGGTTGAAGACATCGGTCTCGCCGCCCCCGAAGCCTTAAATCTCTGCCTCTCTGCGCGCGATGCCATGCACTTTCTGGGCTCCCCGGAAGGCGAACTCGCGCTTGCGCAGGCGGTCGTCTACCTCGCGCTCGCGCCCAAATCAAATGCTGTCTATACGGCGTATGGCGACGTTCTCGGCGATATAGAGCGCACCACCGCCGAGCCCGTCCCGCTCCATCTGCGCAACGCGCCGACCAGGTTGATGAAGTCGCTCGACTACGGCAAGGACTACCAGTACGCGCATGATCTTGAAGGCAGAGTCGCCGACATGGAATGCCTGCCTCCATCGCTCGCCGGCCGCCGCTATTACCAACCCACGCAGGAGGGCCGCGAAAAGCTGCTGGCCCAGCGCATGGACGAGATTGCCCGCATCAAGGAGTCGAAGAAGAGCGAATGAGTGATATCACTCGGCGGTCACTGCGAGCGTCTCCGAGAGACGCGCCAGCAGGTCGGCCGGATGCAGCGGCTTGCTCAACAGGGTGAAGTTGTGGCCCGCCGTGCGCGACTTCTCCAGCAGGTCGCGCGTCGCCGAGTGTCCACTGAACAGCAGAACCTTGCAATGCGGGCAACGCTCCACCAAGGTCATGGCGAGCTCCGTGCCGTCCATGCCCGGGTCCATCATCACGTCGGAGAGCAGCAGGTCCGGCGTCGCCGCGGATGCCAGTTCCAGCGCCTGGGCGGCGTTATAGGCCGTCATGGTTGAAAAGCCGTTCTTGCCCAGGATGATGGAGAGGGTGTCCGCGATCACGCGCTCGTCGTCCACCACCAGCGCCAAGGGCTTCTGCCTGTCCATCTCCGGAATGTAGTGGCCGGAGGGAACCTGGTTCAAGGGAACAACCTGAAATCGGTGAGAAGCAGAAAGCGCCTCAAAGTTGGGAAAAGTTGACATTGCGTCACCTCACTTGTCCCACCCTAATCTCGGCCGCGCAATACGGGTTAACTCGTTCTCATTCGTCCAAAATCTTTACGTCCGCCGCCAATGGCCCGTCGATTCTGGGTGACCTCACTGGCACCTCAAGCGCCGCTTATGCCGCGCTCAATGCAGCGTTTCCACTGCTTTAGGTGAAAATGTTGTTTGACGGGACAACATTTTCCGCTATGATCGCGTCTAGATTTCTACAGTGTCACGATAGCGTTAGGTTAGCGCGTCGTCAGCGGTCGTCTTCACTGGGGAGAGCTGTTCTCAAAGAAACCGGGCGACTTCCTATGATTGAGGCGGGGCAAGCACAGATGAAAGAGAAAGAACTGCCAAAGCTGGAACGGTTTGCGTCAATTCTCCAGGTAGATGTCCCCAAGGGACGCGACGGGAAGCACAGGATCATCATTCAGGAACTGCTGGACAGCATTGCGAGCTTGAAGGATGGTTCGGCGCTAAAGATTCCGTTGACGGACCTGCCCGACACCAAAGAAAACATCCGCTCGGCCCTCAGCCGAGCCACCAGACAGCGCGGCATTGAGATCGCCACGTCCAGCGACCATGATCATCTCTATGTCTGGAAGCCTATGGGGGAATAACCCCATCAAGCGAAGCGTGGCCTTCTCCAAGCGCACGCGCAATTAGATCGACACGCGCCGTTTGCGCATTCCCATCAACAGCCACAGTTCACAGATCCCCGAACCCACCAACGCCAGGCTCATCGGCTCGGGCGTTGGCGCAGGCACACCTGTGTCCACCGGGGGTATCGCCGTCGGCGGCAAAAACGATCCGAGAGGCGGCAGCGGCGTTACCTCTGCCACCTCGGTAGGCAGCGACGGGAAGCTGGTCTCCGTCTCCATGTTTGGCAGTTGAACCACCGGCGGCGGATCAATGCGCATGGTGTCGAAAAAGATCTTTTGCTCCACCGGCAGGGTCGGCACCTCGCAGGCAAAATCCACCTTTTTTACCTGTTCCTCACGCGTCATCACATACTTCGGGCGGTGTGCATTCGGATTCGGCTTCCAGTTGGGATGCTCGATGCGCCATGCCGCCCAGGCGTCGGCGGTAGCCTGGCTCACGCGGTTGCGGACCGGCTTGGTGACATAGGTACGGACAAACTTTTCGCAGGTCGCCGAGGCATGCACCGCCACCACACCAGCAGTTGCCGGGAGGAGGATGAAGAGGAAAGCGGCGAGTTGGAGGCGAATCCTGGTACTGCTCATTTGGGATCTCCCTCGATCTACGCGGCCCGCGCGTCGATGGGAACTCCTTCCGTCAAACTGCACGGATAGGAATGTAGATGCGCCAATCCGGGCGCAAAGTCGGCGAGCAGACGAAAGAGTAGGGTTACAGGTGACGTAGGTAACTTACGCGCACCCAGCGACTGGAGGTCGATCACTCCTATCGGCCAGGGTTGAAAGCGCATGACTTGATGAACCCCATTCTTCCAGTGCCGTCGCGTTACGTCAATCGGAAAACACAACACACGCAGCCCCGCGTGGCGGGACGCGTGAAACCGATTGTCTATGGACGCCCTTGTGAGCGCCTTGCAACTAGGCTATCGGCGGCTCCGCGCCGCGGAAATACCACCTTCGGTCAAGGGAGTTGCACAAGAGTAACCGCACCGGTGCCTGCGGACGGCACTCCCTGCGAGAGGGAGGAGCTTATTTCGTATCCCGTTCGATCGCGTTCAGTACGATCTGCTTGCTCAACAGTTCGGGCAGCACATCGGGCGGTGCGGCCGCGGCAGCCGGGTAGATGACGTAGGTTGGAACGCTTTCGCGGCCCAGAGATTGGAGCTTCTGCTCGATCACGGGGCCATAGTCGGTCCAGTCGGCCTTCATCGTTACGAAGTTGTTTTTCTTGAGCGCGGCCTCCACCTCGGTCCGCTTTAGAGCCAGCCGCTCATTCACCTGGCAACTGGCGCACCATGCCGCGGTGAAATCGATGAAGACGGGTCGCCCAGCCGCGTGCGCCGCTTGCAGCGCCGGCTCCGAGTACGGCTGCCACTGGACATCGAGATTCCCGGCGTAGTTCGCAGTGGAACCAGACGCGGAACTGCTTGGTGCGACTCTCGCCGGGCTGCCTGCGGCCTGCGCCGCGATCTTTCTCTGCTGCGACAGCGGAATCGCCAGCCCCGCCGCGATCAACGCTACCGCCGCAATCGTGCTGCCCCATTTCGCAGGCCAGCGCCCCAGCGCCCAGCCGGCAATCGCGACCAGCAGGAAGCAGCCCAGCAACAGCGCAATCTGCGTGACGCCGCCTTCGCCGCCCGCGCGTGCCGTCTCGATCTGTCCATAAACCCACGCCAGCAGGATCGCTGTCACGAAGAAGATGACCGCCGCCGCCTGCTTCAGGACCTCCATCCACGCGCCCGGCTTCGGCAGCAGTTTCGCCCAGCCCGGCTGCCAGCTCAGCAGCAGATACGGCGCCGCCAGTCCCAACGCCAGGGCGGTAAACACCGCAAACGAAATCAGGGTCGACTGCGCCAGCGCGAAGCCGATCGCCGCGCCCATAAAAGGCGCCGCGCATGGCGTCGCGACGACGACCGCCAGCACTCCGGTAAAGAAACTGCCGCCGAAGCCTTGCTTCTCCGCCAACTCGCCGCCCACGGAGGTCAGCGACAATCCGATGTCGAACATGCCAGTGAGCGAGAGCGCCAAAAAGAAAATCGCTGTAGAGAGGATTGAGAGAAAGACCGGTGATTGCAACTGGAATCCCCAGCCCACATGGCTGCCGGTTGCGCGGACGCCCAGCAGTACCGCGACAATCGCCCAGAATGAAACCAGAATCCCCAGGGCGTAGATGAGCCCATGCCGCAGCGCGTGATTCTTGTGCTCTCCGCCGGCATTCGCGGTCTGCACCAGCGCCAGCCCTTTGAGGAACAGCACGGGAAACACGCACGGCATCAGGTTGAGGATGATGCCGCCGACAAAGGCGAGTCCGATCGCGCCCCAGGCGGTCATGCTGGTTGCCTTCGCGCCGGGCGGGGGAGCAGGCCTGCCTCCGTGTGACGCCGCCCACACATCATTCACCTGCTCGACAGGCGCGCTTACCTCATACGATAAAGAATCCGACAGCCGCACAATCCCGCTCAGCTTCGGCGGCAGTGTCGCCAGGTCCGGCGACCGCTTCACAAAAACGCGCAGCCCATCCTTCAGCGGCTCGACGCCCTGCACGGCCGCATTCGCAATCACGCTCAGCGGTGCAGCGTCGCTCGCCGACGCATCCGTCGATGGCGCATCGGCGTAAGGGAAGAAGTCCGCATCCGTCGCGCGTTTGATCCCGCTCAGGGTCAGGGCGAAGCGCGTCGCGTCGCCGGTGATGGACACCTTCGCGCCGGAGGGCAGGGCTCGGGGCAGCAGCCCCATCGCTTCGCCGAGCGCGCCCAACCTGGGTTCCTGCGCCAGCGCGGAAGCGCCGGGCTGGACGTTCAGGTCGAGCCCCAGATGCGCCTTGCCCGGCAGGCACACGTTGGAGCACACCAGCCAACTCACCTGCGCATCCAGATGCGCTGGTCCAGGCTTTGCACTTGCCGGCGCGGAGATCGGGACCGGCAGCGCGACCTCATAGTCGTAGCCGAAGTCCATCAGCGGACCTACTGGCAGCTTTTCCGGGATGGGGAACTGCATTGCGCCCGCGCTGAATCCCGGCGGCATCGTCCACTCAATCTTCGGCGGTTCGCCTGCGTCACCGGGGTTCACCCAGTAGACATGCCAGTGCTCCTCCAGCGTGAGCACAAGCCCCACCATCTGCTGCCCGCCGGGCGCAATCGCCGGCCCCAGCGAAACCAGCTCCGCCGTCAGATGCTGCGCCTTCACCGGCCCCGGACCGCCATCGCCGACGGTCGCGATCTGCGCGCGTGCTACTCCGCCCAGCAGCAGCCCAAGCGTCAGCGCAGCAATCTTTCCGTTCTTTCTCACGCCTTCGATTGTAGTTTGTCGCGTAATGCAGGTTGTCAGCAGCATGTCGCCGCGTCACGCCCTGCCCTTAGTCTTGAACCTCGCACCTTGAACCTCGAAACTGGTTCACGCCCCTTCTCTTCGTCGATGCTCGATCATGATGCAGCGGTCCATCACCACGCGGATGCCGCCGGCCTCGGCTCGTTCCGCCGCTTCCGTGTTGACGATGCCTGCCTGCACCCACAGGTCCTTCAGACCCAACATCAGCATCTCGTCGACGATTGCCGGAATCATTGCAGGCACGCGAAACACGTTGACCACATCGGGCTTCACCGGCAGCTCCGCCAGCGACGCATAGCACTTTTCGCCCAGCACACTTTCTACTGACGGATTTACCGGCAGAATCCTGTAGCCGTGCTTCTGCATGTACGCCGAGACATAATGGCTCGGCTTCCCGGGATTGTCCGACAATCCGACCACGGCAATCGTGCGCGGCTGGCCCTTCAACACGCCCTCACCCAGCATCCCGTCAATCACTTCTGGTTCATTCATCTACTCGCATCTCCAGCGGGTCGGCAGTGCAACGTACAACGGAAAACGAACGACGCATCACTTCCAGGCCCCCAGCAGCCTTCGCACCATTACCAGCTCGCCGATGTGATACGCATTGTGGTCCGCGATCAATAACGCCTCGCGCAGCAGGTTCTGTCCCGTGCCCCAGCGGAACGGCTTTGCCAGGTCCGCACCTTCTTTCGTAATCAGCGCTCTGAATTTTGCGAGGTCTGCCTCAATCGCCGCGACAGACCGGTCCCAAGCATCCGGCGTCGGTGGCACAGGATTCTTGGGCCAATACGCATCCGGCCATGGCTTCTCTTTGTATCCGCCGGTCGGCGGCGCGGAAAACTCGACAATGTCCGCCTGCGAGATGCGGATGTGCTCCAGCAACTGCCAGGCAGAATACGGTAGCCCCTCGGGCACCACGCCGCGCAACGCTGACGGGAAATCTTTTGCCGCATCCTCAAACTTTGCATGCGCCTGCCCGCCATCCAGCAGCGCTTCCAGTTGCACGCGCAGCTCAAGACTCTCGCTTGCAGCCCTCTCTTGTTCACTTGCTTTCGTCATCTGTCGAACATCCCTTCACTCGCGCCGATACGCGTTCCTCCTTGGATGCGCCGGCGGCAAAAACAGACCACGGATTGACGCGGATCGTCCGGATCGGGAACCAAAGACGCCTCTTTTTCAATCCGCGTTCATCCGCGTAAATCCGCGGTCATCTTTACTCTTCTTCCGGGTCGGCAGCGGGCGCAGGTACACCACCCTCGCGCCGCATCTTCAGATAGCCGCGGATGAACGGCTCCAGCGCGCCATCGAGCACCTTGTCCACATCGCCGACTTCAACGCGCGTGCGCAGGTCTTTCGCCATGCGATAGGGCTGCAGCACATAGCTCCTGATCTGCGATCCCCACCCGATGTCCAGCTTCGCGTCTTCAATCTTCTTCGTGGCCGCGCGCTTCTTCTCCAGTTCGTATTCATACAGTTTCGAGCGCATCATCTTCATCGCGCGGTCCTTGTTCTTGTGCTGCGAGCGCTCGTTCTGGCAACCAGTCACCAGCCCCGTCGGAATGTGCGTGATGCGCACCGCCGAGTCAGTCGTGTTCACATGCTGGCCGCCTTTGCCGCCGCTCCGGTAGGTATCGATGCGCAGGTCTTCCGTCTTGATCTCGATGTTGATCGTGTCGTCGATCTCCGGGCTTACAAACACGCTGGCAAAGCTGGTATGCCGTCGTTTCGCGGAGTCGAACGGCGAGATGCGCACCAGCCGATGCACGCCCGTCTCGCCCGTCAGCAGCCCGAACGCATACTCGCCTGTCACCGTGAATGTCGCCGACTTGATGCCGGCCTCGTCCCCGTCCTGGATCTCGTTAATCTCCGTCCTGAAGCCCTGCCGCTCCGCCCAGCGCAGGTACATGCGCATCAGCATCTCCGCCCAGTCCTGGCTTTCGGTGCCGCCCGCCCCCGGATGCACCGTGACGATCGCGTTCATCGCGTCCATCTCGCCCGAGAGCATCGTCTTCGACTCGAGCTTCTCCGCGAACTCTTCGAGCGCCGGTATCTCGCGAGTCAGATCAGGCTCGGTTGCCTCGCCTTCCTTTGCCAGCTCAAAGTACGCCTCGATGTCGTCCGTGCGCCGCGCAAGCTCGGTGTCGTCCGCCAGCAGCGTCTCCAGCCGCTTGCGCTCGCGCATCAACGGCTGCGAGCGCGCGCCGTCGGCCCACACCGCAGGGTCGGAGATCTGTTGTTCGATTGTGTCCAGTTCGCGCTTCAGCCGCGCCGCGTCAAAGATACTCCCGCAGCTCGCGCACCCTGTCGCGGACCGGGGAGTAACGAAACTCCAGTTCATCCAGCATTCATCTAGTTTACGGTACTAAGCTTGCCCAAGCTGTTGAAGGCCCTCGATCTCTTCGCGGGAAACACCACGCAGCATCGCAGGTTGCCACAAATCATCCGTCTCGGCGAAGCCTACATAAAATCCGAAATTCTGGGCAGAGACCGAAAACGCAGCGGTCGAATAAATCATCGCCGCGCCCCGCCTTTGCGCTTCAGATTCGCTGCTGAACCACACGAATATCGCATCGTTGTCTACATCTTCTATGCGACGTTTGAGGGCAACCTTGCTCGGGCATTCGATATGTAATGGCGACGTAATCGCAGTCTCTCCAAAATTGGGCGACGTGAATACACGCTCTGAGATAACACGGGTTGGAACGAAGGGCGGCACATGCAGATGCTGCTTATGGACGCCAATACCCATTCGTCGGCCAATGTATCCCCCAACGCTGAACTTCCCAGCAAAGCTGAGCCACTTCGGTCCAAACCAGTTGTCGATGCGAATCACATAAAGCCGCTTCGGCTGCTGCTCGTGTACCAACCCCGACGCGATGTTCTGCACAATATCGATGAATCGAGGCGCATCGCCGTCTTGCTGAGAAACGGACTCTGCCAGCACAGTTGTCACGTGGCGCCTCCAGGCAACACTCTCTCAGTATGCGCGCCCGGCCTCCTAACATAGAACCCCATCGCCCCGACCGCAAACCCAGCTTCCAGCAAGGGCTGCGCCATCGGGCTCTCGCCCACGCGCACGCCGTTTACGGTAGCGATCAGCAATCCGCGGCGCAGATTGGCGGACTCATCGCGCTCCGCGCGCACGCGTGCCACCAAAAACTCCGCCAGCGCACGCGCTACCTGGCTTCGCTCCGGTTCATCCTCTGGCAAAAACACCTGCACATTCGGATTTCCGCGCCGCAGATACATACCCAGGCAGCCATCGCACAAGACAACCTTCGCCCCGACGCTGCGGGTGAGGGAAGTGCTCGCATCGACATCGGGCCACTTCAGCAGTGCGCCATACGGATTCGCCGGATCGGTTGCCGCCAGCATCACCATCTCCATCGCTCCACTCTGCCGTTCCGTCCTCAGGGTCCGCAGCAACTCCACCGCCGCCGGCGGCGCAAACTGCGTCGCGCCCAGCTCCGCAACAAAATACCCGCGCCGCACCTTGCCGCTCTCCTCCATCGCCTTCAGCACGTCGTAGACCGCCGAAAAGCCGCCGGGGAGTCCCTCTGCATACGCGGTCTCGCGAAAGACCACGCCATAGCGCGTCAACAACTGCTGCGTCATCGCGTGTGACCAATTCGTCGCCGAGGCCGCACTACTCTCCGCGAACGCTGCCGCATTCACGCTCCACCGCCCCTGCGCCGCGGGCGGAGTCGTCCTGCGCGACCGAAATCCCGGTCCCTGCACATGCACCCGCTTGCCCGCGCGCTCCGATCGCGCCGTGTACGCCCGCAACGCGTGCATCGTGTCGTTCAATACCAACCCACGCCACGCCAAACCCCAAAGCGCATCAAGCGTCTCGCCCGGAAATCCTCCGCCCACGCTGTCATGTATCTGCTGAAAGAACGACGCTCCCCGCTCCCGCAAGAACTCAACAATCCGCTCCTCACGCTCACCACTGATGCCGTCATCCTGAGCGGAGCGAAGGACCCCTGTATTTGTCTTTAGATTCGGCGACCAGAGCGCCGCAAGCGTCTCCGCCAGATAAAGCCCAACCCGCCCATCCCGCTCCCCCAGCGGCTCCATCCCCACCCATACCACCTCGCCTGCCGCAATCAACGTGTCCAGGTCAGCAGGTTTGTAGCCGCTGATCCGGGCTGGAAGAATCTCCGTTTCCAAAATCGACGCCGGCACAGCCGCACCCTGCAGGCTCTCGATGGCATCGAGCAGCGCGTCCAACCCACGGCGGGGCTGCACCACGCCCTGCCATCGAGTGACCATGCGCGCCAAGACCCGCTGATCTACGGGTTCGACCTCCTTGCGCAGCCGAGCCAGCGATTTTCTGCGAATCGTCCGCAGTACCTCCACATCGCACCACTCGCGATGCACGCCGCCGGGCCGGAAGCCTCCCTCGGCAACGCGCCCCGCCGCGACCAATCCCTCCAGCAACGATTCGGCCCGCGCCAGATCCATCCCAAACCGCTCCGCGCACTCCGCCGCCGTGAACGGCCCATGCGTCCGCGCGAATCGCCGCAGCAGGTCCGTCGCCGCATCCGGCACTCGCGCCAGGAACGCCTCCGGCAGTCCTCCAGGCAGCTTCACTCCCAGCGCATCGCGATATCGCCCGGCATCTTTCGCGGCAATCAGTCGCGTATCGTTCGCAACTTCTATCTCAACCGCCCGCTTTGCCCGCAGCAGCTTCTTCGCAAACTCCTCGCTGTCGCCCTCAATGCGCTTCTGTAACTCCGCGAGTGACAAATCGCCGATGCGCAGCAGCAGATCATGCACGCTATCGACGCCTCGTGCGCGATAACCCTCCGCCACCGCCTGCAATTGCTCTTCCGTCTCCTCGATCGCCCGCGCGTCCAGCAACTCGCGCAGGTCTGCATCACCCATCAGCTCACGCAACTGGTCCTGGTCGATGGAGAGAGCCTGCGCGCGTCGCTCGGCCAGCGGCGCATCGCCGTCATAGATATAGTTGGCGACGTAGCTGAACAGCAGCGCCGAGGCGAAGGGGCTCGGTTTCTGCGAATCCACCGTCCGCACGTTCAACGTCCCACTCTCAATGCCGCGCAGCACCTCCGCGAGCGCCGGCATGTCGAAGACATCGCGCAGGCACTCGCGATATGCCTCCAGCAATATCGGAAAACTCGCAAAGCGGCTCGCCACGCTGAGCAGGTCATACGCACGCTTCCGCTGCTGCCATAGCGGAGTCCGTCCATCCATGCGCCTTCGCGGCAGCAGCAACGCACGCGATGCGGCCTCACGAAACTTGGCGGCGAACATTACCGTCTGCCCCAACTGTGCCGTCACCAGCTCACTCGCCTCCGCCGCTGTCGGCAGGAACGGCGCAATCGCCGGCGGCTCCTCGGTATCGGGAAACCGCAACACAAAGCCGTCCTCGCTCCACATCAGTTCCACATCCGACGGTCCGCCTGCCGCGGCTACCTTCGCCGCCGCGGCCATCCCCCACGGCGCGTGAATGCGGCTGCCGAACGGCGTCAGCACGCATACGCGCCAGAAGCCCAGCTCATCGCGCACCCGCTCGATCAGCACGGTCGCATCATCCGGAATAACTCCTGCAGAACTTTCCTGGTCTGCCAGATAGCGCAGTAGGTTCTCCGCGGCATTCGCGTCGAGATCATGCTGCTTCACCAGCGCCGCGATGGCGACCGCCTGCGGCATTGCGCGCAGCTCGCGCACCAGCGCGCCGATGCGCCGCCCAAACTCCATCGGTCTTCCCGCGCGGTCACCATGCCAGAACGGCATCTTGCCTGCCTCGCCGGGCGCCGGCGAGACCAGCACGCGGTCCTGCGTGATCTCATCGATGCGCCACGCCGACGCGCCCAGCAAAAATACCTCACCGGCCTTCGACTCGAACACCATCTCCTCGTCCAGTTCGCCCACCCGCACCGGCTTGTCTCTCTCCCCTGAAAGAAAGACTCCGTACAGCCCGCGGTCCGGAATCGTGCCGCCATTCATGATCGCGATGCGCTTCACGCCCGTGCGCGGCGTCAGCCATCCGCGTTCACGGTCCCACGTCACGCGTGGCCGCAGCTCCGCAAATTCGTCCGACGGATATAGTCCGCTCAACATGTCCAGCACACCATTGAAGACGGCGCGGCTAAGCGCCGCAAATGGCGCGGCTCCTCGCACCATTTCGTACAGCGACTGATACGCGATCCCGGGGCCGGCGTCTTCGTCACCGCGCCGGGCGGTGCGCTCGGGCTCCGCCAGACCCATCGGCGGATGCGCGACGATCGCGACAATCTGCTGCGCCAACACATCCAGCGGATTGCGCAGGTACCGCGTCGACTCCACATGCCCCTCATGCATCGCCTGCGTCACCGCCGCACACGCCACCAGATCGGATCTGTACTTGGGAATCAAAATGCCATGCGACGCCGCACCCACCTGATGCCCCGCACGTCCGATGCGCTGCATCCCGCTCGCGACGGAAGGCGGAGCTTCGATCTGGATCACCAGATCGATTGCACCCATGTCTATCCCCAACTCCAGCGAACTGGTCGCGACCAGGGCCTTGATCTCGCCCGCCTTCAGCAGGTCCTCGATCTCCTTGCGCTGCGCAGCCGCCAGCGACCCATGGTGCGCGCGCGCAATTGGTTCCCCCGCCAGCTCGTTGATCGCAGCGGCCATGCGCTCCGCAACCCTACGCGCGTTCACAAAGATCAAAGTCGACCGCCGCCGTTGAATAATCTCCAGCACCTTCGGATACATGCTCTGCCAGATGGACGTGCGCTTCGGTCCTTCTTCCTTCTCCCCTTCCGGCCGAATGCTCAACCGTGCCATGTCCTCCACCGGAATCTCGACGCGCAGCTCCAGCTGCTTCCGCGCGCCCGCATTCACAATCGTCACCGGTCGGTAGCGGGTATCTCTCGTACCCTGCCCTTGAGGCCCATCATGGATAGCCGACGCCGGCACCTCATCCGCTGACTCGCTGACTTGCTGACTTGCTGACTCGCTTGCTTCGGTTCCACCCAAAAATCTCGCCACCTCCTCCAGCGGCCTCTGGGTCGCGCTCAGTCCGATGCGCTGCAATGGTCCGCCGCCGCTTGCGCGCACCAGCGCCTCCAGCCGCTCTAGCGACAGCGCCAGATGCGCGCCGCGTTTGGTCGGCACCATCGCGTGGATCTCATCGACAATGACGGTTTCAACCGAGCGCAGCATCTCGCCTGCCCGCGACGTCAGCATCAGGTACAGCGACTCCGGCGTGGTGATCAGAATGTCGCCCGGATGCCGCAGGAACAGCGCGCGCTCCTTTGCCGGCGTATCGCCGGTGCGCATCGTGATCTGAGGAATGCGAATATCAACGCTATCTTCGCGCGCCATCGCGGCGATGCCTTCGAGCGGCCGCTGCAGATTCTTCTCCACATCTGCGGCCAATGCCTTGAGCGGGGACAGATAGACCACACGGCATCCGCGAGTTCCACCGATCTCGGGTTCCGCAAACACCAGCCGGTCCAGACACCACAAAAACGCGGCCAGCGTTTTGCCGGTGCCGGTGGGCGCAAGAATCAGCGTGGACTCGCCGCGCGCAATCGCGGGCCAGCCTTCCCGCTGCGGCGCAGTGGGTTCGCCCAATGCCTCACGAAACCATTTTTCTGTAATCGGATGAAAGAGTCCCAGCGCAGCGCCGGCCCCTTCCGCCTGCGCATCGGCCGTCGTCCCTGCGCCAGCGGATGTCCTGCTCCGCCCTGGACTCGACTTCCCGCGCGGCGCCATCCCAGCAGGATAGATGCTTCATGTGGCAACTGCGTGCCGGCGCCTCAATGAACCGGTTTTAACTCTTCCCGGCCTTCCGATAGAAACAGCATCCGCTCACATACTCCGGCTCAAAGAGATCCGTCGAATCTTCCGCCTGCTCCGCCTGCCCCAGCACCAGCACGCCGTGCCGCGCCATCCTCCGGTGCGCGACCTCAAAAGCTGCCGCCCGGTCCCGCTCCGGCAGAAACAACAGCACATTGCGCATCAGCACAAGATCGAACTGCTCCGTATCCGCATTTGGATGGCACACATCGGTTTGGCGGAACTCGCACATTGCGCGCAGCTCCGGCACGACTTCCCACTCTTCTCCGTCGCGCACGAAATAGCGCACCAGCAGACGCGCCGGGAGCCCGCGGTTCACTTCTGCGCGGCGGTATCGGCCGCGCCGTGCATACTCCACCGCGTCGTCCGCAATATCGGTGGCAACGATCCTTATGCCCCACTCCGTCAACTCATCCGCCAGATTCTCTCGCAGCAACATGGCGACGCTGTATGCTTCCTGCCCGGTGGAGCAGGCCGCGCACCACACGTGCAGTCTGCGCGTCGCGCCATTCGCTTCAATCAGTCGCGGCAGCGCCGATTCACGCAGGGCATCGAACACTTCGCGGTCCCGAAAGAATCCAGTTTCATGCAACGCCGTCGCACCCACGGGTGCGCCGCGCCCCCGGCCGCCCACATCTGAGTGCAAGCCCGCAAAGTTCTCCACGCCTGTCATGCAGCCAGCCCCATCATCGCCAGTTTCTCGCGCAGGCTCTCTGACGTGAACGGCTTCATCAGGAACTCATTTGCGCCATACTCCAGCGCGCTTTCGATAAACGCATGGTCCGACTCCGTCGTTACCATCATCACTTTCATCTCCGCTCCCAACCGGGCATCGCGCAGCTCCTTCACGCATTCCAACCCTGTCATCCGCGGCATGTTCACATCCAACAGCATGAAATCAAACTCGTCGCTTACGGCGCGCAGCATGTCCAGAGCCTCGCATCCATCCCCGGCCTCGGCGCATTGCACGCCTAAACGTTCCAGCAGTTGCCGCAGGTGCGCGCGCATGAACCGCGAATCGTCCACAATCAGCGCTCTCATCCGGCACCTGCGTGGCTCGCCTTGACGTCGCCGCCAAACAGCCCACTCCTGGCCAGTTCCAGTGGCCTCATCCGCTTCGCATCCAGTCGCACCATCAGACAAGTCTTCATCTGAACCACCCCGTCGAAGAACGCCTCCCCGCGCGGGTTCAGCGCGATCGGGTTCCTCTCTATCGCATTCTCTGCAACACTCACAACTCCGCCCACCTCGTCGACCATCAGGCCGAAGCGCTCGCCGATCTTGCTATCCTCTAACACGAGCACGCGATCCCTGCCCGCATGAAGGCCCGACCCGAGCAAGGTCCGCAGGCTTACCGCCTCCAGGACCTCGCCGCGATACGTCAACACGCCCGCGATATGGGCCGGCGCCAACGGTACCTGCTGCGGCACGGAGTTTCCCAACACCTCCCGGATCGCACGCGTATCGATACCGTACAGTCCTGCGCCCGCGCGCACGGAGCACAGTTGAATCGCCGTATCCTTCGTCTCTGGGCCTTCACCTGCTGCCATCTTCATGCCACTCCCTCGAGCACCGCTTGTCTCGGGCCTGCATGCTGCCTCTGCTCCATGGCAGACCTTATGCCGAAGCTCCGATGTACGGTGGTGATTCGTTCCTTCACACGCACCAGCGGACTCGCGCAAAGTGCCGCATTCTCCGGCAGCAACTCACCCGGGCAGACATCCACCACGCGCCTTACCACTACGCCAACTCTGCGTCCCTCCGGCGTTGCGCAGATCAAAACCGTCGCCGATGCAGTCTTCGCCGCGCGTAGCTCGCTCAACACCCCGCCCTCGTCTTCCAGCGCGATTACATCGCCGTCATACTGCAGCACGGGCTTGCTGTCCGCATCCTCGACGTCACGTAACGGCACCGTCGCAATCCGTTCCACCGCGCTCAGTGGGACTGCCATGCGCGACGCAGCGTCGCCACCCGCGCGATCGCTGCGCTCATACACCACCATCGCGCTCTCCATCGCGTTCGATTCGACGCCGATTCCCGCGGTTTCTTCGCTCGCATACGCCACCGTCCCTGCAATACCCGCCCGCCGATCCTCCTCCGCACTGGGCAGACCGGCGCGGTCACCAATCGCAGCGGCATCCAGGATCATCGCGAGCGCGCCATTGCCCAGCACCGTTGTTCCTGCGTAAACGCCAATCTCGCGCAGCGCCGGCGGCAACGGTTTCACCACAATCTCTTCCGGCGGTCGCAATCCATCCAGCACCAGCCCGAAGCGGCGGCCTTCAGGATCCAGCACGGCGATGTAGAGACCTTTTCCGCGCGTAACTTTTGCATCCTTTGCGGTCTCCAATTCATGCGGCGCGCTATCTTCCAGCTTCAGCACGCCTCCCAGCCGCACCAGCGGCAGCAGACGATCGCGCAACCGGTACAACTCCGTCGTGCCGATACGCTCCACTGCGCTCTCCGCCTCCGCTGCCGGCACATGCACCAGCTCCACCAGAGAAGCTTGCGGCAGCGCGAAGCTCTGCCCCGAGCACTCCACCACCAGCGCAGGCACAATTGCCAGGGTCAGCGGCACGCGCAGCCGCAGCGTCGTTCCCAAGCCTGCGCGCGATTCCACCTCAACGCGGCCGCCCGCTTGCTCCACGTTGGTGCGAACCACATCCATGCCCACCCCGCGGCCCGAAACGCTGGTGATCTCTTTCGCGGTCGAAAACCCCGGCGCAAAGATCAGCTGCTGCGCCTCGCGCTCCGTCATCGCCGCCGCCGCTTCCGCCGTCGCCAGTCCCCGTTCTACCGCTTTGGCCAGGACCCGTTCGGTTGAAATGCCCGCGCCGTCATCCGTCACCTCAATCACTACCGCGCCGCTCTGCTGATACGCCTTCAGCCGCACTACGCCTTCGCCCGGCTTGCCCGCGCGCGCCCGCTCGGCCTCGGGCTCAATCCCATGGTCCACGGCGTTGCGCACCGCGTGCGTCAACGGATCGCGCACAGCCTCCAACAGGCTCTTGTCCAGCGCAGTGTCCTGGCCTTCGAACTCGATTCGTACCTTCCGCCCGCAGCGCTGCGCCAGGTCACGGACCATGCGCGGAAACTTCGCGAACAGATGTCCCACCGGCTGCATGCGCGCTTGCATCACACTCTGCCGTAACTCCGCCGTTACGCCGTTCAGCCGCCGTATTTGTTCCGCGTACCCGCTATCTCCCGGCTGGCACTGCAGCATCCGGTTGCGCGTCAGCACCAGGTCGCCTACCAGATTCATCATCCGGTCCAGCGCCTCCACCTCCACCCGCAGGGTGCGGTCGGTGTCACCCCCCCTCGATCTCCCCGGATTGGGCTTGTCATTCTGATCCCGCACGGCGGGAGAAGACTCCCCGCACTTCTGCGCACAGCGGGAATCCGTATCGCGAGAAGGCCTGGAATTTCCCCGGCGACCGCCCTCCAGCTCCTTCATCCACGCAATCAGCTCGCGGTCGTCGTCGTCATGCCGTTCGCCTTCCGAGCCGCGCGTCTCAATAATCTCCAGGACGGTCTGCAGCCCATCGCGCAGCTCCAGCAGCCCGCTGATCAACTCGCTCGATACCGCAATCCGCCCATCGCGCAGCGCGGCCAGCAGGCTCTCGCCGGCATGCGCCAGCGTCTGCAATCGTCCGAAGCCGAGAAAGCCCGTTGTCCCTTTGATTGTGTGAACTACGCGGAAAATCTCGCCTACCAGATCACTGTCGCCATGCCGCTGCTCCAACTCCGTCAGGCACAGCTCCATCCGCTCG
>Ga0134126_10002683_pt1 | contig 22343 bp, 22 predicted proteins | sample KB31752_FD_96881 | JGI IMG/M metagenome (GOLD analysis project Ga0134126, IMG submission 96881) | Terrestrial soil microbial communities with excess Nitrogen fertilizer from Kellogg Biological Station, Michigan, USA - KB3-175-2 | ecosystem: Environmental > Terrestrial > Soil > Unclassified ... | reverse complement strand
GCACCTTTCATCAACTCGGCCCTCTACGCCATTTTCTCCAGCGAACAGCGCATGCTGACCCGCTTCAACCTTCCGGCCGGCGTCTCGCTGATGGGCATTGTCCGTGCAGGATAGGAACTGGCGCGGGCCGCCCTGGTTCATGCGGCTCTTCCGATTCGGCATCACCGGGCTGATCGCCACCGGCATCCACGTGGTGGTCGCCATGGCCCTGATCGCCTGGCTGCACGTGTTCCCGTACGTGGCGAATCCGATCGCATTCCTGACGGCCACCGGGTTCTCCTATGCCGCAACACCTTGTGGAGCTTCTCCAGCCGCATGGATCACCGAACCCTGCGGCGCTACGCATGCGTTGCCCTGTTCGGCCTCATCGCAACCACGGCGATCGCCGCTGCCGCCGAAGCCGCGCACCTGGACTACCGCATCGGGATATTGCTGGTGATCGCCCTCGTCACGCCAGCCACTTTCGCGCTGCACAGTCTGTGGACGTACCGATCGGTGCGCTGATTTCGGGGCAGTCTCACCGGAAGCCCCGCGTCAACCCACATCGCCCCCGAACCGGACGCCTCCCAGAGCACGCACTCCCGCCCTCCGGCCTTCGATAAACGAAGGAAAGTCGCGGAAATCGGGATGTACAACAGCCATCCTCAATGTTCTTACATGACTGTGCATACTATGTGTTTCAAAACGGGGCCGACAACAGATGACCACGAGCGAAAGTGGATATGCAAAACGCTGGCATGGATGGCTTGTACTGCTGTTGATCTTTCTGCTCGCCCTCGGATTGCGGTGGTACTACGTCAGCCACGCGGTCGTGCTGAATCCCGTACGGGGCGATGCCACCCAGTACTACGCCTATGCATTGAACCTCGCCAATCACGGCACGTTCTCGAAGGACCTTCCCGGCGCCACCATCATCCACCCCGATAACTACCGCGATCCTGGCTATCCGTTGTTTCTTGCCCTGTGGATGAAAATGCTGGGTATCGGTGACACATGGTATGCCGCCGTGCTGCTGTGCCAGGCGTTTGTCGGCGCTCTTACCGTTACGCTGGCTACTCAGTTGGGGCGCCACTGGCTGCCTTTGCGCTGGGCTGCGGCGGTTGGGGTAGCGATGGCTCTGTGGCCGCACAGCATCACGATCAATGGCTACCTGCTCAGCGAAACCTTGTTTGGTTTCCTGGCTGTGTTGGGGATCCTCGCTACAGCCAGCACCCTGCAACGCCAGAGTCCCTGGCGCGCCGCGGTGGCCGGCCTGGCCCTGGGCTCAGCGGCACTGGCGAACGCTGTGCTTCTTCCATTTGGCATCCTGCTCGCAGTCTTCTTCTGGTGGCGCAGGTTCGCGCCGAGCAAAGTATGCGTTGCACTGGCCCTTGGAGCGCTCGCGCTGCCAGGCGCATGGGCCATTCGAAATGCGATGGTTGTGGTGCCGGTACCTGGCAACTCGTCTGCGGATCGCGCAATGCTTAATTTCGCGCAAGGCAGCCGGCCCGCCTTCCAGTCAGCATGGCGCGACTCCGTCCTGGGAAGCGATGCCGAAAAAGCCCGCGCGCAGATAGAGATTCAGGCCGTCGATGATGACTACCAATTGATGAAAACCGCCCCTGCAAAAGCGGCCGGGTCCATCCTTCAGCGCTTCCTGGCACATCCTCTGAAATACGGCCGCTGGTATCTGGTCGACAAACCGGCTTTGCTCTGGGGCTGGAGCATTGAAATCGGCCAAGGCGATATTTTCGTCTACCCTACCAAAAACGCACCATTTCAGATCCAACCGGCGTGGATCGCACTGGCTGCGATCTGTCACACGCTCAATACACCACTGATGCTGTTCGCACTGGCCGCTTTGATCCTCGCGTGCTCCCGCAAGCGGCACCTGATCCGGCCGAAGTGGCAAGCAAGCCGCAGCGTGCTGATCACCGTGATTTGCATATCCGTCTTCGTGACTTTGGTCTATTCGACACTTCAGGCCGAACCACGCTATTCCATTCCGTTCCGTCCGTTCGAAATGTTGCTGGCATTTACGGCACTGTGGGGATGTTCCGCGTGGTGGCAGAAACGAAAGCAAGAGTCGACAGCTGATGCCGCGCGCGTCGGAGCCAACGCAGGCACCTGACTTCTCCTTGGCTACGGATGGCGAAACGGCACATGGCCGCCGAAATCAGACGTGGCGCACATTACCTGCTCGTGCCTCGGTACAAAACGTGCTTGACCCCCGCAGCATCCCAGGGGAATCCACCATGTCGCACCAGCGCCTTTCGGCCGGTTTCACGTTGATAGAATTGATGATCGTCGTGGCGATCATTGCAATCCTTGCCGCCATCGCCATCCCCGCTTATCAGGACTACCTGATCCGCGCGCAAGTGACGGAAGGAATGAGCCTCGCTTCGGGCGCCAAATCCGCCGTTTGGGACTACGTCTCAAATACCGGCGTGTATCCGGCCAGCAACAAGTCCGCAGGACTGGCCCCGAAGGCCGAAATCAAGGGCAAATACGTTTCCAGCGTAGACGTTACCGGCGGGAAGATTTCGGTGGCCTTCCAGAGCCCACAGGCCAATCAGGCGATCCGCACCGCCCTCTTTGTGCTTTCGCCGACAACGGCAGGCGGTAGCATCCTCTGGACTTGCACACCAAGCACATTGGATGGCAAATACCTCCCCACCAGCTGCCGCCAGTAACGCGCTCACACCCTCCTGTCGTCACACAAACTGACAAAATGCGTCACTAGGTGTCGTGGCGCGACAGAGTATTGGCAGGTGCTGCATCAGGAACTCGGGCAACAAGATTTTCAGGGTACTAGTGCTTGCGGCCTTCCGTGACGAAGGGCACAATCCCCGGGCCCGCAGTATGCGGGAATACACCAGTGGCAGTTGTGGCACGCAACCTGCTTCACTCTGCCACGAGCTTCCTGGTCGTTCCTGACCATGAGTATGGGGTCCGATCCTGCCTAGGGGGATCCGGGACCGGGGCTCAGGGGGCATCAACGGTTAGCTAACCATCCAAAGAGGAACCACCATGAAGAAGATGCAGAAAGGCTTTACCCTGATCGAACTGATGATCGTGGTCGCGATCATCGCGATCCTCGCCGCCATTGCCATCCCGGCCTACCAAGATTACCTGGTGCGTTCGCAGGTGTCGGAAGCTTCGACCCTGGCCGACGGCGCCAAGACCGCCATTGCCGAGTACTACTCCAACACCGGCGATTTCCCGGGCAGCAATCTCTCGGCGGGCCTGGCCGCCAAAACCAGCATCATGGGCAAGTATGTGAGTCAGGTCGACGTGGGCGCCAAGCCAGGCGTGATCGAGGTTTCCTTCGGCGCCGGTGCGAACAAAGCCATTCAGTCGAGCATGTTTGCACTTTCGGCTATCACGCACGCGGGCTCGATCGAGTGGACCTGCAAGAACGCCGAGAACAACGTCGACACCAAGTACCTGCCGACTTCGTGCCGCCAGTAAGAATGCAAGTTCTGCAATGAACCGGAAGGGCCGCCTAGTGCGGCCCTTCTCTTTGATGCCCGGGGCTGCAATGACATCTCGTTTCTCACCAGCAACGGCACTCCTGCTCTCTGTCGCCGTACTTGCGCTCTCCGTATGGGCCTACGCTCCTGGACTGCACGGGGGCTTTCTTTTCGACGATTTCGGAAACCTGTCCGCATTGGGTGCCAGCGGCCCGGTGGACAACTGGGCCACGTTTTTTCGCTACATCACCTCGGGTGAGGCTGACCCGACTGGACGCCCGCTGGCCCTGCTGAGCTTCTTGCTCGACGCGCGCGACTGGCCCGCTTCGCCGTTTCCCTTCAAGCGTACAAATTTGCTGCTGCATCTGGCTAACGGAATAATGCTGGCGCTGCTCCTGCGCCGGTTGGGTCGCGAAGTACTGCAACCAGCACTCTACGGCCGGGGCGATCTGGCCGCCGTGCTTGGAGCCGGGTTCTGGCTGCTGCACCCTCTGCTCGTTTCTACCACACTCTATATCGTGCAACGCGAGGCGATGCTGCCGGCGAGCTTCGCCTTGCTCGGCCTGCTGCTCTGGCTACATGGTAGAAAGGCGATGCTGTGCGGCCTGCGTGGTTGGGGATTTTTCTGGATTGCAGCCGGGCTGGGCGGCTGCACTCTGCTGGGAGTCTTGAGCAAGGCCAACGGCATTCTGCTGCCTGCACTGGCGCTGGTGATCGAATGCGTCTGGCTACAAGGGCGCGTCGCCGTACCACCCCTGGGGGCTGGAATAACCGCCGTGGACGCCGTCGCCTATGCTCCGAACTATCGCCGAACCATGCTGTTGTTCGGCTGGTTGCCGACGGTGTTCGTGACTGGTTATCTGCTACGAGCTGGCTGGAATGGCTTTGTTCACGGAGTTTCGGCGTTGCGGCCGTGGACCATGGGCCAGAGGTTGCTCACTGAACCTCGCGTGCTCATGGACTATCTCGACTTGCTCTGGCTGCCGCGACCCTTTACGCCGGGCCTGTTCAACGATCAGGTCCAGGCCTCTGCAACCCTGTGGTCGCCTGCGACCACTCTGCCGGCACTGCTGGCCGTTGTTGGCCTCGTCGTGGGCGCCTGGTGCGTACGCAGGAGATTCGCTCCGTTCGCACTGGCGATCCTGTTCTATTTTGTCGGCCAGACACTTGAGTCAACTACCTTGCAGCTCGAGCTCTACTTCGAGCATCGCAACTACCTGCCATCCATGCTGATGTTCTGGCCGCTCGCAATGTGGCTGTGCAGTGTGAGTACCAGGCAGATCGCCGCGCGGAATGGAAACCTGAGCGTAACCACACCCTCCGCGGAGAAATCCAACCGAAAGGCGTGGTGGACGAATGTAGCGGCGGTCAAGCTTGCACTCGCCGCGCTGGTTTTGCTGGGTATCTCGGTCATGACCCACGCGCGCGCCAGCCTATGGGGCAACACCCATGACCAGGCCTTGCTATGGGCACGACTCAACCCTGCATCGCCCCGGGCACAAGCCAATGCCGCTCTACTGGAAATGGCAGCAGGGCATCCGGCGAAGGCAGTCAGCCGCCTGACTGCGGCATTGCCGAACGATCCGGATCAGGTGCAACTGAGCTTCAACCTGATCGGTGCACATTGCATGCTTGGCAACGTGCCGGCCGAAGACATGCAATTGGCGCAACATGCAATTTCCCAGACCCGCGATCCGGGCACGCTGCTTGTGCACTGGTTTGATTCCAGCATCGAAGCTGCCGCTCAGGGTCGCTGCCGTGGCCTTACGCTGGAGGGGCTGGATGCATTACTCGATGCCGGACTGGCAAACAAGAACCTGACGGAGGTATACGGCCGGCATCAGGATTTGCTTTATCTCAAAGGACATATCGCGCTGACCCGTCATGACCCCGAGAGCGCATTGCTGGATTTCAATGACGCGTTGGACCTTGATGCAAGGCCAGGTGCGGCCCTGAGTCAAGCGGCCCTCCTTGGCTCTGCAGGCTACCCTCTGCAAGGCTTGTCTCACCTGGATCACTATCGCGCACTGCAGAAGGAAACGGTATCCGCATCCACTGGCATGCCATGGCTCCACGCCAAGGTATTGCAGTGGCAGAACTACTGGCCGAAAGAGACGGCACATCTACGCGCTACACTGCGCGATGATGCCGCCAAGCAGGCCAGAAACGCCCGATGACACCCCTCACAACCCCCACTTCCGCGACACGCCCCCGCCTCGGCTGGTGGATCCTGCTCGTAGCGTTCGTGTTGACTCTCGCGGTTTACTGGCCAGGCCTGTCCGGCGGATTCCTGTTCGACGACTACCCCAACATCGTCGACAACCATGGCGTGCAACCGCCCAACGCCAGCTTTTCATCTCTGGTGGGCGCTGCGCTCTCCTCGCCATCTAGCGAGTTCAAGAGACCGCTGGCCTCGTTGAGCTTCGCCGCCAATTACCTCATCAGCGGCCTCGATCCCTACTGGATGAAGCTGACCAACCTGGTCATTCATCTGTTGAACGGACTATTGGTGTTCTTGCTGGCCAGGAAGCTTGTCCAGATCGGAGAGGAAAGATTTTCCGCAACCGATGAGCGCGCACGTGCGGGCATTGTCGCCGTCCTGATCGCCGCCGGCTGGATGCTGCTGCCGATCAACCTCACCGGGGTGCTGTACGTGGTGCAGCGCATGGAGAGTATGGCCAACCTGTTCGTACTGCTGGGCCTGCTCGGCTATGTCGAGGGACGCCGGCGCATGCTGACCGCCCAGCCCACGGTTATCGATGGCGCAGTCACGCAGATTGCGAGCGCGTCGCATGAACTCCGCGGATTCCTGCTTTGTGTAGCCAGTATCGTCGCGTGTGCTGGCGTAGGGATCCTGGCCAAGGAAACCGCGGTGATGCTGCCGCTCTATGCACTGCTGATCGAATGGCTGGTTTTCCGATTCGATACGCCTTCCGGTAGCCGCGATAAGCGCTTGATCGGACTGTTCGTCTTGGTTCTGCTGCTGCCGATGATTGTCGGACTGACATGGTTGCTGCCCGGCATACTCAACTCCGGGACCTGGGCTACTCGAAACTTCACCTTAAGCACGCGCCTGCTTAGCGAGGCGCGCATCGTCGTTGACTACGTCGCCTGGACGCTGCTACCCACGCCAGATGCGTTGTCGTTCTATCACGACGACTTCCACATTTCGAGTGGCCTGTTTACACCGTGGAGCACGCTGGGCAGCATCGCGCTTCTGGTCGCGCTTGTCGCACTGATGTTTTGGTTGCGCAGACGTCAACCGCTGGCAACACTCGGTATTGCCCTGTTCCTGGCTTGCCAACTGCTCACCGGCACGATTCTCCCGCTGGAGTTGATCTACGAACACCGCAACTACTTCGCCAGCTTTGGCTTGCTGCTGGCACTGGTGCCGCTGCTCGCCGCACCGCGAACGCAGTCCTTCGCCCTGCCCCGCCATGCATTGCTGATCGGATTGATGCTGTGTTGGACGGCATTGACCGCGTTGACTGCGTACGCCTGGGGTAATCCGATGCGATTGGCCGAAGACCTGGCCGCCCGCGCGCCACAATCACCGCGCGCAGAGTACGAACTGGGCCGCACCTACATCATCTACTCGCACTACGACCCGGCGTCGCCATTCACCAAGCTGGCCTACGCTCCGCTCGAAAGGGCAGCCGCGCTGCCGGACGCCTCGATCCTTCCCGAGCAAGCGTTGATCTTCATGAATTCACGGATGCACCTGCCGGTAAAGGACGCCTGGTGGGACAGCTTGATCGCCAAACTGCGAGCGCACAAACCGGGCGTCCAGGACGAGAGCTCGCTCGGCGCTCTGACTCAATGCGACCGCGAAGGACGCTGCAATCTCTCCAAGCAGCGCATGACAGAAGCTTACCTGGCAGCGTTATCGCATCCCAATCCCAGTGCACGGCTTTTGTCGATGTATGGCGACTACGCGTGGAACGTTATGGATGACCGCAAGCTGGGCTTGAGCATGACTCAGGCCGCGATAAAAGCTGCTCCGGTGGAACCCGCCTACCGCATCACGCTGGTGCGCATGTTGGCGGCGCAGGGCCGCCAGGCGGACGCTCTCGAGGCGCTCAAGGGTCTACAATCGCTCGACACGGGGGGGAGGCTCGACGACACCCTGCGTGAGTTGCGCACGTTGCAGGGATTGCAATGATCCGGGATGCACGATCGCCAGCCCGCCGTTCGCGTCCTTCCCGTTGATCTCGATTTGCTTGACCCGAACCACATCATGAACTTCCAGGGGCCAGCCACGCGTGTCCATCAAGACCATCCGCAGCAAGGCTGATCTCGCCATCAACGGCGCGCCGCCGGCATTTGACCAGCCACTGCACGTAGGGCGCCCCAACATCGGCGACCGAGAAGCCTTCCTGCAGCGCGTCAATCAGATCCTCGACAACCAGTGGCTGACCAACAACGGGCCGATGGTGCAGGAGTTCGAACAGCGCATCGCCGACCATCTCGGCGTAAAGCACTGCGTCGCCATGTGCAACGGCACCATCGCGCTCGAGATCGCCATCCGTGCGCTTGGGCTCGAAGGCGAAGTGATCATTCCGTCGTGGACCTTCGTCGCCACGGCCCACGCGCTGTACTGGCAAGGCATCACGCCGGTATTCGCCGACATCGACCCCGCCACACACAATCTGGATCCCGACGCCGTGCGGCGCATGATCACGCCCCGCACCAGCGGCATCATCGGCGTGCACCTGTGGGGTCGCGCCGCACCCATCGACGAGTTGCAGGCCATTGCCGACGAGCACGGCCTGAAGCTGATGTTCGACGCGGCGCACGCCTTCGGCAGCACCTACAAGGGGCAGATGATCGGTCGCTTTGGTGCCTGCGAAGTGCTCAGCTTCCACGCCACAAAATCGTTCAACACGTTCGAAGGCGGCGCGGTCGTAACCAACGACGACAAGCTGGCCGAAACCATGCGCCTGATGCGCAACTTCGGTTTCCACGGCTATGACAACGTGATCCACCCCGGCACCAACGGCAAGATGATCGAAGTGTGTGCGGCGATGGGACTGACAAATCTGGATGGGCATGCCGAGGTGGTGGCTTGCAACAGACGCGCGCATGCAACCTACAGCCAAGCCTTGGCAGGTATTGCGGGCATATCAGTGCTTGCATACGACAAGAATGAGGACAACAGCTATCACTATGTGGTGATGGAGGTGAGCAACACCTGCGCTGCCACGCGCGATCAGATTATCATTGCGCTGCAGGCGGAGAACGTCCTGGCCCGCAAGTATTTCTGGCCTGGGTCGCACCGCATGCAGCCCTACAAGGACCTTTTCCCCCATGCAGGGTTGATGCTGCCTCACACGCAGCGAATTGCTGAATCTGTTGTCGTGCTTCCCACCGGGATCACGCCGCCTCAGGAAGCCATACAGACCGTTTCCGACGCTATTAGAACAGTGGCCAGTCCACGGAGTTGAAAGCATGACCATTGAAGCATTCATCGAGAAATTCTCGTTTGCCATTGAAGTCGAACCAAGCACTTTGGACGCCGACACCGACTTCAAGGCACTGGACATCTGGGACTCCTTGAACACGTTGTCCATCATTGCAATGGCCGATGCCGACTTCAATGTGGCCCTGAGTGGGCAGGACGTGGAATCCAGCCGGACGGTTGGTGATCTGTGGCAAGTAGTCAAAGCGAAATCCAAGCTGCTATGAAAGCTCTGTCGGGAGTCGCAGTTCGCGCTATTGCCGCGGCGGTTCCGACCGACGTCGCGCGTACTCAGGACTATGAATACCTGAATCCGGAGGAACGCCTCCGCTTTCAAAAAGCCACCGGCATCGCATCCAGACACATTGTTCGCGACGGGCAATGTGCCTCCGATCTCTGCATTGCGGCAGCCGAGCAGGCGTTTGAATATCTGGATTGGTCACGCGATAGCGTGGGGGTATTGGTTCTGATAACCCAGACGGGCGATCAACCCGTGCCTGCCACCGCAATCGTCATCCAGCAAAAACTTGGGCTCCCACAAAACTGCGTTGCGTTCGACGTGAATCTTGGTTGTTCCAGCTATCCGTATGGTCTCGCCATCGTTGGCTCGATGATGCAGTCGCTGGGAATCAACCGCGCACTTCTTCTCATTGGCGATGTTTCGAGTCGCGTTTGCGCGAAACACGACAAGAGTTCCTGGCCGCTGTTTGGTGATGCGGGTTCGGCCACGGCACTCGAACTGGACGAACACGCAACGCCCATCCATCTTGACCTGATGTCGGACGGCTCCGGAAAGGACGCCATCATCATTCCGGGAGGTGGACTTGCGTCCAAACGGCCACCGCCGCTTCAAGGCACCGTACAGATAGAAGCAAGCGCTGACGGCACCCTACGACGACCCGACAACCTGATTCTTCGCGGCGCAGACATCTTCAGCTTTGCCATCTCAAAAGTGCCTCTCAGTATCAGGCGTGCTGTGGATGCCGGGGGCACCACACCCGACGATATTGATCTTCTTGTCCTACATCAGGCCAACAAGATGATCAACGACACCATCGCCAAAAAGCTCGGCTTCACTCCTGACAAGGTACCTACGTCCATCGAGCACTACGGCAATACCAGTTCGGCCTCCATTCCAGTCACGCTATGTACCAACGCAAGCCTGTTTCGTGAGGCACGCACCATCGCTGTATCCGGCTTTGGCGTCGGCCTATCCTGGGGCAGCGCGGTGCTGCAATTACCAGCAAACTCGATCCTAACCTGCGTTGAGAGCGATGCCATCTATTGACCGCCAATCGTACGTTGATCCGTCGATTCTTGACCTCGAGATAGAGAATATCTTCCACGAGCGCATGTTCGTTGGCACTAGATTCGACTATGAGGCGCCGCAGTCATATCTCAGCATGGTGCTCGGACGCAGAGCAATCACCGTACGACGGTCTGGCGACGATGTTCGTGCCTTCGGAAATGTGTGTCTTCATCGCAACGCCCTGATTGACCCTACTGGACGTGGCGAACGCCCTTTTCGTTGCCGTTACCATGGCTGGAGTTACGCAGCAGACGGCACATTGGCTGAGGCGCCCCTCGCAGATAACAGTTGTATCGCAGTACGAACCCTCCCAGCGTTCCCGGTGAAGCAGTCCGAAGATCTATATTTTCTCGGGCTTTCGGGAAGTGAGCCTGATACAAGCGAGGTATCCAACGCACTCGCCAAGGCCGAGATCAGAGTGGAACGTCCCTTTCATCAAAGCACACTGGCTCACGAGTGCAACTGGAAACTACTCGTGGAGAACGTGTTGGAGGGTTACCACCTGAGTTTTGTCCATGGGAATACGTTCCGACCCGCCGGATTTACGTCCACTGGCAACTACAGTTGGGGCGGCGGCAAGCATTCGTCTTGGAGCGAGTTGATGCCCAATCCTTCACGCGACAAGCGGCGTGCAATGCGAAAGCTTTCCCCGGGAGCGGGGCATCATTACCGGCATGCCTACATCTTTCCGGACCTCTTTCTGTCGAATACAAACGGCCTTGTGGGATTCCTCAGTCACATTGTTCCAACCAGTGTTTCGACCACCGACCTAAAATGGATTTTGTTTGAACTCCCCACACTCACAGCGCTTCCAAATGCCGTACGAGACCAGATAAAAGACGAAGCTGTAAGATTCACCGAGCAGGCGTTGCGAGAAGATCAGGTGCTGGTTGAATCCTGTCAGGCGGGACTGTCACGCATCGGCTTCCAAGTTCAATTGCAACCGTGTGAGGGGCGAATCGGCCACTTCCACGAACTCTATGCGAATCGGATACAGCATGGTTGACGGAAAGCACATCATGGTCACCGGTGCAACGTCCGGTATCGGTTATGCGGTCACAAAGGATTTGCTGGCCCATGGCGCACACGTTACAGCAGTCGGGCGTAATGAGCAGCGTCTCGATGAACTCAGGCAGTTTGGCGGCAACGCGCTGCAGGCCGTGGCATTCGACCTTACCGATTTCGAGCGTTACGAGAACCTTGTTTCATCGATTGCTCCCCTTGATGGGTTAGTGCACTCGGCAGGTATCGTGGAGAACAACCCACTACGTTATTTTTCTATGGAAAAGTATCAGCGTACGGTCGCCATCAATCAGACGGCGCCGCTAGCACTGATTTCGGAATTTGCACGTTCAGGCAAGCTAAACACTCATGCGTCTCTCGTTCTTGTCTCATCAATCCTTGGCACCAGTATCGGCATGAAGGGCACAGCGGCATACGCAGGAACGAAGGCTGCGCTCGCTGCATTTGCCAAAGTAATGTCGCTAGAGCTGGCTCATCGATACATAAGGGTGAATTGCGTTTCGCCAGGAATGGTCGAGACTGAGTTGGTAGCAAACGCACGCCAGCTATCTTCCCAAGCCATACAAGTAGATAAGGACCGCTATCCGCTAGGCAAGCGTTACGCAAAACCGACGGAGATTTCTTCAACAGTACGCTTTCTTTTGTCAATCGAATCGTCGTTCATTACTGGACAGAACATCATTGTCGACGGCGGATTTAGCGTGCAATGAAAAGTGTAAATTTGATCTTACTTGGCCATGGAGGATTCGGCCGCGAAGTGGCGGCTTGGATCGCAGCCCGAGGCATACCCTTCAAGATCCAGGGTTTTCTCGATGACGAAAATGTTGCGACCGAAATTCTTGGCCCTATCAAAGGCCATCAACCGAATCCTGCCGCCAGGTATCTGACTTGCTTCGGTGACGGGCGAGCACGCCAAACGGTGCGCGAGCAACTTGAAGCCGTCGGAGGGGAATTCACCAGTCTGATCTCACCCGACGTCATGACCGCAACCAGGATTGATCAATCCATCAACAGCATCTTTCTCGGCGCTTGCAGCATTTCATCATCGGTCGTCTTGGGAAACGATGTACTGATCCAAGGCTTCGCAGTAGTTGGACATGATGTGCTGGTTGGTCATGGCGTCACTGTGAGCTCGCACGCTTTTATTGGCGGCCAAGCGAAGCTCTCCCAATTCTGTACCGTCCATCCCCACGCAGTGGTTCTACCGCATGTAACCATAGGAGAAGGTGCGGTAGTCGGCGCAGGCACCGTCGTTATAAAGGATGTCGCGCCATACACCACGGTCTTCGGCTCCCCCGCCAAGGTCATTGCATACGGCAAGCCTCATGACTGATGTCTACCTCAACCTGATTGCCCCTGCCCTCGGGTCGCGAATTGAGCACAACGACGCCGTGTCGCTGGGACAGTCCGAATCCGATCTGGATCGCATCGTAAAGAAGACCGGCGTGCGCAGTCGCCCTGTCGTGGCGGAAAACGAATACACGAGTGACTTGGCATTACGTGCCACGAATCAGTTGCTGCGTCGCACTGCCGGCAAGGTCGACGAATTCGACGGGTTGGTGGTTTGCACCCAGACGCCGGATCATCTGATCCCGGGCGTCTCGTCGCGGGTGCATGGCCAGCTTGGCTTCAGAAAGGACTGTTACACCTTGGACATCAATCAGGGCTGCAGCGGATTCATCTATGGCAGTCACCTGATTGCCGCAATGATGCGTGGTGGAGCGCTGCGTCAGGCCATTCTTGTCAACGCCGACTGCTACACGCGCCTGATTCGACCCGACGATCTCACGACCCGTGTTTTGTTCGGAGACGCAGCCACGGCGACGGCATTTTCGACCAGACGGAGCGGCCTTCGCCTGATCTATTCCCGTTGCTATTCCGACGGAACCGGATACGAGGATTTCATTGCCAGGGGATCCGCCATCCACCCGGATATGGATGTTTTGTCTGGAATCCATATGGACGGTCCAGGCATTCTATCGTTCGCCCTGCGAGTGGTACCCGACGCCATCAATGCCGCCTTGAGGGACAACGGACTGACCAAGACGGACATCCGGATATTTGCGTTCCATCAAGCAAACAGCTTTGTTCTCGGCAAGCTGGCTTACAAAATGGGATTGCTGAACGACCAGGTCCCGCAGAACTGCGCAGAACTGGGGAATACCGTCTCGGCATCCATCCCACTGCTGCTCATGGAACAGCAGGAACACCTGGATTGCGACGATCTGGTTCTTGCAACGGGTTTCGGTGTAGGGCTTTCTTGGGGTGTGGCGCTGTTTGAATATGTAGGCATTGGTTGAACCCGCAAACTACGGCGCTTGCTCATATGTCAAATTTAGAACGACGTGCGGCCAGCGCTGTATGGTGGAGCGCGCTAGAGATCCTGGCGCGCTACGGCGTGCAATTTCTTGTAATGGTGGTGTTGGCCCGTCTCCTCGCTCCCGGCGATTTCGGCCTTATCGCCATGCTTCTGGTATTCACCAGCATCGGCATCTTGCTGGTTGACTCCGGCTTTGGCAGCGCGCTCATTCAGCGCCAGACCACGACGGACGACGACGAAACCACGGTATTCATCTTCACCATTTCCGTTGGCTTGGCGACGGCTGGCATCCTTGCGTTCTGCGCCCCGGCTATCGCTGCGTTCTTCAACGAGCCGAAGCTGGTCGATTTGACCCGGGTCATGGCGGTGGTGCTGCCTCTTGGCGCATTTGCGGCGGTGCCCGATGCGTTGTTGACGATGAGACTCGACTTCAAGGCGCGCGCACGCGCAGAAATTGTTGCCTCGCTATGCTCGGGGGCCGTCGCGGTGGCGCTTGCACTGCGTGGGTTTGGTGTATGGAGCCTGGCCTGGCAGAGCATTGTTTCGATCGGCGTGCGAGGCGTTCTGCTTTGGTCGTATTCGGGCTGGCGACCACGCGGTCACTACCGTAGCGCGTCTTTCCGGAGCCTGTTCGGATTCGGTGGATACATGCTGCTCACGGGCCTACTGAACGCCATTGCCGTTCGGATCCAAGCATTGTTGATCGGCAAGCTGTTCGATGCCCGCCAACTTGGCTACTACACGCTGGCACAGAACACCCAACAGGCGCCCGCATCGCTGATGGCTGGCATTCTCAGCCGGGTGGGACTGCCGGTCTTCTCGACGCTGGCGAATGATCAGACGAGGTTGCTAGCGGCATTGCGCACCTCGCTGCGGATGGCCATGTTCCTGTTCGTGCCCTGCATGGTCGGCATCGCGCTGGTTGCCAGGCCGCTGGTCGAGTTGCTGTACGGCGCCCGCTGGACACCCGCCGCACCGATGCTCAGTGTCCTGGCACTGAGTGCGGCTTTCTGGCCGATCCACGTACTCAATCTTGCAGCGATAGGAGCGCTCGGCAAATCCCATCTTCTTCTGCGCGTGGAACTGGTCAAGCAATCAGCGGGCATCTGCCTGATTGTTGCCAGCTCCCCCTGGGGCCCGATGGCCATTGCGTGGGCCGTTCTGGCTGGCAGCATCCTCGCGGTATTCATCAACACCCACTACTCACGCAAGCTGCTTGGCTACGGTGTCTTTGCCCAGATGGCCGATCAGTCTTCGACGTTCGTGCTATCCGCCGCAGCGGCCGCCATCGGCTTCGCCGTGCTGCACTGGACGAGCTATGGGCCGTTCGCCATGATCGGTGCTGTCATGGCGTCCGCAGCCATATACCTGACTCTCGCCGCTCTCACACGGCAGACCGCCCTGATTGGGCTATTGACCGTAGTACGCACGTTGCGCGCCAAGCCTGAGACCTCCGAACAATGAACGAAGGACGCCCCTCTTTGCGAGTCCAAAGCTTGACCCCATGGTTTGAAAGGAATATGGCGTGACAACGTCACCAGACACCGCCTCAACAGAGCACGATTACGAGGTCAGCGACTGGGCCGCACTGCTCGATGGCCCCGTGATCAGCGTCTTGATGCTCGCCTACAATCACGGCGCGTACCTCGCGCAGGCCATCGAAGGAGTGCTGGCACAGCAAACCGACTTTCCGATCGAGTTGCTGATTGGCGAGGATTGTTCGACCGACGATACGCGGGCGGTTGCCCTCCGCTATCAGGCAGCGTACCCGCAGACAATCCGGATTATCGGCGCGAACCACAATGTCGGCATGCACCGGAATGGTCAGCGGCTGATTGAAGCCAGTCGCGGCAACTTGATCGCATTTTGCGAGGGAGACGACTACTGGACGGACCCTCAGAAGTTGCGGCTTCAGGTAGGCTACCTGCGAACGCATCCGGAAGCCGGGGCTGTACATTCGGACTTCGACCACGTGCTGGCTCACGGCGGCCAGTGGCGAGTACTCACCCGTTTTCAAAAGCGCACACGGGGAGAAATTCCGGAGGGTGTGATATTTGAAGCACTGCTGGCCGGGAACTTTATCCAGACCTGCACCTTGTGCGTCCGCGCCGCGCTCGCGCGGGAATATCTGACGAGCAAACTGCCAATTGACAGCTATGCCGTGGGCGACTGGCCGCTTTGCCTCTACATTTCGGCACGGCACAAGATCGGCTATCTGGATCGCTCAATGGCTGTATACCGCAAGGTTCCCGGATCGGCCATGCATGGCGGCGACCTGAAGCGCCTGAGCATGGTCACCAGCTATGCATTGATAATTGACGACATGTGCGCTTATTTCGGAACCCAGTCCTCGGTCAGGAATGCCGCACACACTTCCCTTTACCACTCCTTGTCGAAGCTTGCCTTCCTTGCCGACGATTTACCCACGTTCGAGAAGTGCGATCAGTGGCTCTCGACGCATGCCCCGCGGCTCCACGCCCGGCAACGTCAGTTGCTGCATTGGGCGATGAAGCGAGGCCCGGCTCGATCCGTCATCATGTGCTTGATCATGCTGCGGAGGCACCTCAATGAGATGCTGCGGTACCGGAGCATAAAGTGATCGGGGAGACCTCCTTTCCTGGCGCAGGCAGGCGAATATTGGCAATCGTCGTCACCTACCTGCCGACCCGATCCCTATTGCGAGCCTTGGTGGAGACCTACGCGCAGCAGGGGGCAGATGTTCTGGTGGTGGACAACACACCAGCCGACGACGATTGCGCATGGAACTGCCTGGAAGATCTATGTGCATCGGACTCCTCGATCAGGCTGGTGCGCTGCGGAAAGAACCTGGGGATTGCCGCCGCATTGAACGTCGGCATCGACGTCGCGCTGCGCGAAGGTTTTGACTATGCACTCCTGAGTGACCAGGACAGCGAGCCCGAACCAGACATGTTATCCGGCTTGCGGGAGGTCCACGCAGCACTCACCGCGCGCAGCACTCGCGTGGGATGCGTGGCGCCCGCCTATTTCGACCGGACGACGCGGCAAACTTTCTCGTTTCAGGTTCATGCACCGGGAAAGCTGTTCTATCGCAACGCCAGTGGCGAAGGCGCGTTGCCCTGGATCGAAATTCTCACGACCATCACTTCGGGAACCCTCATTTCGCGTTCCGCGCTGACCGAAGTCGGCCCCATGTGTGAGAAGCTTTTCATCGATCACGTGGATACTGAGTGGTGCCATCGCGCGCGCCAATTGGGCTTCAAGCTGTACGGAACGTCCTCGGTTCGTCTGGACCATCGACTGGGGGACAATCTGCTGCGCATATGGCTTTTCGGCTGGCGCAAGTGCAACGAATATTCCTCGACTCGCCTCTACTACCGCATTCGCAATTTCGTCCTGCTCTGCAAACTGCCGTATATCAGCACTCGATGGAAGTTTCGATCATCTCTTTACTGGATGCTCAGCGTCTACGGACATTTGCTGTTTTCTGCATCACGTAGAGAAAATCTTCGAATGATCGTGCGGGGGTTTCGGGACGGACTGCGCGGACGAGGTGGGCCGCTCGAATGACCGGATGAGCGTATGTGCCTTGCTCAGTTCAGGCAACGATCGAATTTTTCCACCGAACAATACCGGGACACACACTTGGGCATGATAAGAAAGCTCATCAACCTTCCGGCGGCCTATGGACTGCCAAGGCGACGCTATTGTGTGATGTGTGAGCACAAGGTCCGCCGCTTCATGCCCTATCGCGGTGGTAAACCACCTGATTTGATGAGAGCACTGGATACAATAGGAAGCGACGTCAAAAATTTTGAATGCCCGCGATGCGGCGCCCATGACCGTGAGCGGCATTTGCTGATGTATCTGGAAAGGACCGGCTTGCTGGCTGACATGCATGGCAAGTCTGTTCTGCATTTTGCACCCGAGGCGCGCCTTGCTCCTCGAATCGTCGACGTGATTCCGGCTCGGTACGTCCCCTGCGACCTCCACCCGACTTCTCCCGATGTGCTGCGCGTTGACATGCTTCACATGCAGTTCGCTGACCAGTCGTTTGACCTGGTGATCGCAAGTCACGTACTTGAGCACGTAGACGATGACCTGATAGCGCTGAATGAGATCCACCGCGTACTCAAGCCTGGGGGTTACGCCATACTGCAAACGCCTTACAGCGCAAGATTGCATCACACTTGGCGAGATTCTGGCATCGACACTGATGAAGCAAGGCTGCAAGCCTACGGACAAACCGATCATGTTCGCCTGTTCGGGCGGGACATTTTTGACCGCATAGTTGCGGCGGGCTTCGAATGCTGCATGCAACAGCACTCCGCCCTTCTAAAAGACGTCGATCCGATCAAGGCTGGCGTCAACGCCGCGGAACCCTTCTTCCTGTTTCGCAAGGCGGAGTAGGTGATGGGCAAGAGTGGAATTTCAGAATGACTGGCATCAGACAATGGGCTGCGCATCTTCGTCGTCTGCCATTGCATCCACAATGGCTACTGGGAAAGCGCCGCCCCGATGGGGCCATCCAGCAGTTGCATGGCCGCGTGCTGGATGTCGGCTGCGCGGATCGCTGGATCGAGCGGCACTGTCCGAGTGAAGTCCAGTACATCGGATTGGATTATCCAGCTACGGGCACCAAGCTCTATGCAGCACGGCCGGATATTTTTGGCGACGCGTCCCGACTGCCGTTCGCGGACGCGAGTTTCGATGCAGTGCTCTGTCTTGAAGTGCTCGAGCATGTCCGGGATCATCTGGCGGCAATGAACCAGGTTGGCCGTGTGCTCAAGCCTGGTGGCACCCTGCTCCTCAGCATGCCTTTCATGTATCCCGTGCACGACGCGCCGCACGATTACCAGCGGTTGACTGAATTCGGTTTGCGGCGTGATCTTTCTGGTGCAGGCTTTCGAATCGTCCGCTTTGCAAAGGTCGGGCACGCCGTGCGTGCAGCAGGTCTGTTGATGAGCCTCTCACTTGTTGGTGGGTTGCAGACGAACTTGCGTTGGTTCGACCTTGTACGCGCGCCGTTTGTCGCTGTTGCCGTACTCATGGTCAACCTTGCTACGGCGGGGCTGGCCGCCGTCTTGCCAGACTGGGATGCCCTTGGCACCGGCTACATGGTCGAGGCGGTCCGGCACTCCGTAGATCATCCCAGCCCGTACGACCCGCATGACGCGTGCAATGCCCGCGAAGGCTAACGGTCGACCCTGGGCATACCAAAGCGGAACAGCATGACGAGCTTGTACGGGAGCGCGATGAAGGGTTTGACGTATGCGCGCACCGTCACAGCGCGTGCTTTCTGGACGCGCCTGCGAAGAGACAGGAGACGACTCCTCTCAAGTACCAAGGCTCGCAGCGCGCCCGCGTAGACCTCGGTAAAGATTCGCGGGTCCAGGCGAACCGAGCTGACGACGAGCCCTTCAAGCAAGAGGCTTGCAATATGGATCGCCAACAACAACCACATGGCGGGTGTTGGCGTACAAAGGAACAAGACGATGGTCTTGTTGCGCTCACTCAGGCGACGACGCCTGAGCGTGGTGCTGAGTTTTTTGCCGGTAACCCGCGCGCCCCCGAAGCTGGCACCGAGTCGATGCCGAAACCCGCTGCAGTGCAATGCCGTCACATCGTGGCCATGCAGTCTGGCCAGGCAACACAAGTACATGTCCTCGCCAATCGATTCGATCCAGTCGGGAAACCCTCCAAGATCGTTCCACAGACTGCGAGGGAGAAACATGCATGCCCCGATCGCCATCGCTACATTGCCTCGCGCGGAATCGAGATTCGGCACCGGGTTGTAGAAAAGATCCAGCAGGCAACCACGATCGACGAGGGCGTTGGTCGACCAGTCGTACTGTGGAAGGGTCAGGATCACTGGAGTTGCGGCCACTCGCGCGGCGGTCAGCAAGGATGAAATCGCATCCGCATGGAGCGCCGCATCATTGTTCAACAGCAGCACGAATTCGCCACGCGCCTGTTCGACCATCCGATTGTTGCTGACGCAGAAACCGACGTTCTGCGCAGCCGCAAGCACTTCCACCTCCGGATAACGATCACGCAACAAGGTGACCGAATCATCAGTCGAGGCATCATCGTGCACGATGATCTCGATGCTGAAGTCGCCCTCTTGTGCGAGCACGGAGGTGAGGCAATCATCGAGCAAGCCGGCGCCGTTGTAGTTGGCAATGCATACGGAACAGACCGGGTGATCCGGCCGGTTCAGTGCCGGGTACTGTTCAACCATGCCCATGTTCGCTTCAGTCCATCATGCAATGACGTGGCAGGTGAAAACCCATACTCCCGATTGGCGCGAGTGGTTTCCATCACCACGCGTGCAGCATCCACGGCACGTCCGACCTCATAACTTCGACGTAATGTTTGACCGGTTACGGCTTCCATGGTGGCAAACAGGTCATTGAGACTGATTCCGATACCGCTGCAGGCGTTGACCACCTGCGCGCCTCCGCGCATTTGCCGAGCCAGAATCGCAGCTGCCAATTCCACCAGATCATCAATATACAAATAGTCGCGAACGGCGGAGCCATCACCCCATATATGCAGGGTTTCATCTCGCTTGATCTTCCCCAGGGCCGTCGGCACGATACCAAAGCCGTCGCGTTCGAGCTGGCCCGGTCCGTAGACGTTCGACGGCCGAAGAATCGTTGCTCTACCCGAATACTGATTGCACCAGGCCGAAATGAAGTATTCCGCGGCGATCTTGCCTGCGCCGTGATAGGACCGTGGTTGCACGCGAGTAGTCTCATTCGCCGCGATGTCGCCCGTCGACGTGTATAACGCGCCGCCCGACGACAGGTAGAGCAAATTGACATCGGAATGGTCCTGCAAGACCTCGATCACGCCTGCCAGTGGCTGCAGATTGTTCACCACCTCATGCGTGGGGTGACCGGCAGATGTTCCCGGGGTGGACCTGGATGCAAGGTAGGCAACTATGCGACTGCGAGCGACCAGGGGTGCGAAGTCCCTCGGCTCGCGAAACTCGGCAACCACTGTCTCGACATTCGGCAAATCAAAGTCGACCATGCTTCGGCTTGCCGCAATCACCTGCTCACCCAGTCGTGCCAGCGTCCGTACCAAGTGTTGCCCGATAAACCCACCTGCGCCGAGGACAAGAATCCGGTTAGTCATTTACACGCTTCCAAGTAGCCGGCGATAGATGCGTACATAGCGATCGGCACAGTCGTCCCATGTACCGATTTCGTTGGTCACCCACCGTCGTGCGGCATCACCCAGGCGAAGATTGATCTTGCCATCCTCCAGTTCGCGCAGGGCGGCTCCGTAGTCGTCTGCGGAATCGCACAATATTCCGGTGTTTCCATCGAATACGATGCTGGCGTGCGCCGGCATGTTTGACGCGATGATGGGTAGTCCCGCAGCCATGGCTTCAAGCATGACTTGTGGCCGACCCTCGGCATGGCGACTGAGGGTGATCAAGCCACATGCCTTCGGGAACCACTCGTCTGCGAGTTGCTCGGGCGTAGCTGGCCCGTGGTAGTGCACCCATTTGGGTACTTCGATACCTTCCTGCATCGGCCCAAACAGATGCAATTCGCGTGAACTTTCGCGAAAGAGCTGCTCCGACCAGTCGAACAAAGGCCCCAGCTTGCCTGCGGTGAGGCGGGTGACGGCAAGCCAGCAATGAGCCCGCCCCTCATCAGGTGCACGCGTGACCGCGTACCAGCGCGGATCGATGCCGAATGAAACGGGACATATTTCTGCAACGTCCCCGAATGCCGCCCGCAGAGGATCGCGCATCCAATCGGCATTAGGACAAATGGCTACCTTGCGCTGCTTCATCACGCGACGCAGCAAATTTCGCACGAATGGCAATTTGAGAAGTTTCAGATCATTGCCCAATACCGTGATAAGGGCGGGTTTGCGATTATTGGGAAGGGGCAACGCACACTGCAACCAGTTGATATGGTAAATATCAACTTCACGATTATGGCGATAGCTCGCAGCAATCATGCGAAGGAGACGCAACGGTGCGTACCAACCACGCCATCCGCTGCTGCGCATCATGTGCGACACGCCACCAGCAGCCATCAGCTGTGCCAGCCATAGGGAGTCAGCGGGCGAGACCACAGTCGTCGCTCGCTCGGGAAGATCTCCTGGCGGAGCCCAAACACTCAGCTTGATGAATGACACTCGCGAAAGCGCGGCCACAAGATGCCGCATGAATATTCCACGCCAATCGGAATTGTCACGCGGGTACGAGGTACTGATCAGGAATACACGCATCGCTGGATCCAAACCTCGTTCTCGGGACTGGCAAACGCATCTGAACCGAGACTGGGGATGCATGCCATCAAATGTTCAGGTCCGCAGACCCATTCCGCGTTCTTTGATTACATCTACTTGTCGCGACGATAGGTCAAACCGGTGATCTGCTCGGATACCAGACCTATCAGGAACACGATCACGGCAGCACTCCACATCAGCGTGCTGCCGTTGGTGAGCCGACCATAATGCATCATGGTCCACGCGTAGTTCGCGCAACCGAGCAGGAAGAACACCACACTCGCCGGCACGAACAACTTCAGCGGCGAATACAGCGTGGCGATCTTGAAGATGATCAGCAGGAAGCGGATGCCGTCGCGCAGCGGCTTGATGTGGCTTTTGCCGACACGCTGGGCGGCCTTGATAGGCATATAGGCGACGGCGTAGGCGCTGCGGAAGAACGCCATGGTGCTGGTGGTGGGGTAGCTGAAGCCGTTCGGCAGCAGGTGCAGGAATTCGCGGAACTTGTCCGCGCGCACGGCGCGGAAGCCGGAGGTGAGGTCGAGG
>Ga0134126_10002682_pt1 | contig 22344 bp, 19 predicted proteins | sample KB31752_FD_96881 | JGI IMG/M metagenome (GOLD analysis project Ga0134126, IMG submission 96881) | Terrestrial soil microbial communities with excess Nitrogen fertilizer from Kellogg Biological Station, Michigan, USA - KB3-175-2 | ecosystem: Environmental > Terrestrial > Soil > Unclassified ... | reverse complement strand
GTCCTGGCTCGACACGCCGACCGTCACCATGCGCAGTTCGCCATCGGTCTTGTACGTCTGGCGGCCGGTTACCGTGATCAGCGGCGTGCCCTGATATGAGCCGAGCGTGTCGAAGGTCGGCCCGGGGGTCATCTCCGCGTAGGGCACCGGCTGGGAGTACACGCCGATCCCGAAAGCGGCGAGAAGGGCTCCTGAGACAGCGAGCGTGACAGTGCGTCGGCGCGGCATGTGAACGACCCTAATGCACGATTCTGCGGGCGTGCGTGCGGGAGGGGGGAACGGCAGGCGCGGTGGAGGGGAGGCGGTGCGGCAGCGGGATCGGCGCGATTAATCGATCGTGGAGACGGTCGAGCGCTGGGGCGGCGCGGGCCGCTGCGTGCGGGCGAGGACTTCGCGCGCCCGCTGGTAGCGGTGCAGGGTGCCGACGTCCTCACGGGCACGCCGGACCCGTCGCGCGGTGGCCGCCACAATAGCCGCCACGACGACCGCGACCGCCGGGATGGCCCACCAGACCAGGATCGAGAGCACGGATCGGCAGCCTAGATCAAATTCCGACCCAGGTGTGGGAGCCGTCCCGGAACTCCTCCCGCTTCCAGATCGGTACCTGTGCCTTGAGGGTGTCGATCAGTGCCCTACACGCAGCGAACGCCTCGGCTCGGTGCGCTGCGGATGCCGCGACGACGACCGCAAGGTCACCGACGCGAAGGGTTCCGATGCGATGTACTGCGGCCAGGGCCGTGCCTGGATGGTCTGCGGCGACCTTGCGCGCAACCTCGAGAAGTTGTTCGCGCGCGGTGGGATGAGCGGAGTATTCGAGCTCGGTGACCTGCTCCCCCGGGCGTTCCGGGGTGTGGTCGCGCACGGCGCCGATGAACAGGTCGATGCCGCCGGCGTGGCGGTCAGTGACGGCGCGCAGCACCTCGTCCACGGACAGCGGCGTGTCGCGTACGTCGATGAGGCGGACGGGGTCAGTCACGGTTACCTCGTCGTCGAGGGTGATCGGGTCGGGGCTCATAAGATCATCATCTCGAATTGGGGCGCTTACAGGCGGCGGGTCAGGTGGCGCGGCGCTTCTTGCGGGCACGACGCACCAGGGCGGCGGTGCCGACCAGCGCGACAGTGGCTCCGGCCGCACCGAGGCCTGCCGCCGCGTCCTTCTTGCCGAGGCGGCGAGACAACGCGGCATGGTGGCCCTCGATCTCGACCAGCAGCGCCTGGAACGCCTCGGCGTTGCTGAACTGCGGCAGCCAGCCGGTGGCCTTGAGCTTCTCGGTGGAGACCGCCCACGGGTGCATGACGTACTGCAGATCGGTCGCGGGGGCTGGGGTCAGGTGCAGGCGGTGCAGGCGTTCGGCGGCGCCGATGGCCAGCGTCTCGGGCAGTTCCATGCGGCGCATGCCAGAGATCTCCTCGACCTCCTGCTGCCCGAGCCAGCCCTCGCTGCCGACCGCGAGCGGGCCGTCGATCTCGCTCAGCGCGGCGTGCACGAGGCCGGAGGCCAGGTCCTCGATGTGGCAGAACTGCCAGCAGGGCTCGGAATCCTTGACCACGAGCAGCCGGGGGGCCTCGAAGTGGCGGGTGAACACGGTGTCCACGCCGGGGCCGGTCAGCACCGCGGGACGCAGGACGGTGACCGAAAGGCCGGGATGTGCCTTCGGGGCGCGTTCCGCCAATCGTTCGATTTCCAGATAATCGCCGACGAGCGAGCCGTCGGGTACCGCACGCAACGGTGCGTCTTCGGCGAGCGGTACGGGGTTATCCGGGTAGGCGCCGTAGACAACGGCACTCGTGAAGAGCACGACCCGGCTTACGCCAGCGGCCGCTGCGGCAGTGAGCACGGTCTGCGTACCGCGCACGTTCCAAGCGGTACGCGCCTTGGTGTCGGTGTCAGGTGACGTATCGATGTCCGCGTGGATGACGACGTCTACGTCCCCGAGCCGTTCGGTCAGGCCCGGATCACGTACATCCGCCTGCCGGAACACCACGCCCGGCACGTCCAGCCTGCGGGTATCGAGCGCCACGGCTTTGCGTACGCCCTCGTGACCGGCCAGGCGCACCGCCACCGCCGCGCCGATCACGTCTGCCGCGCCGGTGACCGCTACGGTGAGTCGCGCCGAACGGCGCCGTCCGCCTTCTGCCGGGGAACTCACAGGCACACTCCGATGGTTACTAGGTGAGGGGACGGGACACTCCGTTCACCGTAAAGTCTGTTCTATCCGTAGAGTGCGTGATCCCCGAGTGATTGAGTGGCCGTGCTTCCCGTGAACACGCTTCTCGTGCGCGCCGCGTCAGGCGCGGCCGCCCCGGGGGTTCCTCTCCAGTGTGGACGATTGTCTAGAGGTTCGACGTGAACGACCACCCAGAAAGTTTCCCACCGGGCGGGGACGAGCCGGAGCCGGTGCCGTTCGAGGACATCGTCAAGGGGCTGGAGGGCCTCGGTGCCGACGTCGAGCGCGAGGAGACCGAGGCGCAGCAACGGTCAGCTGGTGAGCAGGCCGAACGTGGCGGTCAAGAACAGCCGGAGGCGAGCGCACAGCAGGGCGCGGGTAGCGCGGAGGCCGGGGCGAACCCGCTGGCCGGCCTGCTCGGCGCGCTCGGTCTCGGCGGCGCGGCGGGCGGGGACATGGGCGAGTCGCTGTCCAAGTTCGCCGCGGGGCTCGGCCAGCAGATGCCCGGCTTCGACCCGCAGATGCTCATGATGATGATGGGCCGCATCCAGTCGCTGATGAACAGCGGCGAGGGCCCGGTGAACTGGGCGCTGGCCCGGGACGTCGCGCGCACGGTGTCCGCTTCACAGCCGGATCCGACGCCGACCTCCGGCGAGCTGGGCCCGATCGAGGACGCGGTGCGGCTCGCCGAACATTGGCTCGACGAGGCGACCGCGCTGCCAGCCGGCACTACCGGGGCGCTGGCCTGGAGCCGCGCCGAGTGGATCGAGAAGACGCTGCCGGTCTGGAAGCAGCTGGTCGAGCCGGTGGCGGAGCGGATGACCGGTGCGATGAGCGGACTGCTTCCGGAAGCCGCGGCCGGAGCCGCCGCGCCGATCACCGGGATCGTGCGGCAGATGGGCGGCTCGCTGTTCGGGCATCAGGTCGGCACCGCGCTGGCGCAGCTGGCCACCGAGGTGCTCGGCTCCTCGGACATCGGCCTTCCGCTCGGCCCGGACGGCAAGGCGGTGCTGTTGCCGGCGAACGTCACGGCGTTCAGCGCGGGGCTGGAGATCCCGGCGACCGAGGTGCGGCTGTACCTGGCGATGCGTGAGGTCGCCTATCACCGCCTGTTCGCGCACGTGCCGTGGCTCAAGGCGCACGTCCTGGGCGCGGTTGAGGCGTACGCGCGCGGGATCACCGTGGATCAGAGCCGCATCGAGGAGCTGATGCGCAACGCGCAGTCCCCCGAAGGTCTGGCCGACCTACAGAGCGTGTTCGAGGAAGGCATCACCTTCACCGCACCTGACAATCCGCAGCAGCGGGCCGCGCTGGCGAGGCTGGAGACGATCCTGGCGCTGACCGAGGGTTGGGTGGACGCGGTGGTCAACGCGGCGGCCGCACCGAACCTGCCACATGCGGCTGCGCTGCGTGAGACGCTGCGGCGCCGCCGGGCTTCCGGCGGGCCCGCGGAGCAGACCTTCTCGGCACTGGTCGGTCTGGAGATGCGGCCGCGGCGGTTGCGCGATGCGTCCCGGCTGTGGGCTTCGCTCGGGGACGCGCGCGGCATCGACGGGCGTGACGACCTCTGGGCGCATCCGGATCTGCTGCCGACCGCGGAGGACCTGGACGACCCGGACGGTTTTGTGCACCGCGACGAGATCGACATGTCAGGGCTGGCCGACATGTTCAACGAGGACGAGGACGAGAAGAAGTCGGACGATAAGAAGTCGGGCGAGGAGGAGAAGGGCGGGGAGTGACCCCGGTGCTCATTCCGCGGCGTTCATTCCCCCGTGCTGACGGGCCGGTTCGGATTGGTAATCCAATCCGACCATGAGCCCGGGTAAAGCGCGGCTCTGATTCCGGACAGCTCAAGCGCGAGCACCTCGTGCGCGGCGGTGACCCCTGATCCGCAGTACACGCCGACCTCGCGGCCGTTCATCCCGTTGGCGCCCAGCGAAGCGAAGCGGGTACGCAGGATCTCCGACGGCAGGAACCGGTCGTCCGGTCCGACGTTGTCGCGGGTCGGCGCGCTGACCGCGCCAGGGATGTGCCCAGCGACCGGGTCGATCGGCTCCACGTCGCCGCGGAACCTGGCCGCGGCGCGCGCGTCGAGCAGCACTCCCTCGATCGCGAGCTTGGCGGCTGCGTCGGCGTCGATGACCGGCATTGCGCCCGGTACCGCGATGAAGTTCCCTGTGCCGGTCGCGGCGCCGAGTTCGGAGGTGCCCGGCGCCTCGCCGGAGACCGTTGGCAGGCCGGCCGCCGACCATGCGGCGTATCCGCCGTCGAGCACCTTTACGTCGGAGTGGCTGAAGTACCGCAGCAACCACCACGCACGCGCCGCAGCCGTCGCGTCAGCCGCGTCGTACACGACGACTGGCCGGTCATCCGATACGCCCAGCGATCGCATCGCGGCCTGAAAGTCCTCTGCGCTGGGCAGCGGATGACGGCCTCCTGCGCCGCTTGGCCCGTGCGGCCCGGCGAGCTGGTGATCGAGGTCGACGAAGCGCGCGCCCGGGATGTGACCGGCGGCGTAGAGGTCGCGTCCTGGCGGACCGGCCAGTGACCAGCGCACGTCGAGCAGCGTCACGGTCCCACTCGGCGCCGCAGCCTTGCCCACGCCGAGCTGTTCGGCGAGCCGTCCGATGGAGATCAGCGGCGCGCGGTCTACGGATTCAGGGGCCATATCACCTCATCCTCGCACTTCCAGCAGGGGAACCAGCCGTTCGGCCGCGGTCATCGAACCGTGCATGCCGATCAGCCGGGTCTCGACCACCTCGCGCTCGGACGCGACCACCGCCCAGTCCCCGCGCATCGCGACCACCACGTCGCCGATCCGGTCGCGCATGCTTGGATCCACGCCGGAGCCGAACCAGCCCTCGGCGATGGCATCCTCGCGGGAGCGCACGGCCGCGACACCGTCGAGGCGCTCGGACCAGATCGCCAGCACGTCGCGCTCCGCGCCGGAGTGTGCGTATACGTGTCGAGCCCGCGCCTCGCCGCCGAGCAAGGCGACACCGGCCCGCAACTCCCAGTCGGTGTCCGCGTCGATGCGATGCTCCACGGGCACATCGAGCATGCCGTGATCCGCGATCACATAGAGCGACGAATCCTGCGGCAGCCGCTCGGCGAGCCACTGCACCAACGCATCGACGTAGCCGAGCTGGTCGCGCCAGGCCTGTGAGCCGACGCCCGTCGCATGTCCTACGAAATCAAGATCCGAATAATAGAGGTAAACGAGGGCCGGGTCGGGCTCCTCAAGCGCCTGCAGGGCCCGCTCAGCCCGCACGTCTGGCGGCTCCGCCCCGCAGAAGCGGGCCCCCCGGAACACCGAGCGGGTCAGGCCGGACTCGGCGAAGCGCGGAGAGGAGACGTGGGTGACCGCGACCCCGGCCCGGCGCAGCCGTTCGAACATCGTCTCCTGCGGCTGCCACTGCAGCGGATCCACGTCCTGATCCCATTTCAGGAAGTTCATCAACTTCCCGGTGCCCGGCACCATGAGCTTGTAGCCGAGCATCCCGTGCGCGCCGGGCGGCAGGCCGGTGCCGATCGAGGAGAGCGAGGTGGAGGTCGTGGAGGGGAAGCCGGCGGTGAGCGTGCGGCCGATGCCCTGCGGTCCGATGCCCTGCGGTCCGTTCTGCAACAGCGCCGCGAGGTAAGGAGCCGCGTCGGCGTTCTTGAGGATCAGCTCGCTGCCCATTCCGTCGACCAGGAACAGGCATGCGCGCCGGACCGGATGCAGTTCCCACAGATCAGCGGTCGTGGTCATCGACGCGGACGCGGACACGCCGAGCGCGGCGCCGATCGCGGGCAGCACGTCACATAGTGCGCCCGAGCCGTAAGCCGGGTAGTCGAACCCGGCCTCCCCGTCGGCCGCCCCCGCGTCCACGCCGCTACCCGCGTCCAGCTGAGCCGAGTTCGACGGTGGCAGCCGCGAGCGCCTGAGCGAACTCAAGCGTCATGCGTACCGCATCCGGGCCGTCCGCACCGGTGGACACCCTCAGCGACAGGTCGTCGCCCGTGACAGTGCCGGTATACCCGTGGTCTGCCTCGCAGTGCGGGTCACCGCAGTTGGCCGGTTCGAGGTCTACTCTGCCCACCGCACCCCAGCCGACGGTGAGCACGACCTCGCGCGGGAGCGTGCCCTTCACATGCTTCGCCGGATCATCCACGACCCTGGTGACGACGACCGTTGATACCCGGTCGAGCCGCACGGTCTCGGTCGAGGTGGAAGCGTACGAGCCCACCTGCGAGTCCACTCCGTCGAGTTCCGGCTCGGTGCCGTGCTCGTCGGTGTGGCCGACCACGAGGCGCCGTTGGGTCAGCGCGAGCACGGTGACGTGGCGGCGCACCTCCTCGGCGTCGAAGGTCGTCTCCTGGTGGACCAGATGGCTGATGACCGGTTCGCCGCCGAGCGCGGTCTCGACCGCCTCGGCGACCAGCGCCGGGTAATAGCCGCTGCGCTCGATGGAGGCGCGCAGACCTGGGTCGAGGGCGCCGGAGTCGGTTCTCTGGGGCATAGGCCAATCCTCGCACTGCCGAGGCTCGGGCGCGTACATCGGGTCGCGGCCGGTTCCGGGCGTCGTGGCCGGATCCGCGCGGTTCTGTCGGTGCCCGGCGGGAGAATGGGTGCCGCACAATGAGAGGATTCGCGCCGCGGCCGCAGAGTCGGCGGCGGCACGATCCGCTGACGACGGTTGACAGTTACACGCAGCCGGTCAGGACAGAACGCCCCGAAGCAGCCCAGTCCGAGACAGCACGGCCCGAGACAGCCCGACCAAACACAGCACAGCCGACAGGTACAGGAGCAGCGCAGCCATGGCCCGCCGCAGCGCACCCCCGGAGACTGACGAGCCGTTCGAGGAACGGATCGTCGAGATCGACGTGACCGAGGAGATGTCCAACTCCTACCTGGAGTACTCCTACTCGGTCATCTACTCGCGCGCGCTGCCGGACGCCCGCGACGGGCTGAAGCCGGTGCACCGCCGGGTGCTGTACCAGATGAACGAGATGGGGCTGCGGCCCGACCGCGGCTTCGTAAAGTCGGCGCGCGTGGTCGGCGAGGTGATGGGCCGGCTGCACCCGCACGGCGATGGGCCGATCTACGACACGCTGGTGCGGATGGCGCAGCCGTTCTCGATGCGGGTGCCGCTGGTCGACGGGCATGGAAACTTCGGCTCGCTCGGCAATGACGACCCGCCGGCCGCGATGCGGTACACCGAGGCGCGGCTGACCCCGGCCTCGCTGCTGATGACCGCGGACATCGACGAGGACACGGTCGACTTCGGCCCGAACTACGACGGCCAGGAGACCGAGCCGGAGGTGCTGCCGGCCGCGTACCCGAACCTGCTGGTCAACGGCGCGGCCGGGATCGCGGTCGGGATGGCGACGAACATGCCGCCGCACAACCTCGGCGAGGTGATCGCGGCGGCCAGGCACCTGATCAAGAAGCCGGAGGCCTCGCTCGAGGAGCTGATGCGGATCGTGCCCGGCCCGGACCTGCCGACCGGCGGCCGGATCGTCGGGCTCGACGGCGTGCGGGATGCCTACGAGTCCGGTCGCGGCGTGTTCCGGATGCGGGCGACCGCGCACGTGGAGACGCTGCCTAACCGGCGCAAGGGCATCGTGGTCACCGAGCTGCCGTACAACGTCGGCCCGGAGCGCGTGATCGCCAAGGTCAAGGAGCTGGTGCAGAGCAAGAAGATCCTCGGCATCTCGGACTTGAAGGACCTGACCGACCGGACCAACGGGCTGCGTCTGGTCATCGAGGTCAAGAACGGGTTCAACCCCGAGGCGATCCTGGAGCAGCTGTACAAGCTGACCCCGCTCGAGGAGTCCTTCGGCATCAACAACGTGGCGCTGGTGGACGGGCAGCCGCTCACCCTGGGCCTGAAGGAACTGCTCGAGGTCTACCTGGACCACCGCTTCGAGGTGGTGCGGCGGCGCAGCGAGTTCCGCAGGCGCAAGCGCTTGGACCGAATGCACCTGGTCGACGGCCTGCTGATCGCGCTGCTGAACATCGACGCGGTGATCCAGACGATCCGCACCTCGGAGAACGCGGCGAACGCGCGCGAGCGGCTGATGTCGCAGTTCGAGCTGACGGAGATTCAGGCGAACTACATCCTGGACACCCCGCTGCGCCGGCTGACCCGGTTCGACCGGCTGGAGCTGGAGAGCGAGAAGGAGAAGCTGGCCAGAGAGATCGCCGAGCTGACCGCGATCCTGGAGTCGGACGCGCTGCTGCGCCGGACGGTCTCGGAGGAGCTGGCGAAGGTGGCGAAAGACTTCAGCACGCCGCGGCGCACCACGCTGCTCGAGGCCGCTGACGCGCCGGTGGCCGCCTCGGTGCCGCTTGAGGTCGAGGACGCGCCGTGCCGGGTGATGCTTTCCTCCACTGGGCTGCTCGCCCGGATCGCGCTGCCGCAGGGCGCGGGCAGTGCGGACGATAGCGACTCTGCTGGCAGCGGTGCGGAGGCGGCCGGGCCGCGAGCGAAGCACGACGCGATCGTCTCGGCGATGTCCGGGACGCTGCGCGGCGACTTCGGGGTGCTGACCTCGGCGGGCCGGCTGGTGCGGGTTTCGGTCATCGATCTGCCCGCGCTGCCGGTGACCGCGGGACAGCCGAACCTGGCCGGCGGCGTGCCGGTGTCCGAGTTCGTTGATCTGGCTGCGGACGAGAAGGCGCTGTGCCTCTCGACGCTTGACGCGCAATCCCCCGGCGTCGCGCTGGGCACGCTGCAGGGCGTGGTCAAGCGGGTTGTGCCGGACTTCCCCGCGAACAAGGACGAGTTCGAGATGATCACCCTCAAGGAGGGCGACCGGGTGGTCGGCGCGGCCGAGCTGCGCACCGGCCAGGAGGACCTGGTGTTCCTGACCACGGACGCGCAGCTGTTGAAGTTCGCCGCGGACCAGGTGCGCCCGCAGGGTCGCCCGGCCGCCGGCATGGCCGGGATCAAGTTGTCGGAGGGCGCTTCGGTGCTCGCGTTCGCCGCGGTGGATCCGGAACAGGACGCGCTCGTGGTGACCGTGGCTGGATCCAGCGGCGCGCTGCCAGGTACGAGTGCTGGCAACGCCAAGGCGACGCCCTATCAGCTTTACCCGTCGAAGGGCCGGGCCACGGGCGGCGTGCGCTGCCAGCGGTTCCTGCACGGCGAGGACACGCTGGTCTTCGCGTGGGCGGGCGCGACCCCGGCACGGGCGGCTGACGAGGCGGGTAATCCGGTGGATCTGCCGCCGCTCGACCAGCGTCGCGACGGCTCGGGTACCCCGCTGCGCAAGCCGATCGCCGTGGTGGCTCCAGGGATCTAAGTACGCTGGGGCACCCGGCGGTCAGACCTCGAACCAGACGATTTTCCCGTGCGCGGTCGTCCGGGTGCCCCAGGTCAGCGAGAGCTGATCGACCAGGTAAAGGCCGCGGCCGCCTTCCTCGCCGTGCTGCACGGTACGCAGGCGCGGTGCTGCCTCGAGTTCGTCGGAGACTTCGCACACCACCGTGGCGGCGCCGCGCAGCAGGCGCAGTCCGATGGGGCCCCGGCCGTATCGCAGCGCATTGGTGACCAGTTCGCTGACGAGTAGTTCGACGACGTCGGCTACGTCTGCGTCGAGCGGTGAAAGGCCGCTGTCGTCCGCCTTGGCCGCCGCGTCCTCGGCGGACCACTCGTGCAGACAGCGGCGCACCAGTTCCCGGGCGCGGGCGGCGACGGTCGGCTGGCTGGTCAGCACCCAGGAGGCGACCTGGTCCTCGGGGAACCGGCCGAGCGAGGCGATCAGCAGCGTCGCATCGTCGCTGCGATGCGGTCCGATCAGCGCCTCGAAGGCCGCGTCGCAGGCGGCTTCAAGGCGGCCGTCGGCCACGGCGCTCGCGCTTCTGCTCCCGGCATCGCCGCCGCTCGCGTCGGCCGTCGAGCCCAGCCCGACCGGCGCGGACTTCGATATCGCGCCGAGCAGTTCGTCGATTCCGCTCTCGATGTCCCGGTCCCGGCCTTCGACCAGTCCATCGGTGTAGAGCGCGAGCGCGCAGCCGGGATCGATAGTCAGCACGCGTTCCTCGAAACGCTGACCGCCGACGCCGAGCGGAGCGCCGGGGGACAGTTCGATCAGCTCCGCTCCGCCGCCTGAGGTGGCCAGCACCGGCGGTGGATGGCCGGCCGAGGCCATCACGCACTCCCCGACGACCGGGTCATAGACCGCGTAGATGCAGGTCGCGAGGTGTGACTCGCTCATCGAGCGGCCTAGTTCGTCCAGTTCCCGCAGCACCAGCGCCGGGCTCAAGTCCAACTGCGCGAGGGTGCGCGCCGCGGTGCGGAATTGGGTCATTATTCCGGCGGCCGACAGTCCGCTGCCCATCACGTCCCCGACGACGAACGCGACGCGGCGGCAGGGCAGCGGGATCACGTCACACCAGTCGCCACCGACCTGCGCGCCGGCCGCGCCGGGCCGGTACCGGAACGCGACCTGTGCGCCGTCTACCGCGTCGAACTGCTGCGGCATCAAGGACCGTTGCAGCATCAGTGCGGTATCGCGCTCGCGCATATACAGCCGCGCGTTGTCCATAGCGACCGCGGCGTGCGAGGCGAGCTCTTCAGCGGTTTCGAGATCGACCAGCGTGAATGCGTCCCGTTGTTTCGCGCGTGCAAAGCGGACCGCGCCGAGAAGTGATCCGCGTGCTTTCAGCGGAGCGACGATGCTGCGCTCCGAATCAGGATCGTCCTGTGCGTCCTCGCCCTGCCTGTTGGCTTCAGGCGCGTGCGAGGCATGGTCGCCGGACTCATCCAGAGCGAGGAACTGCGAACGGCCGCTCGCGATGCACTCGTAGAGCGCGGTACCGGGTTCTATCGGCGGAAGGCTGCGGCTGCTTCCGCGCAGCCGTGAGCGCCTCGTCTGTGACCTCGTGCCGGGGCTGGTGGCGGGGGCATCAGTGCGGCCGCGCGTCGCGACGGCGTGCATGCGCAGCGCCTCTTTCGCGGAATCGCTGAGCGACAGCGTCGAGTACGCGATGGCTGTCACCGGCTTCGCCCCGGTGCTGGCGCGGCCTGACTTTTGCCCGGCGTGCAGGAGGTACACCGTGGCCGCGTCACAGAAGTCGGGAACGGCGACGTCGGCGAGAGTCGCGGCGATCCGGTCGATATCCAGCGACGCGCCGACGCGGGAGTTCGCCGCGTTCAACAGCGCGGTGCGTTCGTGCGCCAGCCTCTCGCGCTCGGAGGCTTTCTGACGTTCAGTCACGTCCGTCGCGACGGCGGTCAGCCCGAGGACCCGGCCTTCCTCGGTCTGGAGCCTGGCGTACGAGATGGACCAGTACTGCCAGCCGCCCGGCTCGGTGGCTCGGGTCGCCGCCTTGATCAGCATGTCCACGACCGGTTCGCCGGTGTCGAGGACGCGCTGTTGCAGCAGCGGGACGGTGTGGCGCAGGCCCGGATTCACGTCCTCGGGGCGCAGGCCGACGTGCTCGCGGGCCGCGATGCCGTTGTAGTCGGCGAAGGCCTGATTGACCAGCAGATAGCGGCGCTCTGTGTCGTAGATCGCGATGCCGACCGGGACTTGGTCGAAGAGTGTCTCGAACAGCGCCCGCTCGACTTCGATGTGCCGTGGATCCAGGGCCGCGGCGGCGAGCTGAGTGAGGCTTCGGCCGTATTCGGCCCCGATGACTGTGCGCAACGCGGCGTCGGCCTCGGGGTCGGTGCTGGCGCTCTTCGAACGGTCGAAGGCTGCGGGCATGTACGGTCCTGGGAATCGAGAGCTGGCTGCCCCGACTCCTTCCCGGAAAGTATGATCTTTATATTGATCGGCGACCGAGTTAGGCCACTCGGATGACGCCGCCAGCGGTGGTCCGCTCGTCCAAGGCAGCCAAAATCAGCAGATCGCCTTCCAGCCACGGCAGCGCGCGCGCTTCGGCCGTTCCCGGCCGCACCCACGCCAGGGCGTCGTGGCTCCCGCGCAGCTGCGGCTCCGGCTCTCCCGCTTCGATCGCGGCCAGGAAGGTCCGGACGACCATCGCGCCGCCCGCGATCGCGTATTCGGGACCAATCCGCTCCCCTACCGCGATCCGCACGCCGATCTCCTCGACGCACTCGCGAATCAGGGCCGCGATATCACCCTCGCCCGGTTCGACCTTGCCGCCAGGGAACTCCCACTGGCCGGCCAAGTCCGGCGGCCCGGTGCGCCTGGCCGCCAGGATCAGCCCATCCCGCTCGATCACCGCCGCGACGACGACGCGCACACTTTCCTGCTGCATGCCGGCCATCGTCCCACGTAGCCGCCGGGCGCTCGCCGGGAGTCGGCAGCCACTCGGCTTGGAGTGATGCACACCACATTCGCCACGCCACGCGACACGGTCAGCGCACACCGTGACGGGCGGCGTGATCTCTTGCGAGCGCACGCAATAGAACGCCGCTAATTCGGCGCCTCATGCGCGCTTTATTGCAAGAATAGTGCCGCTGAACAGCCTTATCTTTGCGAACGCCCTACTCGACGGCCCGAACAACCCGCCGCATACTCAGGACCATGCACGAGGCCGCACAGCAGCGAATGCACACATACGACGCACGCCTAGCCGACCTGGTTTTCGACTACATGCGCGAGCGCTTGCAGCTCGATCCGGTGCCGCTGGACCACCCCGGCGAACGCACGAAGCTCGAGAACGCGCTCTCCGGCCTACTGACGGCGCACGGGCACGATCCCGCGCAAGTCCTCTCCATCTACGCGGAACAACTCGCTCCGGCCGTCATCTCCTGCGACAGCCCGCGCTTCCTCTCCTTCATCCCCGCCGCGCCGACCAAGGCCGCGCTGCTCTTCGACATGGTGGTTTCGTGCGCCTCTCTGCAAGGCATCTCCTGGCTTGAGGCAGCGGGCGCGATCGCGGCCGAGAACCAGGTGCTGCGGCTGATCGCGGATCTGGCCGGTATGCCGTCGAGCGCCGGGGGCTGCTTCGTCACCGGTGGCTCGGCGGGGAATCTGTCCGCGCTCGTCGTCGCGCGGGACACGGCGCGGCGCAAGCGAGGTCTCGGGCCGTACGACCGAGTCCGGTTCGCAGTGAGTGACCAGGCGCACTCCTCGGTCACCAACACCCTGCGCATCATCGGCGTCGAAGCGCTCGTCGTTCCGACGACGGACCACCGGTTCACGGGTGCCGATCTGCGGGCGGCGTTGGCGCGTGACACCGACGGCGCTCCGGTGATCGGAGTAGTAGCGACGGCCGGCACGACGAACGCGGGCATCGTGGACGACCTGGCCGGGCTCGCGGCGGCGGCGAGCGACTTCGATCTCTGGTTTCACGTAGACGGCGCGTATGGCGGAGCGGGGCTCTTCGCGCCCAGCGTGCGGGCGAAGTACGACGGGATCGAGCACGCGGACTCGTTCGTCGTCGATCCGCACAAGTGGCTGTTCGCGCCCTTCGACTGCGCTGCGGTGCTTTATCGGCAACCGCAGCTGGCGAAGTCGGTACACACACAGGACGCCTCGTACCTCGACGTGATCCATACGGATGCGCCGGAGGAGTGGAACCCAACCGACTATGCGTACCACCTGACCCGACGCGCGCGAGGGCTCCCGCTGTGGTTCTCGCTTGCCGTGCACGGGACCAATGCGTACCGAGACGCCGTAGAGGCGGCGCTTTCCACCGCTCGGGAGACCGCCGATCTGATCCGCCGGCACCCCGATCTGGAACTGATCCGCGAGCCTGAGCTGTCCGCGGTCCTCTTCCGCCGCAAGGGCTGGGGCCCGGAGGAGTACTACGCGTGGTCACGGCGGCTTCTAGCGGGGCAGGTCGCCTTCGTCACGCCGACCAGTTGGGAGGGCGAGACAGTAGCAAGATTCGCTTTCTTGCATCCCGGTACGACCACCGCAATGGTCGAAGAAATCCTCGATACGGTCTGATAGGGCGTCGTTTGGCACGGTAGTGCGCCGAAGTCTGTTACAGGCGTTGTTGCGACGCCCCGATGCAGCGCGATTCAATACCCTCCACACGCTGGGGGAGGGTCATGGAGCCGCTCGCGTCGGGCGATCCCGCCCGAATTGGACCGTTCCGGCTGGTCGCCAGGCTGGGGCGGGGTGGAATGGGCCGGGTGTACCTGGGCCGTTCCGAGCGGACTGGTCGAACCGTCGCGGTGAAGACCGTCCACGGCGAACTTCTCGCCGACGCTGAGTTCCGCACGCGGTTCTCGCATGAGGTGGCCGCGGCGCTCAAGGTGCGCGACGAGTACATCGCCGAGGTCGTGGACGCGGATCCGGACGGCGCGACGCCCTGGCTCGCTACCGCGTACGTCCCGGGCATATCCGTCGAGGACGCGGTACGCCGCTTCGGGCCGCTACCCGCAGATTCGGTGCGTATCCTCGGGGTCTGCGTCGCTAAGGCAGTCGCGGCGATACACGCTGTCGGTCTGGTACACCGGGATCTGAAGCCGGCCAACGTGCTGCTTACCGCAGCCGGACCGAAGGTGATCGACTTCGGCATCGCGCGCGGCGTGAGCGAAGCTGCCTTGACCAAGACCGGGATGGTGAGCGGATCGCCGCCCTACATGGCGCCGGAGCAGCTGGGCTACGGCGACTTCAGCACAGCCTCGGACATATTCTCGCTCGGCGCTGTCTTGCACTACGCGGCAACCACCACGGGCCCGTATGGGCGCGGCGGCGCGCAGGAGCAGTACGCGCGGGCCATGGGAATCGGGCCGGTAATGGACCCGGCGCTGCCGGACGGACTGACCGATCTGGTGCGCCGTTGCTTCGCCGATGATCCGCATCTGCGGCCGACCACAGCTGACGTCGTGTACGTCCTGGAGGCGCACCCAGGCGAGCGACCGCTTCCGGGCTGGCTGCCTACGGCCGTCGTCGCGGACATCTTGGCGCAGGCGACGGACGCGCTGAACAAGGATTCCGCGGCGGGCCTCACACCGCATCAGGCGCCCGCCTCGTCGCCGCAGCCTTCATCGTCATTCGCGCCGCTTGCCCCGCCGCAGCCGAGTGGGCCGTCGTACTCGAGCGCATCGCCACAGCCAAGCGCTCCGCCACGCCCCAGCGCTCCGCCGCGCCAGAACATGCCACCGCAGCACGCTCAGCCACCACGGCAGCCGCAGCGGCAACCGAGCGGTCCTCATCCGGGTTCACGTTCGGGTCAGAACTCGAACGGCTCCTACTCGGGCCCGCCGTTCAGCAGCGCTCCCCCGCGATCCGGGCCGGATTCGTTACCGCACCGCCTGCCGCAGCCGCCGTCCTATCCATCGCCGCCATACGGTGTCCGAACCGGACCCTCGCAGCCCTACGCGCCGCCGTCTTACCCTCCGCATTCGGCGCCTGCGGCCCCCTACGGCTATCCGTATCAGGCTCCCCCGCCGAGCAACGGCATTGCTGTCGCCGCTCTCGTGCTCTCGCTGGTGGGATTCGTCGCGCCTTGCCTACTCGTCGTCGCGCTGCCCTTGGGCGGCGTCGGCTTATCCAAGGCACGCAAGACCGGTGTGGGGCACGGGCAGTCGCTGGCGGCGACGATCGTGTCGGGCGTGCTGCTGTGCGGCTGGGCGGTCTTCATTTCCTTTTTGGTGGCGTCTAACCGATAGCGGCCGCGCGCCGATGCAGAACACGCAGATCCGGATCGGGCAGACGCAGCAGCCCGGCTCAGACGTTGAAGCGGAACTCGACGACGTCGCCGTCCGCCATCACATAGTCCTTGCCCTCGATGCGCGCCTTGCCGCGAGAGCGTGCCTCGGCTACGGAGCCCGCGTCCACCAAGTCCTGGAACGAGACCACCTCGGCCTTGATGAAGCCGCGCTGGAAGTCGGTGTGGATGACGCCGGCCGCCTCGGGCGCGGTGGCGCCCTTGCGGATCGTCCAGGCGCGCGATTCCTTCGGACCGGCCGTCAGGTACGTCTGCAGGCCCAGAGTGTCGAAGCCGACCCGCGCCAGCTGGGTGATCCCGGATTCCTCCTGTCCCATGCTCTGCAGCAGTTCGAGCGCCTCATCGTCGGGCAGCTCGATCAGCTCGGACTCGATCTTCGCGTCGAGGAACACCGCCTCGGCGGGGGCGACGAGTGCGCGCATCTCCGCTTTGAGCTGATCGTTCGTCAGCTCGTCCTCGTCAACGTTGAACACGTAGATGAACGGCTTGGCGGTGAGCAGGTGCAGTTCGCGCAGCGGTGCGGGGTCGAGGCCGGCGGCGTAGACCGTGGTGCCCTCGTCGAGCACCTTCTTGGCCTGCTCGATCGCGGCGACGACGGGCTGCTTCTCCTTCGCCATCCGCGCCTCCTTCTGCAGACGCGGAAGGGCCTTCTCGATGGTCTGCAGGTCGGCCAGAATCAGCTCGGTGTTGATCGTCTCCAGGTCGCCGCGCGGGTTCACCTTGCCGTCCACATGGTGCACATCCGGGTCGGTGAACACCCTGATGACCTGGCAGATCGCATCGGCCTCGCGGATGTTGGCGAGGAACTTGTTGCCCAGGCCCTCGCCCTCGGAGGCGCCGCGCACGATCCCGGCGATGTCCACGAAGGACACCGTGGCGGGGACGATCCGCTCCGACTTGAACAGCGCGCCGAGCACGGCGAGCCGGGGATCGGGCACGCCCACCACCCCGACGTTCGGCTCGATCGTGGCGAACGGGTAGTTCGCGGCGAGCACGTCGTTCTTGGTCAGCGCGTTGAAGAGGGTCGACTTGCCGACGTTCGGCAGGCCGACGATTCCGATCTGCAGGGCCATGGACGGCAAGTCTAGTTGTCCCTGTCAGTGCTAACTCCCACGATGTTGTTCGTGAACCCTGGAGAGCTGGTGCTGCTGTTGATCGGGCTCGCCCTTGGCCTCGCGCTGGGCGTGCTCTGGGAACGTGGGCGGGGCCGCGGCCCCTCCGCCGAGGCGCTGGACCGGTCGACCGACCGGCTGCTGGGCTTGGCCGATCAGCAGTTCGCGCAGGTCGGCCGGCCCATTCAGGAGTCGCTGCGGCACCTGGACGACCGGCTGCGCGAGATCGAGCGGGAGCGCAGCTCGGCGCAGGCCGCGCTGGCCCGGCAGATCGAGGACGTGCGTACGACCGGCGAGGAGCTGCGCGGGCAGACCGCCGCGCTGGTCACCGCGTTGCGAGCACCACAGGTGCGGGGCCGCTGGGGCGAGCTTCATCTGCGGCGCGCGGTGGAATTGGCCGGGATGGTGGATCGGTGCGACTTCACCGAGCAGCTGGTGGTTGGAGCCGCGGTCGACGGGGACGAGGGCGCGGCACGGCCGGACCTGGTCGTCCGCCTGGCCGGCGGGAAGCACGTAGTGGTGGACGCCAAGGTGCCGCTCGGTGCGTTCCTGGAGGCCGCGGAGGCGCGGGACGAAGAGATCCGCGCGGATCGGCTAAGGGCACACGCGCGGCAGCTGAGGGCGCACGTCGAACAGTTGGGTTCGCGGGCTTACTGGAAGCGGCTCAACTCGATCGGTGCTTCGACGCCCGAGTTCGTGGTGCTGTTCGTGCCTGGCGAGGCGTTCCTGTCCTACGCACTCGAAGCTGATTCGAACCTGCTGGAGTACGCGGCGGAGCGGCGCGTGATGCTCGCCTCGCCGACCACACTCATCACGTTGCTACGTACCGTTGCGTACGCGTGGTCTCAGGACACGCTTGCCGCGGAGGCTCGTACGGTCATCGACCTCGGCCGGGATTTGTACGATCGGATCGGGGTGCTGGCCGGGCACGTCGACCGGCTCGGCGGGTCGCTCGGCAGCGCGGTCGCGGCGTACAACCGGGCGGTCGGGTCGCTCGACTCGCGAGTACTCGTCGCGGCACGGCGGCTGCACGACCTCGGCGTCGGCGAGACAGCGCCGGAGACGCCGCGGCACCTGGACACCGCGCCCCGCTCCCCCAGCTCGCTGGACTCGCTACTGCCGCTGCCGAGCGCTCCCGGCGGCTTGACGCCGCGTGCCTCGTCCGATCGGATGACGCCGTAACGCACGGCCCGCGCGAGAGGCCGCATTCGTGCAGGTAGACGGGTTCTGATGCGCCCGAGGCGGCGCATCATCCAGACGAGTGACCGGCGGGCGTGGCAGCAGCGCGCGGTCAACGGCGGTTCGTACCGTGACGCGTATGAGCCAGCACCCGGCGGCCGACCATGGATCCTCTGAGGGACGCGTGTGGCGTCCGGAGCCGGTCGCCCGGCACGCCGCCGACCCGAACGCTCAGCGGCCCGGTGACGGCTCTCGGGGACTGGTGCGGCGGCCGCCGAGCTCGATGCCGTCCTGGCCGAGCGGCGTGGGCCAGCGCACCGGTTCTGGCTCGCGCTCGCAGCCGGTCCACGGAGCAGCTGCCCGTCAGCAGCCGCCGCCAGCGCTCGCCCGCCCACTGGCCGGGAGCGCGCCGCTTACTGCGTTCGGCGTATCGATCGTCCTCGTCGGCGCCTGCCTCATCGGCGCGGCGCTAGACCTACTTCTGGTCAGTACGGCCGCTTGGTGCATTATCGGATTGTTCCTGGTCGGCAGCGCCTACGCGGCAATGAAGGTACGACGATCCGACTGGTACTCGGCCGTGGTCGGCCCGCCGCTCGCGTTCGCGGTGGGACTGATGCTCGTCGCGACCTTCTCGCCGCACGACATGGGCTCCGGGCTGATGGGAACCGTCGCGACGATGCTGGAGCTGCTCGCGTACAAGGCGCGCGCGGTCTTCTCCGGTACCGCACTGGCGCTGTGCATCGTGCTCGCGCGCAGGCTGCCGTTCCGGCGCTGACGCTGCGTCAGACGGCGGCCGAGTCCAGATTCACCGACGCGAAGCTGCGTCAGCCGTCGTTGAGGTTGCGCCGCAATTCATGCGGAAGCGCGAACAGCAGCTTCTCCTGCGCGGAGCGGACCTCTTCCACGTCGGTGTATCCGCGCTCGGCGAGCAGCGCCAGCACGCCCTGCACTAGCTCCTCCGGGACCGACGCGCCCGAGGTGAGGCCGACGGTAGTCACGCCCTCGAACCAGGCCGGGTCGATTTCCTCGGCGCGATCGATCAGATAAGCCGACCGCGCTCCGGCTTCCAGCGCCACCTCGACCAGCCGCACCGAGTTGGAGGAGTTGGTCGAGCCGACCACGATCAGCAGGTCGGACTGCGCGGCGATGCGCTTGACCGCGACCTGCCGGTTCTGCGTCGCATAGCAGATGTCGTCCGACGGCGGGTCGATCAGCAGCGGGAAGCGCTCGCGCAGCTTGGCGACGGTCTGCTCGGTCTCGTCCACCGACAGCGTGGTCTGGGAGAGCCAGGCCACCCGGGACGGGTCGCGCACCTCGACGTCCGCGACGCCCTCGGGGCCGTCCACCAGCTTGATGTGCTCGGGGGCCTCGCCGGTGGTGCCGATGACCTCCTCGTGGCCCTCGTGGCCGATGAGCAGGATGTCGTAGCCCTCGTCGGCGAAGCGCACTGCCTCCTTGTGCACCTTGGTCACCAGCGGGCAGGTCGCGTCGATGGTCTTGAGGCTGCGCCGCGACGCCTGGTCGTGCACCTCTGGGGCGACGCCATGCGCCGAGAAGATCACGATCGCGCCCTCGGGCACCTCCTCGTTCTCCTCGACGAAGACCGCGCCGCGCTCCTCAAGCGTCTGCACGACGTGCTTGTTGTGCACGATCTGCTTGCGCACGTAAACCGGCGCGCCGTATTGCTCGAGCGCCCGTTCGACGGTCTGGACCGCGCGGTCCACGCCCGCGCAGTAGCCGCGCGGCGCGGCGAGCAGGACCCGCTTGCGCTGCGGGGCGTCGGCAGGGGCTGCGCTCGAGGCGGAGTCGGACACTGAGGTGGCCGGGGTGGAACCGGAGGCGGTGACCATGTCTCTATGGTATTCGCGGACGCCGTGGGCGCCCCAGAGCGGGAGAGCCGATCTTTACATCTCCCGCACACTTTTCTCGCCGCGCGGTTCTGATCTGCGTGTCGGCGCCGGCCGATACCGTTGTGACATGGCCCTGCAAACCTCGTTCGAGCAACCGGTGCCGGTCTCGGCCCTCACCAAGATGGTCGGCGACTGGATCGACCGGCTGGGCGCGATCTGGGTCGAGGGTCAGATCACGCAGATCAGTCGGCGGCCCGGCGCGGGGATGGTATTTCTGACGCTGCGTGATCCGTCGCATGACGTGTCGGTCAGCGTGACGTGCTACCGCAGCGTGTTTGAGAAGGTCGTGCCGGCGCCGTCCGAGGGCGCGCGTGTCGTGGTCTGGGCGAAGCCGACCTTCTACCGGCCGCGCGGCCAGTTCTCGCTGCAAGCACAGGAGTTGCGGCCGGTCGGCATCGGCGAGTTGCTGGCCCGGCTTGAGGAGCTCAAGCGCAGGCTGGCGGCGGAAGGGCTGTTCGATCCCGGGCTGAAGAGGCCGCTGCCGTTCCTGCCGCATCTGATCGGGCTGATCTGCGGCCGGGCCTCGGCGGCCGAGAAGGACGTGCTGGAAAACGCACAGCGGCGCTGGCCGGGCGTCCGATTCGAGGTGCGTGAGACAGCAGTGCAGGGCGCGGGCGCGGTGGCGGGAGTGACCGCTGCGTTGGCCGAGCTGGACGCGCATCCCGAGGTGGACGTGATCGTGATCGCGCGTGGCGGTGGCTCGGTCGAGGACCTGCTGCCTTTTTCCGATGAACAGCTGATCCGTGCGGTGGCCGCCTGCCAGACGCCGGTGGTCTCCGCGATCGGCCACGAGCCCGACTCGCCGCTGCTGGACCTGGTCGCCGACCTGCGCGCCTCGACGCCAACGGACGCGGCGAAGCGGATCGTGCCGGATGTGCACGAGGAGATGGAACGGGTCGCGCAGGCGCGGCGCAGGTTGTGGGGCACGATCAATCAACTGCTGGACCGGGAGTACCGGGCGCTGGAGGGCTTCCGGTCCCGGCCGGTATTAGCCGCGCCGTACGCGATGCTCGACCAGCGCACGCAAGAGGTCGCAGCGCTGCGGGACCGGGCCTATCGGTGCGCGCGCCACAAGGTCACCCGAGACGACGAGGTCCTGGCGCAGACGCTGGCCAGAGTGCGCGCGCTCTCCCCACTGGCGACGCTGGAGCGCGGCTATGCGGTGGTGCAACGCGAGGGCGGGGCGGTGGTGCGCAAGCCGGAGGAGGTGGAAGCGGGCGACGCACTGGCAGTGCGGCTGGCCGGCGGTTCATTGAATGCGACGGTGAGTTAGCGCCGCAGCGCGGGATTGCGTGAATGCTGCGCCAACACCGCAAGCGCGAGACAGGAGCCGCGGCCCGGCGCTGGGTCGAGATCCCGTCTTAGGGCAGCGACGGGAGCCAGGCCGTGAGCGCGAGGCCGCGCGGTTCGTGGAAGCCGAGGTCGCGGTAGAGCGATTCGCCCTGGTCCGAGGCGTGCAGGTCGACGCGCGAGACGCCGCGGGCTCGCAGCCAGTCGAGCGTTGCCGAGACGACGGCGCGCGCGTGGCCTTGGCGCCGGAACCGCGGGTCGGTGGCCACACTGAGGAGGTAGCCGATCTGGCCGGTCGCGTTGGCCGGGCCCGGCAGCCGCTGCTGAATCACGCCGACAGAGCAGGCCGCCAGCATGCCGGGCTGATCCGGCGCGTCGGTCACGAACGCCTGCAGGGGGCCGTCCGGGTCGCTGAGCGCGGAGCGGAACGCCTCGATGCACGGTTCGCGCCAGGAGTGGTCGAGGATCGGGCCGAAGATGGACATCATCACCTCGCGCAGCCTGGTCAGCTCCTCGGCGTCGGCGACCACCGCTTGGCGTGCCGCGATTCCCACAGTTGGCCTCCTTGCGCGTAGCTGTCGCCCCGGCAACCTATCGTTGTCCTCATGGCTGAAGAAGCGAATTCCGCGGGCGCGGGTTCCAACGGCGGGGACCTGAACGGGCTCGGCTACGAGCAGGCGCGCGAGGAACTGGTCGCGACGGTGCAGCGGCTCGAAGCCGGCGGGCTTTCGCTGGAGGATTCGCTGGCGCTGTGGGAACGCGGCGAAGCGCTGGCCGCGCATTGTCAGGCCAAGCTCGACGGCGCGCGGGCCCGGCTCGACGCCGCGGTCGCCGCCCGCGAAGAGGGCTGACGCTCCTGGTCAGAGCGGCACTGGTCAAGTCAGCTTTGTTCAAATCCAGCCCGGTCAGCGCCGGGCGTTGAGTGGTGCCCATCAATGGGCGCCGATCAGCGCAAGGCGGCGGCGAGCGTCTCCAGGTCCGCGAGCGGCGCACTGCCAGCCACGATCACAGTTGACTTTCCGTCCTGGGCGTAGAGCAGCGTGCGCAGTCCGGCCGGCGCCGTACCGGTGTAGCGCTGCCATTCGCTCGGCGTCGCG
>Ga0134126_10002681_pt1 | contig 22357 bp, 17 predicted proteins | sample KB31752_FD_96881 | JGI IMG/M metagenome (GOLD analysis project Ga0134126, IMG submission 96881) | Terrestrial soil microbial communities with excess Nitrogen fertilizer from Kellogg Biological Station, Michigan, USA - KB3-175-2 | ecosystem: Environmental > Terrestrial > Soil > Unclassified ... | reverse complement strand
TCGAAGGCCGCTCGGGTGCAGAACACGAAGCATCCCGCGGCCCAGCGCGCGACCCGGAAATAGAGCGGCGTGAAGCAGAGCGCCATGAAGGCGTGCACCCATGCGGGCGCGGGCTCGACGCGCACCGGCGCCCCGCCTCCGACCGCGCCCGCGCGCAGTGCCGCCACGGCCTCGGCGATGAGCATCGGACCCACGTGCGTGTCCGCATCGACGAACACGAGGATCTCGCCGCGCGCAGCGCACGCGCCGGCGTTGCGCGTCGCCGCGATCTGGCGCCTGTCCACCGGAACGACTCGCGCCCCCAACGCGCGCGCGAGCTGCGCGGTGGAATCGGTCGACGCATCGTCGGCCACCACGATCTCGTACGGCTCGCCCAGCGCACGCGCCGACGCGTGGATCGCTTCCAGCGTCGGGCGCAGGTATCTCTCTTCGTTGTACGCGGGAACGACGAAGGAGATCATGCGGTGGCGGCGGCCCGTTCGCTCTCGATGTGGTCGCGCACGATCGAGTCGAAGTCGGCGTCGGCCTTGAAGCCCATGGCGTCGGCGCGCTCGGTGCGGAACCGGATCGGCCACGTCTTCACGATCGCCTGGATGCGCGCATCGGGCTTGAACTTCACCAGATCCATGGTCCTGCGGCCGGCGACGCGGCCCATCGCCTCGATCATCTCGCGCACCGAGAGCGTGATGCCCGGCAGGTTCACGACGCGCGTCGTGGGCCACGCGGACGACGGCAGCTCGAGCGCATGCACGAACGCCTCCACCACGCGCCTGGGCGAAAGGATCCACACGCCGGTCTCCTCCGGCACGGGACACTCGGCGAGGACGCCCGCGACCGGCTCGCGAATGACGCCGCTCGCGAAGGACGAGGCGGCGAGGTTCGGCTTCCCGGGCCGCACGACGACCGTCGGCAGCCGCAGCGATCGGCCGTCGAGCATGCCCTTGCGCGTGAAGTCGGCCACGAGATACTCGCCGATCACCTTCTGCGTGCCGTAGGAAGTCTGCGGCGCGGGCGTGGTCGAATCGTCGAGCACCTCGGGCAGCTTCCCGCCGAAGGCCGCGACCGAGCTCGCGAACACCAGCTTCGGCGGCTTCGGCAGCTTGCGGCACGCCTCGAGGAGCGCGCGGGTGCCGTCGAGGTTCACGCGATAGCCGAGGTCGAAATCCGCTTCCGCCCCGCCGCTCACGACCGCCGCGAGGTGGAAGACGGTGTCGGTATCGTTGCCGAGCGCGGCCGCGATCACCTCTGGAGAGGCGAGGTCGCCGGTGATGCACTCGAACGACTTCCCGAGCTGCGGCGGGAAGGCCACGTCGAGGAGCCGGATGCGCGCGTCGGGATGCTTCGCCCGGAGCGCCGCCGCGAGCCGCGCGCCGATGAATCCGCCGCCGCCGGTGACGAGGACGTTCATGCCCATGCCATCACCTCACAGCGCCGCGACGCACATGATCTCGACCTTGTAGGCCGCGTTCGCGAGCTTCGCCTCGATGGTCGCGCGCGCAGGCGCGTTCCCCGCCGAGACCCATGCCTCCCAGGCCGCGTTCATGCCGCCGTAATCGCCCATCTGCGCGAGGAAGACCTGCGCGGAGAGGATCTTCGTGCGGTCGCTTCCCACCTGCGCGAGCAGGCGGTCGATCTTCGCGAGCACCTCCCGCGTCTGCCCGGTGATGTCCTTCGACGTGTCGTCGGGGACCTCGCCCGCGAGATACACCGTGCCGTTGTGCACCACGATCTCCGAATACCGCTTGCCGACGTTGTGCCGCTGGATGGTCATGTTCTATGTCCTCGTGGAGTTACCGCAAGCGCCGATGTCCGCCGATCCAACGCCGATTCCCGCCGATGACGGCAAGGGAATCGGTCGGTATTCATGGAAACGACGAGCATCACGGGCATGAAACCCTCATTCGATCGATCGGCGGACATCGGCGTTGGATCGGCGGAGATCGGCGCTTTCAAGGATTTTCGCTCGAATCATTCGACCGGGTGGGCGCGCGCCTTGAACCCGGCGCGCTGGAGGGCCTCCACGATCTGCTTCACGTGGTCGTGGCTGCGCGTCTTGAGGACCAGGTCCACCTCGGCGTTCTGCACCGCGAGCGAGGTGAACGCGCGCTGGTGGTGGACCTGCTCGATGTTGGCGTTCTCGCCGGCGACGCACGCCGTGACGCGGGCGAGCGAGCCGGGCAGGTCGCGCACCTCGACCAGCACGCGCGCGAGGCGCCCGGCGCGCACCATGCCGCGCTCGATGATCTCGGCGAGGACCAGCGGATCGATGTTGCCGCCGCCCAGCACGAGCGCCACCTTGCGTCCGCGGAAGCGTTCGCGATTGCGCAGCACCGCGGCGAGCGGCGCGGCGCCGGCGCCCTCCACCATCGTCTTCTCGATCTCGAGGAGCAGCACGATCGACTCCTCGATGTCGCCCTCGTCGACGAGGAAGATCTCCGAGACGTGCCGCGCGATGATCTCGCGCGTGAGCTTGCCGGGCTCCTTCACCGCGATGCCCTCCGCGATGGTGGAAGCGGCGAAGGTCGGCTGCGTGCCCTTCATCGCGTGGTACATCGCGGGGAAGCGCACCATCTCGACGCCGAACACGTCGATCGAAGGCTTCAACGCCTTCGCCGCGATGGAGATGCCGGAGATGAGCCCGCCGCCGCCGATCGCGACCACGATCGCATCGAGCCCGGGATGCTCCTGCACGATCTCCAGGCCGCAGGTGCCCTGCCCCGCCACGATCTTCTCGTCGTCGTAGGGATGCACCATCGTGAGGCCGCGCTCCACCGCGAGCTCGAGCGCGCGCGTCTTCGCGCCGTCGAAATTCTCGCCCTCGAGGATCACCTCGGCGCCGTGGCGCTGCGTGTGCTCCACCTTCACCCACGGCGTGTGGCGCGGCATCACGATGACCGCCGGGATGCCCAGACGGTGCGCATGGTAGGCCACCCCTTGCGCGTGGTTGCCGGCCGAGCAGGCGATCACGCCCTTCGCGCGTTGCGCGGCGTCGAGCGAGGCGAGCTTGTTGAGCGCGCCGCGCTCCTTGAAGGAAGCGGTGAACTGGTGGTTCTCGAACTTGAGGTAGATCTCGGCGCCCGTGACCTCGGAGAGCGTGCGCGAGTGCAGGCACGGCGTGCGGACCACCTGGCCCTCGATCACCTTGGCGGCGGCTTCGATGTCTTTCAGCGTGGCCATTTTGTTCGATCAGGAACCACAGATGAACACGGATGAACACGATATGCCACGAGAATGATGACCTCGTATCCGCGGTCCCGCTGCCGCCAACTCATGCGCGATCGCCATCTGTGTCCATCTGTGTTCATCCGTGGTTCCAACGCCTTAGTGTGTGAACCGGAAGTCGACCTCGGGAGCCTTCCCCGAGATGATATCCGCAAGCGCCCGGCCGCTCCCGCAGGCGAGCGTCCAGCCGAGCGTGCCGTGGCCGGTGTTGAGGAAGAGGTTCGGATAGCGCGTGCGGCCGACCAGCGGAACGTTCGAGGGCGTCGAGGGGCGCAGCCCGGCCCAGAAGCTCGCGTGCTCGTAGTCCGCGATGCCCGGAAAGATCTCCCGCGCGCGGCGGATGAGGGCTTCGCAGCGCACGAGGTTCAGCTCGGTCGAGTAGCCGGAGAGCTCCGCCGTGCCCGCGATGCGCAGCCGCTCGCCGAGCCGCGACATCACGATCTTCGCCTCGTCGTCGGTGAGGCTCACGCGCGGCGCGCGCGCGGCATCGGTCACCGGCACCGTGGCGGAGTAGCCCTTCGCCGGATAGATCGGCAGCGCGAGGTCCAGTTCGCGCGCGAAGAGCGGCGAGTAGCTCCCGAGCGCGATCACGTAGGCATCCGCGGCAATCGTCTCCTCCCGCCCCGCGGCATCGCCCACCACGACCCCCGTGACACGCCCGCCGTCGGCATGGATCCGCTCGACCGTGCGCCCCATCGCGAACGACGCTCCGCGCGCTTGCGCGAGCTGCGCGAGGCGCACCGTGAAAAGATGCGCGTCGCCCGATTCGTCGGTCGCCGTATACGTCGCGCCGACGATGCGCGAGCGCGCCATGGCGAGCGCGGGCTCGATCGCGATCGCCTCCTCCACCGTCTTCACGTCGCGGTCGAGGCCGTATTCGCGCATCACCGAAGCGGCCCGCACCGCGCCTTCGAAGACGTGCGGATCGGTGTAGTAGTGGAGGATCCCCAGCTCGAGCTGGTCGTACTCGATGTGCGTTTCCGCGCGCAGCGCCGCGAGCGAGGCGCGGCTGTAGAGCGCGAGCCTCACGATGTCGCCGATGTTCCTGCGCGTGCGCGCGGGCAGGCACTCGAGGAGGAAGCTCGCGCCCCAGGTCCACTGGCGCGGGTCCATGCGCAGGCGGAAGAGGAGCGGCGCATCGTCGCGCCACAACCACTTGAGGATCTGCTGCGGCGCCTCCGGGTTCGCCCACGGCTCCGCGTGGCAGGCGGAGATCTGCCCGCCGTTCGCGAACGAGGTCTCGAGGCCGGGACGTTCGCGCCGGTCGATCACCGTCACCTCGTGTCCGCGCGCGGCGAGATACCATGCGGTCGCGGTGCCGACGACGCCGGCGCCGAGGACGAGCGCTTTCATGGCGGGCGGAGTCTGGAGAATTGGCTTAGACTTGTCAACGCGAAATTCGTTGTCGCATCACCCAAACCCCTGCTTCCCCGCCATGAGACCGCGCCTCTACGCCGACCTCCTGGGATTCGTCCGCGCCGCCTGCACGCACGCGTCGCAGGCCGAGCGCGAGCTTCCGGTGCTGCCGTTCTACGTGAAGGAGCACGTGTTGGGGTGGCTGCGCCCGTCCTTCGCGGACCTGCTGCGCCGCTGGCCGCACGTCTTCGAGGTGAACCCCGCGTACGTGACGCTCCGCGCGAAGCCCGACACGGTCGCGGGCCGCAGCGACGCGATGGCCGAGGTCACGCGGGAGCTCGCGCGCGAGGGCGTGATTCGCGGCTGGCGCGACGAGCTGGTGAGCGTCTCGCACCACTACGCCATGCCGGAGCTGCTGCGCATCGAGCGCGCCGCCTCGCGCCACTTCGGCATCATGGGCTACGGGGCGCACGCGAACGGCTTCACGCGCGTGGACGGGCTCGTGCACGTGTGGGTCGCGCGGCGCAGCGCGGGCAAGCACGTCGATCCCGACAAGATGGACAACCTCGTGGGCGGGCGCATCTCGGCCGGCTTCACGGTGGACGAGACGCTGCGCAAGGAAGCGTGGGAGGAAGCGGGCATCGCGCCCGCGCTCCTCGAGGGCGCCAACTGCCTCGGCGCCGTGCGGGTCGAGTATTCCGTTCCCGAGGGGCTGCACCGCGAGATCCTCTTCGTGCACGACCTGTGGCTGCCGCAGGACTTCAAGCCGGCGAACCAGGATGGCGAGGTGAGCGAGATCCGCCTCTACCCGATCGAGGAAGTGATCCGCAACATCCTCGCCGGCGACTTCACGCTCGACGCGGGGGCCGTGATGGTCGACGGCCTGCTGCGCCTGGGCGCGATGATTCCGGAAGACGCGCAGTATCTCGACATCCTGCGGCTCTTCAAGCCCTGAGCGCGTGACGGCACTCGCCCTAAGCCTCGTCCTCTTCTCCGCATTCATCCACGCGAGCTGGAATTTCCTGCTGAAGAAGAGCGGCGGCGGGGCCGGCCTCATCACCGCCGCGAGCACCGCCTCGGTCGTCATCTACATTCCCGTGGTGGCGGCAGCGGTGTGGATCCGCGGCTATGCGTTCGAGCCTGTCCACCTCGTGCTCATGCTCGGCAGCGGCATCATCCACATGGCGTATTTCCTGCTGCTCGACCGCGCCTACCGCAGCGGCGGCGACCTCTCGATCGTGTATCCGCTCGCGCGCGCGACCGGGCCGCTCCTCACGATCCTCATCGCGATCTTGGCGCTCGGCGAGCGGCCGGGGCCCACCGCGCTCGGGGGCGCGGTGCTCGTGGTGGGTTCCGCGCTCCTCCTCACCGGAAATCCTTACTCCGGGCGCCGGCCGCACGTGGGACGCGCGGTGATCCTCGCGTTCCTCACCGGCTGCATGATCGCGAGCTATACGGTGTGGGACAAGGCGAGCGTGCACCGCTGGCTCGTGCCGCCGCTGGTCTACGAATGGGGCTGCAACGTGTTCCGCATGGCCGTGCTCATCCCGTGGACCCGGGCCCACGCGCCGGGCGACGTGGCGCGCGCCTGGCGCGAGCGCCGCAAGACCGTGCTCGCCGTCGCGATCATGTCGCCGCTCGCCTACCTGCTGGTGCTGATCGCGATGGTCTTCACGCCGGTGAGCCTCGTCGCCCCCACGCGCGAGGTGTCGATCCTCTTCGCGGCGCTGATGGGCGCGCACCTGCTGCGCGAGGGCGATCTCGGGCGCCGCGCGATCGCCGCGGTGGGCATGGCGCTCGGGGTCGCGGGACTCGCGCTGGGGTAGAATTCCCTCACGTTCCCGCGGGATATTCCATGCCTTCCTTCACGTCTTCTCCCGCCTGGCGGGCGCTGCTCGACCACCGCGACGCGCTCGGCGCGCAACGCACCGACGACTTCTGGCGCGCCGACCCGGAACGCGGCGCGGAGCTCACTTTCGGATGCGCGGGCGTGGGCGTGGATCTGTCCAAGCAGCGCGTCACCCGCGAGACCGTGCAGCTCCTCGTCGCGCTCGCGCGCGAGCGCGGCCTGCCGCAGGCGATCGAGAGGCTCTTCACCGGCGAGCGCGTCAACACGAGCGAGAATCGGCCGGCCCTGCACACGGCGCTGCGCGGCGACGAGCACGTCGCGGTGGACGGCGTCGACGTGCTGCCCGAGGTGCAGCGCCATCGCGAGCGCATGCGCGTGTTCGCGCACGCGGTGCGCGAGGGCCAATGGAAGGGCGCGACCGGCAAGCGCTTCACGCACGTGCTCGCGATCGGCATCGGCGGCTCGGCGTTGGGACCGAAGCTCGCGATCGAGGCGCTCGCGTCCAGCGCCGACGGCCCGGTGGTGCGCTTCGTCACCAACATCGATCCGGCGCAATTCGACGACGCCTCGCGCGGCCTCGATCCCGCCGCCACGCTCGTCGTGGTCGCCTCCAAGACCTTCACGACGCAGGAGACGATGGACAATGCCGCCACGGCGCGTGCCTGGCTCACCGCCGCGCTCGGCCCCGAGGCGCCCGCGCGGCACGTGATCGCCGCCACCGCCAACCACGAGGCCGCGGTCGACTGGGGGCTTCCCGACTGCAACATCTTTCCGTTCGAGGAGTGGGTGGGCGGGCGCTATTCGATCTGGTCCTCGGTCGGGCTTCCGGTCGCGATCGCGGTGGGGATGCCGGTCTTCGAGCACATGCTCGCGGGCGCCCACGCCGTCGACCTCGAGTTCCGCTCCAAGGCGCTGGAGCACAACGTGCCCGCGCTCCTCGGGCTCGTCGGCATCTGGAACCGCGATGCGCTCGGCATGGCGAGCCACGCGGTGCTCTCGTACGCCGCGCGCCTCGAGAGCCTGCCTGCATATCTACAGCAGCTGGAGATGGAATCGAACGGCAAGCGCGTGACGCTCGACGGCACGCCGGTGGATTTCGAGACCTGCCCGGTGATCTGGGGCGGCACCGAGACGCCCGGCCAGCACGCGTTCCACCAGTGGCTGCACCAGGGCACCGATCGCGCCTCGTGCGACTTCATCGTGGTCGCGCGGCCGATGGGCCGCGAGCGCGCGCACCACGAGGCGCTGCTCGCGAACGCCTGCGCGCAATCGCAGGCGCTCATGACCGGCGTGGCGACCGCGGAGAGCTGGCGCGAATGTCCCGGCGACCGCGTGAGCACCACCTTCGTGCTGCCCGAGCTCGACGCGTTCCACCTGGGCTCCCTGCTCGCGATCTACGAGCACAAGGTGTTCGTGCAGGCGTCCGTGTGGGGCATCAACGCGTTCGACCAGTGGGGCGTCGAGCTCGGCAAGAAGATCGCGGGCCAGGTGCTCCCGGCGCTCCGCGGCAAGGCCGCCGAGCTCCATCCCGCCACCGCGCACCTCCTTTCCGTCATCCGCAGGATCGGCGACACGGGCTAGGCCCGCCGCGCGCTCCCATGCCGATCGAGGACTACAAGCGCATCGTCGAGTCCCTCAAGCTGCCGCTCGCGGTCGCGGACGCCAGGGGACGCATCGTGTTCGCGAACGAGGCGCTCGCGAAGGCGTGCGGCCGGCCGGTGGAGGCGCTCGACGGCATGCCGCTCGCCGAGCTCTTCGCGCGCGGCGACCAGAAGCGCGTGCAGCAGAACGCCGAGCGCGTCGCTCAGGGCAAGGCCGGCGCCTCCTTCGTCGATGCCGAGCTCGCGGTCGCATCCGCCCAGCCGCAATGGGTGCAGGCGGCGCTGCAGCCCGCGCTGGATGCGAAGGGCAAGGCAGCGGGCACGATCGCGGTGCTGCAGGACGTGAGCGCGCAGCGCGAGACCGAGGAAGCGCTGAACCTCCTCACCGCGCGCCTCCTCGGCATGACCGAAGCGGTCCCGGTCGCGATCCTCGTGGAGACCGCGCCCGGCGACGTGGAACTCGTGAACCAGGCGTTCTGCGACCTGCTGCAGCTCGGCAGCGCGCCGCAGTCGCTCTCGGGCCTGCCGGTCGAGCAAGTGCTCTGGCGCTCGCCGCGGCTCGAATCGAAGGCCCTCGTCGGCGTACGCGATCGCCCCGAGGAGGGCTTCGTGCTTCCGCTCGAGATCGACGGCCGGCGCGTGCGGCTCGAGCGCCAGCCGATCGTGATCGAGGCGGGCTACGGCGGCGCGGTGTGGACCGCGCACGACGAAGCGGCGCCCCCCTCCAGCGCGGGCGAAAGGCCGGTCGTGAAGAGCGAAGCGGGCGTGGCCCTGGTCGAGAAGATCGGTGCCGAGCTTTCCGTCGCGCTGGAGGCGCTCTCGGCGGTCTCGATCCGTGCGCAGCAGCTCGAGGTGGAACCGGCGATCGTCGAGCAGTTCGCGACGATCCGCGGGTCGACCGAGGCGGCGATGGGCGCGATCGCCGACCTGGTCGACTTCTCGCGCCTATCGGGGGGCATCGTGCTGCGCAAGGCGCGTTTCGCCTTGCGCGCGGCGATCGCGCAGCTCGTCGAGCGGCTCGTCCCCGACGCCGAGGAGCGGGGTTGCCGCCTGCGCATCCGGGTCGAGCAGGACGTTCCCGACGCGCTGGAAGGCGACGTCGCGCGATTGCAGCTCGCGTTGAAGAACCTGCTCGCGAACGCGTTCGCGAACGCGGCCGGCGGCGAGGCGACCCTGCAGATCACGCCGGAGTACACGACCGGGAGCGGCATCCAGCTTTCCTTCGGCGTGGCCGCGCCGGGCGCCGCGAAGAAGGAGCGCACGCAGGGCGGCATGGGCATGGCCGTCGCCCGCTTCATGGTGGCGGCGATGGGCGGGGAGATCCGCGTGGGAAGGAAGGCGGGCGAGCCGCTCTACGGGTTCACGGTCGAGTTCCCGGTGCTCCCCGCGCAGCCCGCGCCGCGCCGCCCGAGCTACGTCTCGCTCGTCGGGCTCACCGTGCTGGTGGTCTCCGCGGACCCGGCGCAGCGGCTCGCGGTCTCCAACCTGCTGCGCGCCTCGCGCATGGTGCCGCTCGAGGCGGACAACGCCGCGATGGCGCTGGCGCTCCTCGAGCGCCTCGAGCAGGAAGGCAATCCCGTGCCGCTCGTGATCCTCTCCAACAGGCTCCCGGTGCAGGATGGATTCCTGCTCGCCTTCCGCATCCGGCAGCACGCGCGCCTCGCGCCGACGCTCGTGATGATGCTCGCGAGCGAGGGCAAGCCGGGCGACGCGCTCGCCTGCCGCGAGAACGGCATCTCGGCGTACATGCGATACCCGATCAACGAGCGGCAGCTGAACGAGGCGATCGTCGCCGTGACCGGCGCCTCGGTGGACGCGGACGAGACGCCGACGCTCGTCACGCGCCATTCGCTGCGCGAGCAGAGGAAGGGCGCCTCGCTCCTCCTCGTCGACCCCAGCCGCGACAGCCAGATCCTCGTCGCGCACGTGCTCGGACGGCACGATTGCAGCGTCGTGGTCGCGCACGACGCCGCGGAAGCGAGCGCCGCGCTCGACCAGGATTACTACGACATCGTGCTGGTCGACACCGCGCTCGAGGGCCTCGGCGGCGCGGATGCCGGCCGCATGCTGCGCGCGCGCATCGCCCGCGACCCCGATGCGGTGCTGCTCGTCGCCGCCTCCCTCGACCACGACGACGCCTATCGCGAGGCGAAAGTGGCCGCGGGCTTCGACGCCGCGATCCCCAAGCCCTTCCGCAGGGAAGACCTGCTCCTGCTCCTCACGGGGCGGCGCGAGCCCGCCGGGGCGGTGTAGCGCGCGCCTCCCATGCGGCTGCTGCTCGTCGAGGACGATGAGATGATCGGCGCGGCGGCCCGCGAGGGGCTGCGCCAGGAGGGCCACGCCGTCGACTGGGTGCGCGACGGCGTGCAGGCCGAAGCGGCGGCCGCGAACGGCGTGTACGACCTCGTGCTCCTCGACCTGGGCCTGCCGCGCCGCGGCGGCCTCGCCGTGCTGCGCACGCTCCGCGCCAAGGGCAACGACCTCCCGGTGCTCATCGTCACCGCGCGCGACGCCGTCGCCGATCGGGTGGCGGGCCTCGACGCGGGCGCGGACGACTATCTCGTGAAGCCCTTCGACCTGGACGAGCTCGCCGCGCGCGTGCGCGCGGTGCTGCGCCGACGGGCGGGGCGCTCGAGCGCGGTGCTGCGCGTGGGCGAGCTCGAGATCGACACCGCCGCGCGGCGTGCGCGCTGGAAGGGCCGCGACGTGCAGCTCTCGGCGCGCGAGTATGCGCTCCTCGAGGCGCTCGCCGATCGTCCCGGCGCGTTCCTCTCGCGCGCGCAGCTCGAGGAGCGGCTCTACGGCTGGGACGAGGAAGTCGCGAGCAATGCGGTCGAGGTGCACATCCACGCGTTGCGCAGGAAGCTCGATCCCGCGCTCATCCGCAACGTGCGCGGGCTGGGCTACAGCCTCGCGAAGGACGAGTGATGTCGATTCGACACCGCCTGATCGTCTGGCTTCTCTCGAGCGTGCTCGCCGGCGGCCTCCTCGCCGCGGGGGTCGTGTTCTTCCAGGCGCGCGACGAGGCGAACGAGCTCTTCGACTACCAGCTGCGCCAGCTCGCCTTGACGTTGCGCGACCGCATCTACATGCCGACCCAGCTCGCGGAGGTGCTGCAGGGCGAGGAGGCGCTCGACTTCGTGATCCAGGTGTGGGCGCGCGACGGCACGCGGCTCTACATGTCGCACCCGCAGCTGCACGTGCCGAGCGCCGTGCAGCTGGGCTTCAGCGCGGTGCAGACCGACCAGGGGCGCTGGCGCGTCTTCGCGATCCAGCAGCGCGGCCTCACCATCCAGGTCGCGCAGCCGCTCTCCGCGCGCGCGCGCCTCGCCCTCGCCGCCGCCTGGCGCACGCTGATCCCGTTCCTGGTGGCGCTGCCGCTGATGGGACTGCTCATCTGGCGCTTGGTCGGCCGGGAGCTGCGCTTCCTCGAATCGACCGCGCAGGACGTCGCGCGCCGCACGCCGGAGTCGCTCGAGCCCATCGTGGGCGGCGCGATTCCCCAGGAGATCCAGCCGCTCGTCGCGGCGCTGAACGGCCTCCTCGGCCGCCTGGGCCACGCGCTCGCCCAGCAGCGCCACTTCATCGCCGATGCCGCCCATGAGCTGCGCACGCCGCTCACCGCGCTGCGCCTGCAGCTGCAGCTCGCCGAGCGCGCGCAGGATCCCGCGGATCGCGAGCGCGCGCACGCCATGCTGCGCGAAGGCATCGCCCGCGCGACGCGCGTCGTGGAGCAGCTCCTCGCCCTCGCGCGCCAGGATCCCGAGGCGCCCGTCGAGAGCGAGGCGCCGGTCGACCTCGCCGAGCTCGCGAAGAGCGTCGCCCACGGCGAGGAGCCCGCCGCCGCCGCGCGCGGCCTCACGCTCGCCGCCGAGGTCGCCGGGCCCGCGCTCGTGCACGGCGACCGCGACGCGTTGCGCGCGCTCCTCGAGAACCTCGTCGACAACGCCATCCGCTACACGCCGCGCGGCCAGGTCACCGTGCGCGCCGGCCGCGCCGAGCGCGACGCCTTCCTCGAGGTCGAGGATACCGGCCCCGGCATCCCCGCCGCCGAGCGCGCGCGCGTTTTCGACCGCTTCTATCGCGGCGAGGCGGCCCCCGCCGGCGGCAGCGGCCTGGGACTTGCGATCGTGCGCCGCATCGCCGAGCGCCATCGCGGTCGCGTGGAGCTGCTCGATCCCGCCGAGGGAAAGGGATTGCGAGTGAGGGCCACGCTGCCGGCGGCGTGAGCGAGCGAGCGCATCCGGCCGACGGGCTCGATCCCTCTTTCTTCGTCCCTGAAATCGCGATCCGGACCGGCCCGTGTAAATTTCGGGGTGGACGTGTGTTGTCCGCCCCGAAATTTTCATGGATAGCCCGGACGGATCACGCCTGCGATTTCCGGGACGAAGAAAAGGGGATCGCGCCGCGGCGGGCGATCACGCCGATCCTCTCCGCCCTCTTCCCAAGGGAGAGCGAGAAATTTCTTCTTAAGCCCTGCTTAAGTCCCTCCTTCCACACTCTTCGGACATCGGGCCACGAGCCCCAACGATTTTTTCGAGTGGAGGAAGCATGAGATCCAAGACCATCATCGCCACGCTCGTCGCGGCCGGACTCGTCGCGGGCGGCGCGGCCGCCTGGCGCGGCCAGCTCGAGGGCCCCTACGGCATCGCACACGCCAGCACCAAGACCACACCGGATCGCGTGGCCGCGCCCGCGGCGAATCCGCTGTCCTCGAGCCTGCCGCTCAACGGCTTCAGCGCCCTCGTCGCCAAGTACGGGCCCGCGGTGGTGAACATCACCGTCGAGGGCACCGCGAAGATGGCGTCCAACGAAGGCCCCGAGATCCAGATTCCCGGCGTCGACCCCAACGATCCCCTGTACCAGTTCTTCCGCGGCTTCCGCATCCCGCAGCAGGGCGGCCAGGCGGTGCCGATGCGCGGCGAAGGCTCCGGCTTCATCGTGAGCCCCGACGGCTACATCCTCACCAACGCGCACGTGGTCGACCACGCGAACCTCGTCAACGTGAAGCTCACCGACCGGCGCGAATTCAAGGCCAAGGTGATCGGCGTCGACAAGGACAGCGACATCGCGCTCATCAAGATCGACGCGAAGGACCTGCCCACGGTGAAGCTCGGCAACTCGCGCGACGCCAAGGTCGGCGAGTGGGTGGTCGCGATCGGCTCGCCGTACGGCTTCGAGAACTCCGTCACCGCGGGCATCGTGAGCGCCAAATCGCGCTCGCTTCCCGACGCGACGTACGTGCCGTTCATCCAGACCGACGTGCCGGTGAACCCCGGCAACTCCGGCGGCCCGCTCTTCAACCTCGCGGGCGAGGTGATCGGCATCAACTCGCAGATCTACACGCGCACCGGCGGCTTCCAGGGCCTTTCCTTCGCGATCCCGATCGAGGTCGCGATGAACGTGAAGGACCAGCTCATGAAGACCGGGCACGTGACGCGCGGCCACCTCGGCGTCACCGTGCAGGAAGTGAACGCGAGCCTCGCCGATTCCTTCGGCCTCGATCGCCCGCGCGGCGCGCTGGTCGCCTCGGTCGATCCCTCGAGTCCCGCGGCCAAGGGCGGCGTCAGGTCGGGCGACATCATCCTCGCCTACAACGGCAACCCGATCGAGCGCGAGTCCGACCTGCCGCTCCTGGTGGGCAACACGCCGCCGGGCCAGAAGGCGAAGCTCGAGATCTGGCGCGACCACGCGACGAAGACGCTCACCGTGTCCACCGGCAAGGCGACCGACGAGACCGTCGCGACGAACGACCACGGCTCGGACAACGGCGGCAAGCTCGGCCTCGCGGTGCGTCCGCTCACGCCGCAGGAGCGCCAGCAGAACGACGGCAAGGGCGGCCTCCTCGTCGAGGAGGTGAGCGGCGCCGCGGCCCACGCGGGCGTGCAGCCGGGCGACATCGTGCTCTCGCTGAACGGCAGGCCGGTGCAATCGGCGGGCGACCTGCGCGAGCAGGTGGAGAAGAGCGGCAAGCACGTCGCGCTCCTCATCCAGCGCAACGACCGGCAGCTGTTCGTGCCGATCGACCTCGGCTGATCGGAACGAAGTGGACGGGCTCGCCGCGGCGGGCCCGTTCGCGTGGCAAGCAAGCAGCAGCACGGAAAGGAGGACGTCATGATGCAGCAAGCGATCGCATGCGCCGTGGCGGCGAGCGCCGCCCTGGCGTCGGCGGCGGCGATCCCGCCCGCCTACCTCGACCACCTGCCGCCCGCGCAGGTCTCGGCGAACGGCATCGAGTACCTCACCGGCGGCAAGTCGCCCGCCGAGGCCGACGCGGTGAAGCGTGCGGCGCAGGAATTCCCGCTCGAGCTGGTGTTCCTCGAGCGCGACGGCGCGAAGAAGCGCGACCTCTACGACAACCCCGTGGTGATCCGCGACGAGCAGGGCAAGGTGGTCTTCGCGGGCCGCACCGACGGACCGTACTTCCTCGCGCGGCTCCCGGCCGGCCACTACACCGTGAGCACGCACTGGGATTCGTGGACGTTCACCAAGCCCGTGACGATCGGGCCGGACCGCAGCCGCGTGGTGTTCGAGTGGAAGAAGCTGCCGCGCACGAACCTGGTGGCGGAAGTGGAGAACGGCTAGGCCGCGCGGCTGGCTCGCGAGGGCCGAAGGTTTTGAAAGCGCCGATGCCCGCCGATCCAGCGCCGACGAACGCCGACCAGGCTTGAAACAGTCGTCTGCACGTTTCCCGGATGTCGGACGATTCGCACCTGTCGCATGTGCCGCCATCGGCGGCAATCGGCGTTGGATCGGCGGACCTCGGCGCTTTCAACGATTCTCGCGCGCGCCAATCCGCGGATCCGTTCACCGCGCGGCGAGGATCGCCTCGGCGAGCTCGGCGAAGCCGGCGGAGCCGCGCGAGGGCGTGACCCACGCGGGGAGGACCGACATGAGGTCCTGCATGTCGCGCACGTTGGCGACGCCCACCGCGTTCGGGAAGAAGCCGAACATCGGCTGGTCGTTGGGCGAATCGCCCGCGAAGACGATGCGCGCGCGCTGCGCGTCGGCGTCGATGCCGAAATCCTCGGCGAGCATGAGGCGCGTGGTGGAGAGCTTGTCGTATCCCCCGAACCAGCCGTTCACGTGGATCGAGCTCATCTTCGCCGTGAGTCCTTCCTCTTCCATGATCGCGACGATGCGGGCCACCGCCTCGCGCGGGAGCTCCGGCACGTCCTCGCGGAAATCGATCGCGAGGTCCGCCGCGCGGTAGGGCTGGTCCGATGCGATCGCGCAGCCGCGCACCTCGGAGACGATGCGCCGGGCGATCGCCTCGAGGCGTGCGCCGCGCCGCGCGCGCTCGTCATCCCCGATCACGTAGCGCTTCACGAGCTTCCCGGCGCGCGCGTCGTAGCGGAACCAGAAGGCGCCGTTCTCTCCCACCACCGCGTCCACCGCCCACATGCGCGCGATGTGGTCGCACCAGCCCGCCGGGCGGCCGGTGACCGGCACCACGAGGAGGCCGGCCGCATGCAGCCGCTCGAGCGCCGCGAGCGCGACCGCGTGGAGCTTTCCGTCGGTGGTGAGCGTGTCGTCGATGTCGGTGAGCACCGCCCTTACGCTCGCGAGCGTCGCGCGCGGCAACTCGGCGAGCGGCCTCATCGCTCGAGGAACGCCTTCACCGCCGAGCGCTCGGCCTCGCCCATGTGCAGCCCGCACTTGGTGCGGCGCCACAGCACGTCCTCGGCGGTCTCGGCCCACTCCTCCGCGACCAGGTAGTCGACCTCGGCCTCGGTGAGCCCCGCGCCGAAATGGCGCCCGAGGTCCGCGATCGAGCGGGCGTTGCCGAGGATGCGCGGCGCGCGGCTGCCGTGGCGGCGCACGATGCCGTCGACCAGCTCGCGGCCGAGCGTCGAATAGCGCGCGTACATCTCGTCGCGGAACGCGTTGAAGCGTCCCACGTCGCCGCCCGGAAGCGGCTCGCCCGCGGTCCATGCGCCCTTGAGCCCCGGAAACCACGGCGCGAGCTTCGCGATCGCTTCCTCCGCGAGGCGACGGTAGGTCGTGATCTTGCCGCCGAACACGGTGAGGAGCGGCGCCTCGCCCGCGCGGCCGTCCACCTTGAGCACGTAGTCGCGCGTCACCTTCGAGGGATCGGCGCTGCCGTCGTCGTAGAGCGGGCGCACGCCGGCATAGCTCCAGGCGATGTGCGATTCCGAAACGGGCTTCGCGAGGCAGCGGTTCACGGCCTCGAGCAGGTAGCTCGTCTCGCCGGGCGAGATGGTCCAGCCATCCGTCACGTCCTCGATCGGGACGTCGGTCGTGCCGATCAGGCTGTAGCGGCCCTCGTAGGGAATCACGAACACGACGCGCTTGTCGGGGTTCTGGAGGATGTAGGCGTGGCCTTGCGAGTGCACGCGCGGAACCACGATGTGGCTGCCCTTCACGAGGCGCACGCGGTCGGCGATGCGCTCGCCGTGGATGTGGCCGAGCTCCTCGGCGACCCACGGCCCCGCGGCGTCCACGAGCGCCTTCACGCGCACCGTGCGCGCCTCGCCGCCCACCGCCTGCAGCGTCGCCTCCCACACGCCATCCACCCGGCGCGCGGTGAGGAAGCGCGTGCGCGGCAGAACCTGCGCGCCCTTCTCGCGCGCGCCCATCGCGTTCAGCAGCGTGAGGCGCGAATCGTCCACGCGGCAATCGGAATACACGAAGCCGCTGCGGTAGCGGCCCTGCAGCCCGGCGGAGAGCTCGGCGTGGGGAAAGGCGAGCGCCTTGGATCCGGGCAGCGTGATGCGGCCGCCCAGGTGGTCGTAGAGCCACAGGCCGGCGCGGATCATCCAGGCCGGCCGCATGCTCGAGTCGTACGGCAGCACGAAGAGCAGCGGCCGGATGATGTGCGGCGCGAGCCGCAGCAGCACCTCGCGCTCCTGCAGCGCTTCTCGCACCAGCCGGAACTCGTACTGCTCGAGGTAGCGAAGCCCCCCGTGGATCAGCTTCGAGCTGGCGGAGCTGGTCGCCGAGGCGATGTCCGCCCGCTCCGCGAGCGTCACCGAAAGGCCGCGCCCGGCCGCGTCGCGCGCGATGCCGGCGCCGTTGATGCCGCCGCCGACGATCAGGAGGTCGGAGACCGGCCCCACTGCGCCCACCACAGGAGTCCCAGCGTGGTCTTGGTATCGGTGATGAGGCCCTCGCGCACCCAGTCGAGCGCGTCCGTGAGCTTCGCCTCGAAGTGCTCCAGGTACTCGCCCTCGTCCAGCTCGCGCCCGACGTGCGAGAGCCCGCGCGCCCCGTAGAGCTCGATCACCTCCGTGGAGTAGCCGATGCAGGGATCGAGCACCGCGATGCGCCACCACTCGCGCGCCTCGCAGCCGCACTCCTCGACCAGCTCGCGGCGCGCGGTCTCGAGCGGCGGCTCGCCGGGCTCGAGCTTGCCCGCGGGCAGCTCGATGAAGTGCCGGCGCTTGGGATAGCGGTACTGGCGCTCGAGGAGCACGGTGTGCTCGTCCACGAAGGCGAGGATCACGACCGCGCCCGGATGCACCACGTACTCGCGCCACGCCATGTCGCCGTCCGGAAGGCGCACCTCGTCGCGGCGCACCTTGAGGAGCCCGCCGTCGAAGGCGAGCTTCGAGGAGAGCTCGCTCTCGGTGAAGTCGTGCGCGAAGCGCGGGAGGGGCTTCGCCGTCATCACATCGACGCGGCTATGGCCCGCACGCACAGGTTGAGGAGCGGCGCGGGCAGGATGCCGAAGACGAGCGTGAGCACGCCCGCGATGGAAAGCACCCATTGCGTGCCGGGGTGCGGGTCGACCGTGATCTCGCCCGCGGGAGCCTCCATGTACATGAGCCGCACGATGCGCAGGTAGTAGAACGCGCCCACGACCGAGAGCAGCACCGCGAGCACCACGAGCCAGGTGTAGCCCGCGTCGAGCACCGCCTGCAGCACCACCAGCTTCGCGAAGAAGCCGACCGTGGGCGGGATGCCGGCGAGCGAGAACATCACGATCAGCATCATGAACGCGAACCACTTGGACTTCTGGTTGAGGCCGCGGAAGTCGTCGATGTTCTCCGCCTCGAAGCCCGCGCGCGAGAGGAGCAGGATCGCGCCGAAGGAGCCGAGCGTCATCAACGCGTAGCTGATGGCGTAGAAGAGCGCCGCCCCGTATCCGGTGTCGTCGCCCGCGATGATGCCCAGCGCGAGGAATCCCATGTGGGCGATCGTCGAGTAGGCGAGCATGCGCTTCAGGTTCGACTGCGCGATCGCGACCACGTTGCCGACGAGGAGCGAGCAGACGGCGAGCACGACCAGCATCTGCTGCCAGTCGGTGGTCATGCCCTGCAGGCCGTAGGCGAGGAGCCGCAGCACGAAGCCGAGCGCCGCGAGCTTGGGCGCCGCGCCGATGTAGAGCGTGGTGGGAGTGGCGGCGCCGTGGTACACGTCCGGGATCCACATGTGGAAGGGCGCGGCGCCGAGCTTGAACGCGATGCCCGACACCACGAACACCAGCCCGAAGACGCCCAGCATCGCGTGGGATTCGCCGTTCGAGACGGCGTCGGCGACCCGCGTGAGCTCGAGGGAGCCGGTCGCGCCGTAGATCATCGACATGCCGTAGAGGAGCAAGCCCGAGGCGAGCGCCCCCAGCACGAAGTACTTCATCGCCGCCTCGGTCGCGCGCGCCGAATCGCGCTCGAGCGCCACCATCGCGTATTGCGAAAGCGCCATCAGCTCGAGGCCGAGATAAAGCGTGAGGAAGTGGTGCGCGGAGATCATCACCATCATCCCGAGCGTGCCGAAGAGGGCGAGCGACAGGAACTCGCCGGTGAGGAGGCCGCGCAGCTGCAGGTACTGGCGGCCCATCGCGAGCGTCCCCATCACCGTGAGGACGGTCGCGACCTTGAGGACCTGGCCGAGGAGGTCCGAGACGTACATCCCGTGCAGCGTGACCTCGGAGGGATCGCCCATCTGGCCGAGCGTGACGGCGGCGACGACCGCGAGCGCCGCCTGCGTGAGGCCGTAGGTGGCGTGGCGCTGCTCGGGCGCGCCGCGCAGGAAAAGATCCGCCACGAGGAGCGCCGCGGCGAGGACCAGCAGCACGATCTCCGGGAGTGCCGGGGCGATGGTCGCGAAGGAGAAGGTGGCGGTGGTCATCGGGGCCTCACTGGACCTTGCTCTGCTGCACGTGCGCGAGGAGCTTGTGGATGGTCGGGTTCACCACGTCGGAGAGCGGCTTCGGATAGACGCCGAGCGCCAGCACCGCGGCGGCGAGGATCACGAGGAAGGTCATCTCTCGCGCGCCGACGTCGTGGAGCTTCGCGACCCTGGCGTTGCCGACCTCGCCGTACACCACGCGCTTGATCATCCACAGCGTGTACGCCGCGCCGGTGATGAGGGTCGTCGCCGCGAGGAAGGTCATCCAGAAGCTCACCTTCATCGTGCCGAGGATCACCAGGAACTCGCCCACGAAGCCGCTCGTGCCGGGCAGGCCCGTGTTCGCCATCGCGAAGAGCACGAAGAACGCGGCGAAAACCGGCATGGTGTTCGCGACCCCGCCGTAGTCGGCGATCTGGCGCGAGTGGACCCGGTCGTAGAGCACGCCCACGCAGAGGAACAGCGCGGCCGAGATGAAGCCGTGCGAGATCATCTGCACGATGCCGCCCAGCATGCCGTCGGCGGTGAAGATGAAGAAGCCGAGCGTGACGAAGCCCATGTGCGCGATCGACGAGTACGCGATGAGCTTCTTCATGTCGGCCTGCACCAGGGCGACCAGGCCGATGTACACGACCGCGATGAGCGAGAGCGTGATCATGAAGCCCGCGAGGTAGTGCGAGGCGTCGGGCGCGATCGGCAGGTTGAAGCGCAGGAACCCGTAGCCGCCGATCTTCAGCGTGATCGCGGCGAGGATCACGGAGCCTCCGGTGGGCGCCTCCACGTGCGCGTCCGGCAGCCACGTGTGCACCGGCCACATCGGCACCTTCACCGCGAACGACATGAACATCGCGAGGAAGATCAGCACCTGCGGCGTGAAGCCGAGCGCCACCTCGTGGAAGTCGAGGATCTCGAAGCTGCCGTTGGTCTGCCAGTAGAGGTAGATGAACGCCGCGAGCATGAGGAGCGAGCCGAGCAGCGTGTAGAGGAAGAACTTCACCGCGGCGTACACGCGGTTGGGCCCGCCCCACACCCCGATGATGAGGAACATCGGGATCAGCATCGCCTCGAAGAAGACGTAGAAGAGGATCGCGTCGAGCGCGGCGAAGGTGCCGTTGATGAGCCCCGACATGATGAGGAACGCCGCGAGGTACTGCCCGACCTTCTCCGTCACCACCTCCCAGTGCGCGATCACGACGAGCACCGTCATGAGGCTGTTGAGGAGGATGAGCGGCATCGAGATGCCGTCCACGCCCAGGTGGTAGTTCACGTTGAAGCGCGGGATCCACGAGCCCATCTCCGTGAACTGCATCTCCGCGGTGGGCTGGAAGCCGCTCCACAGCGGCAGGCATACGAGGAAGCCGAGCACGGCGCCCACGAGCGCGGTCCAGCGCGTGGGCGCGGGCGCGCGGTCGTTGCCGATCGCGAGCACCGCGATGCCGAAGGCGATCGGCACCCAGATCGTCAGCGAGAGCAGGTATCCCTGGAACATTCTTGTTTTCGCGTGAGCTGTGGGCTAGAGCTTGCGCAGGTACACCCAGAAGAAGGAGAGGAGGGCGAACACGCCGAAGATCATGGTGAACGCGTAGTGGTAGATGAAGCCGGTCTGCATGCGGCGTGCGACCGACGCGACCCACCCGATGAGCCGCGCCGTCCCGTTCACCATGATGCCGTCGATGAGCGTCTTGTCGCCCCAGAGCCAGAGGCTCGAGCCGAGCTTCCTCATGCCGCCGGCGAAGAACCAGTCGTTGAAGTCGTCGAGGTAGTACTTGTTCTCGAGGACGGTCGCGAGGACGCCGGCCTTCCGCTTCACGACGGCGGCCGAGCCGGGCCTCACGATGTAGAGGAAGTACGTGATCGCGACGCCGGCGAGCGCGAGCCAGAGCGGGAGCGACGTGAACGAATGGACGACCATTGGCCACCAGCCGTCGAACTCCTTCGCCATCTCCTCCATCGTCGCAGTGGCGGTGATGGCGCCGTCGAACCAGCCGCCGTAGAGCATCGGGCGGATCGTCATGGCGCCGATGAAGAGCGACGGGATCGCGAGCAGGACGAGCGGCACCGTCACCACCCAGGGCGACTCGCGGGGCTTGCCGTGCATCGCCTCGTGGTGCGGCTCCTCGGCGCCGTGGGTCTCCTTCTCCGCGCCGTGGCCCGCCAGGGCTTCGCCGTGCTCCGCCGATTCCCCGTGCCCGTGGCCGTGCGCCTCGAAGCGCTCCTCGCCGTGGAAGGCGTAGAAGAGCAGCCGGAACGAGTAGAGCGCGCTCACGAAGACGCCGCCCAGAGCGAGCACGTAGGCGAACGTGTGGCCCCACACGTGGGCTGCGGCGAGCGCCTCCACGATCGAATCCTTCGAGAAGAAGCCGGCGAAGGGCGGGATGCCGGCGTTCGCGAGCGTGCCGACCAGCACCGTCGCGTAGGTGATCGGCATGTACTTCGCGAGCCCGCCCATCTTGCGCATGTCCTGCTCGTGGTGGAGCGCGATGATCACCGAGCCCGCGCCGAGGAAGAGCACCGCCTTGAAGAAGGCATGTGTCATGAGGTGGAAGATCGCGACCGGGTACGCCGAGGCGCCGAGCGCCACCGTCATGTAGCCGAGCTGCGAGAGCGTCGAGTAGGCGACCACGCGCTTGATGTCGTACACCACGAGCGCGATGAGCGCCATGAAGAACATGGTGATCGCGCCGATCACGAGCACCACCGAGCGCGCGGTCTCCGAGAGCTCGAAGAGCGGCGACATGCGCGCCACCATGAAGATGCCCGCGGTCACCATGGTCGCGGCGTGGATCAGGGCGGAGATCGGCGTCGGGCCCTCCATCGAGTCCGGCAGCCACACGTGCAGCGGGAACTGCGCGCTCTTGCCCATGGCGCCCACGAACAGGCAGATGCACAGGATCGTGAGGAGCGACCACGACCAGCCGGGGATGAGCTCGACGAACGCGCCCGCGAACTCGCGCGCGTTCGCGAACACCGGGCCGTAGTCGAGCGTGCGGAACACGGTGAAGACGATCGCGATGCCGAGGAGGAAGCCGAAGTCGCCCACGCGGTTGGCGAGGAACGCCTTGAGGTTCGCGTAGATCGCGCTCGGGCGCGTGTACCAGAAGCCGATGAGGAGGTAGGAGACTAGGCCCACCGCTTCCCAGCCGAAGAAGAGCTGCAGGAAGTTGTTCGCCATCACCAGCATCATCATCGAGAAGGTGAAGAGCGAGATGTAGGCGAAGAAGCGCTGGTAGCCCGGGTC
>Ga0134126_10002676_pt1 | contig 22380 bp, 8 predicted proteins | sample KB31752_FD_96881 | JGI IMG/M metagenome (GOLD analysis project Ga0134126, IMG submission 96881) | Terrestrial soil microbial communities with excess Nitrogen fertilizer from Kellogg Biological Station, Michigan, USA - KB3-175-2 | ecosystem: Environmental > Terrestrial > Soil > Unclassified ... | reverse complement strand
TGTCGACAACATAGCGGGTGGTCAGAATCGTGCCGCAATGCCGCGCAGGTTTACTTTGTCTCGCTTTCACTCTGGGCGCCTTCGGCCAGCCTGGTTTCTCGCCCGCGGTTGTGCGGATAGGAGCGGCTTCGTCTGGCCAACCCGTCAGCGAACTCGTAACACTCGTATCCGGCGCTGCCAGCGGACCCGCGACACCATACACGCTTTCCACGCAGTACTGGAGTACTGCGGCTGGCTGGCTGTCTCTCACGCCGCTCAGCGGCACTACACCCGCCGTCCTAACCATCACCGCGGATCCACACAATCTGCCGCCGGGCACTTACAGCGCTAGCGTCTATGCGACTGCGGGGAACCTTAGTTTAGCCGGATCTCTGTCCGTCACCTTGACGGTCGCACCGACCGGATGGAACACCGGGGGAGTGGGCGTAAGTCCGTCCAGTCTCACTTTTATCGGTGCACTGTCGCAAGGGCAGACGCTGACTGTGACGGCCGGCCCAGGGGCGAGCGGCCCGCTACGGTATGCCGTATCTGCGAATCCGAGCAGTTGGTTTTTGGTAAGCCCGTCAAACTCTACGACGAATGGCACAGAAACCGTCCAAATGATTGCTACATGGCTTACACCGGGAATTTACTCCGCATCGATCACGCTGAGCGAACAGATAACAGGCTCTACTACGGTGGTCCCGGTTACCATCTATGTTGCAAGTAATGCGAACGGCGTCACGCTTACTCCGCTACAGCGCAACCTCACCTTCAATTACCAAACAAATACAACTCTTAACCCGCAACAAACCGTCTCCGTGAACACCAGCGCTCTGGCATATACCAACTTCACAGCCACGGCCTCGACGAGTTGGCTACGGCTCGCCTCTCAATCGTTCTCCCCGACGGCATCGTCGGCGGATTCTTTTGCTCCGGGACAATTCTACGTATCGGTAGATCCGACCGGCCTAACGGCAGGATCGTATACCGGTAAAATCACACTATCGTCTCCTGGCGTGGCCTCTGTCGATATACCTGTCAAGTTCAATATCAGTTCCGCGCCCGTTTTGGATGCGGCGCCCAGTTCCGTGTCGCTGGATACGACCACGGCTATGCTTTCCGCGGGCGTCACCATCACGTCATCCGCGGCCACTCTGATTTCAGCGGCCGTTTCCTCCCCCTGGCTCTCCATTTCACCATCCTCCGCCATCACTTCGACCAGTGGCTCCATATTCACTCTCACGGCCGACCCGTCCCGCCTTCCTACAGGAGATTTCGATAGTGCCGTAACTCTAACGGCGAGTGGAGGAACTCCGACGCTAACGATCCCCGTGCACCTCCATACGAGCAGCAACGGCGCCAGTGTTTCGGCCCTGCAGGTCTCGCCAAGTGCGTTGACCTTCACGGCCATAACCGGTTTGGACGCGGGTACACAATACGTAACGATCAACGATGGGCAGGGGCTTGCGCTGCCCTTCACGGTCGCAGTTGTATCGAGTGACAGCTGGCTACGAATCGACTCCCTTTCAGGAACGACACCAGCCATCGGTACTGTAACGGTTAGTAAGTCTATGCCGGCCGGCTCGTATGCCGCCTCCTTGCTGGTTACCGAGTTGCCGAACGGAGATCAGAAAACGGTTGGCGTAACCTACAACGTCACCGCCAAGACATTCTCTGCAACGCCCACAGCCCTGACCTTTTCGCAAGGGTCCTTCGGCGCCGCGTTTTCGCCACAACAGCTTAAGGTAACCGCTAATTCACCCACTTCTTTTCAAATCGCCAGCAAACCAAATTGGCTTACAATCAGCGGCAATGGGCCCCTTGCAACACCGGCAAGCCTTACCGTCTCAGTTGTTCCGAGCGGGATGGCGCCGGGCGACTATCAAGATACCATCGTGCTAAGCGGCCCCATCGTAATTCAGATTCCCGTATCACTGAGTATCGCAGCGCCTATCGCTCCGACCGCTGTGCCGCTCAGCCTCAACTTCACCTACGCTCTCGGGGCGCCAGCACCAGCGGCGCAAAGCATACAGCTTGCGGATGCGACCGCGCCGGTTACCTTTACGGTCGCCGCTGCGACCGCAACCGGGATTCCGTGGCTATTCGCAAATCCGGCCACTGGTACGACACCGGGAACGGTGGCCGTCCGTCTCGACCCGTCGCAACTGGTGCCCGGACAGAAGTCCGGAAGTATCACCATTGCATTTCAAGACCCTGTCAACACAATTGTGACGATTCCCGTCACGCTTGTAGTTACTGGATCGGCAGTGCAAATTCAAAGCCTGCTTAATGCAGCCGCGTGGTCGCCGACCAGTTTATCGCCTGGAGAGATCGTGACGATCGCGGGCACGGGACTCGGTCCGGCCACCCCGGTCTTTGCGTCTGCGAGCGGCGCCGGGGCATATGGAACTACCCTGGGCGGAGTAACTGTGCTGTTTGATCAGTTACCAGCGCCCTTACTTTCCGTTCAGAGTAACCAAATTAATGCAATCGTCCCCTACGCTCTTGCCGGCAGGACGACCGCTGCAGTGCAGGTGCAGTCAGGCCCCAACTACTCGATTCCGATTACCGTAAATGTGACGGGAGCGGCTCCAGGGCTATTTACAAGCGGCGGATCGGGGCGGGGGGAGGCGGCGGCACTGAACGCCGATTCAACTGTAAACTCAGTGCTGAATCCCGTGAAAAGAGGGGACGTCTTAGTGCTCTATATGACCGGCGAAGGGCAGACCGATCCTCCTGGCCAGGATGGGCGGGTAATCGCGAGCGATCTGAGGACTCCTTTATTACCGGTGACTGCCACAATCGGCGGGGAGGCGGCCGCGGTACTGTACGCCGGGTCTGCGCCGGGGCTGGTGTCCGGACTTTGCCAAGTCAATCTGCAGGTTCCGAGTTCCGTGAATCCCGGACCGCAGCCGGTTGAAGTGCGTGTCGGCGGAATTGCGACGCAACACGGCGTAACTGTCGAGGTTCGTTGAATTAGGGATGTCGCGGGCGCCTGCCTGACATGTTGCTGTCACTCGCGGCGCCGATCGTATTCGTCTTCGCGGAGTCGCCGGAAGAGAATGCCACCGTCGCCGTGTTCGACACCAAACCATCGACTGTGAGTGAAATGTGCAAGTCTCCTGTCTGCAGTGAGTCTGGCAGTTGGACGTTGACTTGATCCAGCCCTGCGAACGAGGGTTGCGCCCCGGCATACTGCGCCGGCAGGAGAGCTCCATTGACGGCCACGCTAACTGGTAATGAGTGGTTGCGAACTCCGGTTGCGTAGAGGATCAGGTAGATAGCATCGCCCGCTAACGCCGGCGCAATCGGGGCCGCGGTCCAAGAACTGCTAGACGGGTCATACACGGCGGTGTTCTGCGGAAGCTCCTGACTGCCGTCGGAATGGACACGAATCACCTGGGCAGCTGCCGCGCCCTGCCCGGTCGCATTTGCGGTGAATAATCCAGGAGCAACGGATCCAGAGCGAACAGCTACCGTGAAGGTCTGCCCGAGAGCTGTGCTGATTTTCATGGTGATAGCGCCCGAGGGTAGATAGGACGGAGTTATAAATGATGCCTGCGATGGCGAAGCATAGAAAAGAGTAGCGTCATAAGCGCGGCCGGTGCTGTCGATGAAAGTTACTGTAAGCCCACCGAGTGTACTAAACGCCGCGGGCGCTGTGGATAGCACATCGGTAGCGAGGCCACTGGCGAAAACGGTTGCGATTTCGTTCGGAGTCAGACAGGTTTTGTCATAAGATGCCGCATTCACGACGGCAATTCCCGCCGGCGGACCCGAACTGCTACTTTGGAAAATCGCGTCCCCGCGATAAGCCGCGACGAGGCTCTTCCAAGTCATATCCGGTGAAGCCGTTATGGTCACCTTCCCGTTACTTAGCGGCCCAGAGGCGGCGATCTCGTTGGTCGTCGGATCTACGAAGTCGATGACACCCGACGGTGTTCCCGCTCCGGCAGCCGTGGTGGTAACGAATGCGGATAGTATGACCGCTTCGCCGCCCAGGTCCGGCGGCTCCGATGTGCCGATCGCGACCGCAGTGCCCGCTTTCTTAACCGTAAGTGTAATTCCGTTCGATGTTACAGCTTGCCACTTAGAATCGCCTGAATACGCTGCGGTGATCTGATGAATGCCCGGACTGAGAGTGGTGGAGAACGCCCGCGCACTGCCGTTATTGACGATAGCCGTTGCAATGAGATTATTGCCATCCAAGAACTGGATAGAGCCGGAGGGCAAAGGCAAGTTCAAGCTCGAAGGAATGCCAAGTGAAGCCACAAAAGATACGTTCTGGCCATACACTGTTGACGTGACATCGGCGGCCAGCGCCGCAGTAGGAATTACACGAGCAATAGTCAGTGACAGGTTGGTCGATACCGGCACGTAGTTGCTATCGCCCGCGTAAGTGATCAGCAGCGTGTGTGAACCCGCGCTGAGGGAGAGGGTGATCACAATATCGGGGTTGACATGCGCGGAGCCGACGAGTGCGCCGGCATCAAAGACCTGTACGGCACCTGTCGCGGCTGCGTCACCGATGCCCGATACCTTAATGTCACAGTTGAATGGCTGATCCGCCGAGGGAAGCGTCGGAATTGTAGAGACGGCGAACGACAGGGGAAGTTTAGGTAGGGGAACAATGGAAACGGGGGCGGGCGAACTCGGCTGAAAATTGCCATCTCCGGGGTAGATTGCGGTCAGCGCACCGGAAACCGGACCAACCTGAAGGGTGGCCAGTGCGCCGCTCGCCTGTGCGACCAGAGGCGCCGTACCGATGGCGCGGCCATCTAACGAAAAAGTGATGTCACCTGTCGGCGAGACAGTTTGCACACCGCTCACAAACAGGGAAAGAGCTGTTTGTAGCCGGGATTGTGAAACACTTAGGCTTGCGGTTGTAGGCGCTTTCGCCTCCGTAATGTTGACGGCTGGTGACTGAGACGGGAAAAAATTGGAGTCTCCGTTATAGAACGCGGATAGCCGGTGTTCCCCTGGCACAAGCGGTTTCACCGAACCTGCCGCTCCGCCGGCCGACAGTGGTATGGTTGCCAACACAGTATTTCCGTCTCGAAGCTCAATACTTCCGGTAGGCGTGCCACGCCCCGGAGCGACAGCCGAAACGGATGAGTTCGCAGTCAACGACTGGCCGAAGACCGACTGGCCGGACACCGTCAGGACCACCGAGGTCTGCGCCTGCGCAACCACGAGCAGCAGCGGCGAGGCGGCGGTGCTTGCGGCTTCATTATTACCATCCCCGCTGTAAAAAGCACTGATGCTGTGAGTCCCAGCGCTAGCGGGAATGATCGTTAGCGTGGCGGCTCCGCTTGTCACAGGAACTGCGCTCCCGGACAGGTTGAGTGCTCCATCGAGGAACTTCACCGTGCCCGTGACTGGAGAATACCCGGTCACTGTCGCCGTGACTGTGACCGCCTGGCCGACCACCGGAAAACCGGAGTTCGTGCTCAGGGTAAGTTGGGGAGTTGTTTTCGCAATGGGCAGGTTTAATATCGCGGACAAGCTGCTTGTATAGTTCACATCTCCCGAATAGCCGGCACTTATCGAGTGGACTCCGGCGGGCAGCCGCGATACGCTGAACGTAGCTGTGCCATTCACAATGGACGCGGAGCCTAATGCCGATCCAGCGTCCAGCAGGTTCACTGTGCCAGTCGGCAATGCCGCGCCCGGAACACTGGCGAGGAACGCGACCGAAAATACCAACGGCACCTTGGCAGCCGACCCAATGAGCATCGGGACGGCCAGTTGGGGCGAGGCTCGGGCAATAGTGATCGACAGGGGCGCGTCGAAATTGCTGGACGGAAGATTACTCGCGTCACCGGCAAACCGTGCAGCGATTTGGTGAGGTCCCGTGCTCATTACACCAGATTGATAACTTGCGCGGCCCCCGCTTACATTAAGAGGCGTGGCATTTATCTTGACTCCGTTGTCGAATAGGTCCACTGTCCCGCCGATCGTGCTACCCGCCGACGATACGGCCACGCTGAACAGCGGAGCTAATCCATAGGTGGGCGCCGCAACTGCGGACGTTACGGTGACGTTACTGGTGAAGCGTGCGGTGAATGTAACCGGAGCGCTGTTCACCGCTGCGAAGTAACTATCTCCTGAATAGACCGCGGACAGTGCGTGTGACCCGGGCGACGGCACAAGTGTCACCGTCGCAACCCCAGCACTAAGAAGCAGGGTACCACCGGTTTGAGCGCCATCCAGGAGAAACCGAACCGAGCCAGTTGGGAACCGTCCCCCAATCTGGGGCATCGCCGCTGTGACAGTGACCACCTGACCGGCCGCCGCATCGACGGGCGTCGAGACCGCAACGGTGGGAATCGCCGGCACGACTGTATATGCGACGCGTAGAGGCGCGGGCGCCTCAAATCCTGGTCCAGGGGCGTACGTAAACTGCAATATGTTGGTGCCCACGGCGAGATACTGAGTCGATGAGTTCAATGCAATCTGAAATGCTGCCGCCGAGCTAAGTACAGCGGGGCTGCCTGTTAAGGGCTTGCCGTTCACAAGCATGAAGATAGAGCCCGTTGGCACTGTGGCGGGATTTGCGTTGTCCCGAACGATGCCGCTGAAGACCACCTCTGTACCAAAGGGTGACCCGCCGGAAGGAGACGGAAAACCAGGCCGCAACGAAATGGTCGTAGGATCACCGATGTGCCCTACGGAGAGCATGCGCGGGCTGCTCACTCCTGCCATCGAGGCGCTTCCCGCTGGGAGCAGTGTACCGCCGGCGGAGATAGCAAATCCGGACACATCGTTGGATATGGTGTTTACCACGTAAACATAGGCCCCGTCCGGATCTACCGCGACAAACGACGGTACCGTTCCGGCGTTGTATGCGCGCAAATAAGTCAATGGATACTGTGCCGTCGGAGATGTGTTAAGCGCTATAAGCTGGGCTTGATTGGCGACGTAGACATAAGTGCCGCCGGGATCCACGGCGACGGAAGTTGGAGTGCCTCCCACAGGAGTGGCCTGGGGATCCCGAATCAAGCTACCTGCGGCCGAGATTCGATAACTCGAAATGTCCCCGGAGAATTGATTCGCGACGAATACGGAGGTTTGGGAAGCGGCGACAGCCGAGGGCCCTGAACCCGCCGGGAAGGGAGAACCGGGCACAGGCGTGAGCGAACCTCCATTGATTGCGAAGCCCGCGACGGAGCCACCAAGTGAATCCGCAACATACAAATACCTGCCCGTCGGGTCTACCATCGCGTGAACCGGAGTGCTGTGGGGTCCAGTATTTGCGCCGGGCAACTTAGTGAGCCGACCGGATAAACTATCGATTGTATATGGAGTAACCGTGCTGAAATCCCGGCTGGTGACAAACAGAAATCTTCCACTCGGATCAATCACCATTGCCGACGGTGAGTTCGCTTCACAATTCGGACATGGCTGCTGCGATAGGGTTCCAGAAGGCGCCGCGATTGAATATAGCGTAATGTCATTTGACCCGGAGTCAGCTACGTACAGAAACTTCCCTCCGGGATGGATGGCGGTCTGAACCGGAGATGTTCCGCTCTTAACGGGCAGGCCAGGTATTGACGACAAGGCGCCAGTAGCTGGATCGACGAGATAGCCCGATAGGTTGCTCGTTGCGAAGTTGGGAACGTAAATGGCTTGGGCAAGCAGAGCGCGTGTGAGCCCGGCAACAAGTACGGCGCCAACAATGTGAGGGCCCGCCTGGCAAACGGCCCGGCAATACCTAGTGCGCATTGGGTTCGAAGAGCTTTGCCATTATGGCGGAACGCGAACTGACGCCCATTTTCCCCATAATGAGTCGAAGAAAAGCCTTCACCGTATTCGGGCTGATATTCATCTGCTGAGCCACTTCCTTGCTGCTGAGGCCCAATACTATTCCATGAAGCGCCTGCTGCTCCCGCACGGTGAGCCGGTATTCGGCACTAATTTTGACGAGCGCCTCATCCATGCTGACGTCGCGGCTGAAGTGGACAATGAGAACTCGCCTTATTCGCGACTGCGGATCGAGAAGCGCAACATGGACACAGCAATGGTACACAAGTTCGCCGATATACACTCTCATGTGCGCAGAGCCAGCAGGCGCATCCGAGGCAATCCGCAGAGCATGGGAGACCTCATTCGGAATGTGAAGCTTCGACGAGGCCGGTTCGGCGCCATTTCGCAAAATAAGTTCGGCTCCCTGGTCGTGCCCTACGATGCTGTAGTTATCATCCAGGAGGACGACGCCTTCGATTCGGTTTGGCGCCGGAGACTGGGGCGCCATGCGTGCTGCCCTTGCGCCATGAGTTCCAGTTGCCACGATGGATATACCTCGGTCGCCGGTTTGATGAGCGGCAAATTCCACAGTTTGCGAACGATACACGCCCGTGCCTCCGTTGTTACGGTACATATCGGAATACATAAGTCCCCCAATTCGCTTTTGGAACGCGCGGAGCATTCGGAATGTACTCAGCCGTCATCCAGATAGATCCGTCAGATGCGACAACTGCGGTTGCATAGTCGCCCCAACGGGCGACGCCAACCTGCGTCGTGTCGATGTAGCCCGAGAAGCCGTCCTCCGGTCCAGTTCCAGCCGCAACGATCTGGATCGCTGAAGATGTCGAAGTGACGCTGATGGGTACAAACGCGACGCTCGGGAAATAGCCGGAGCCCACGACTGTAAAGACGATTGCGCCGTTACCCTGAGCATTAACGGCGACTGATGGGCGAAGAAGGTGGTTCCCGTTCACGACCAACGTGCCTTGCCGTAGTACCGGTGCGTTGAGGACGCCAGCACGTAAGGTCGGGGACAGAATGTAGTAGGCGCCCCCAACGCGAAGGCGATTCGTACTGTCGACGACGCTGGCTGCAGTCGTTACATAAAGGCGTCCGCCGGCGTAGCTGACTGAGAGGACGCGGTCGTCGCTGCCGTCGAGGAAAGCGAGCTGCCCCGGCGGCTTCAGGGTCGACCCATAAGTAAGGATGCCAGGTTTTTGATTCGCGACGTCGGGATAGCTATACGACTGAACCGCCGTGTTGACCATCATCAATTGGAGCGAAGGGCTCGAGGTCCACAGCGTGCTGGTGTTCGTCATCGCCCAAACTGCAAGCGCACTGTCGATCGCGAATCTGCCTTGGCTACTTACCAGGAACTCTACTCCACCACTCGCAAGGAAGGTACTCGCGCCGGGTGGCGTCGTTGCGGGCTGAATGGCGAACTCATATCCGGTGGCAAATGGCAGTGTAAATTGGACCGCAGTTGGAGCGGCGGCGCCGGCGGTCAAAGACGCTTTGGAGATGGCGAGAACCGTGGCGTCCACAAAGAACGGGAAAAAGGCGTTGTACTCGTTCGCGGCGATATAGAAACCGTATTGGTCGGAACCGATCTGCAGATAATCCGGAAAGCACGGGCATCCGAAGAAATTTGACTGATCGGAAGTATCCATTACATAGTTGTTGAAGGTACCGCTCGGGTCTCCCGTTTGGCTGACTGCCATATAAAGATGAGAGGACGGAAGCAGGTTTCCGGCGGTATCGTTGTCCTGTGCGCGCTGCAGGATAAACCACCGGTTCATGCCGCTGTCGTAGTAGACACGCATATCCGTTGGAAACGGACCGGCCACGCCAGTTGCCTTGTTTATGGCGGGCGCGAGTTCGAACACTTCGTTGGAACTGAGCACCTTCGCGAGAACTGGCGTCCCGGATGTGTTATAGATCTGTATCGCGTTGTTTACGCCTTCGAGTACGTAGCCATTGCCAACCGCAATGCTCGGTGACGGCGGCTCAACATTGTACTGATTTCCATTATTCGCGAGCTGTTGCTGAGCGTGAGTGAGTCCATCAAACCCCAACGTCACAGATGCCTGGCTAATAGCGAGCGCTTGAGGAACAGATCCCGCACGAGACACGATGGAAATCGCCGCGCCGTGCGGAACTTCCTTGATGGTCCCGCGGGAAGCACCTGAGAGCGGCGGATGAAGAAACGGAATGAGCTTTGTAAGGTCTGTCGTAGACCCGGCGGACGAGGGCGCCGCCGTTAACAATGGTTTCAATTGAGTTACGGTTCCCTGTGCCAACTGGGTAAGATTCACTGTTCCCGACAAGAAAAGCTGTCCAGTAACCGGAGCACCGGCGTACACCGTCTGCGCCCGAGCGGTCTGCGTCAGAACCGAGGCAATTATCAACACTAATAAGATAAGGAGAGAAGCTTTCATTTTATTTACCTCCCGGAGCGGCCGCGCTCCCACTCCCTTGAGCCGGCAGCCTATGAAGACGATGGCAATCATGCTGAGGGGCATGGTCAAGGGTTCCGGAGTGGCCACGGGGACATCAAAGCTCGATACAGTGAATACCCCTGGCTCTCCGCCGTTGTCGGCTGTCTCTACGCGGAAGCCAAAAAGTTGACCCGCCAAAACCGGAAAATTGGCATCCCCTTCATCGCCGGACGTGTCTGCAAGCTGAGTGAAGACATCGCTGACCACATACCCGGCCCAGTCGAAGCCCGGCTCATCCGCTGACAGAAACAGGTAGTGAAACTGAATGGTGCCGTCGACGAGGGCGAGAGTCTGCAGGTCGGTAGTTCCATCCAGACCGCTGCCGTTGTTTCCTCCGGTTATGCTGGCTGTAACGCCGTCGAGACTTTCGACTGTGCCATCGGCATTCGTGTTAATGGGTGTGAACGCGGATAAAGGATATGAGATGCTACCAGCCGCTGCGCGCGGTACTCCAGCAAGCGCAGCCAATGCTATGGCCAAGGCCAGTATGCAAGGCTGAAGACGTATTTGCGTCCAGCATAGTGAATCGCACCGGCGCCGGGAACTAGAGGTGAACCCCGCATTCATACTGCTTCCTCCAAATCGCAATATTCTGAGCCACCTAATGGCCGGCTCGTGTTCCGCTTGGCTCCGCGGAACTCCCAAGTAACTGACGGATCCTATTCCTAATCTCACCCAGGGAATCGTCCAGCTCTCTCAACGTCTTTCCGAGAGTCATGATGTCACCGGTGATTCCGGTGTGCGCTGCGCCGGACGTGCGGAGTCTCTCAAGGGCAGCTGATCTGGCGAATTCCGCAACACTTCTTGCGCCTGACTCAACGGAAGACCTCGCAAGCGCGTCATATTCGTCGGCAGACGTCCTGAACGCAACGATTTTCGATTTTCGTCTGAGTACCGCCATTGGACATTTATCCTACGGGTGGTCCCCGCGCCTTGGTGCCGCCGGGGGTCAACTCCGGCTCGTGAGCTAGAAATCAGAGCGAGCCGTCCGAAGTGGAATTTACGATAGCCTCAGTTGCTAACCGAGTCAATACAAATTTTACCTGTGCGAAGCAAAGCACGATACAACTTATGTAAGTGCCGAGTTACTCCCGCGCTAACAAAGCGAGAACAGGCATAAGTCATAATGTGTTAAGCGGAAGTGCATTCTCGTTTATTCCCAAGGGCATATACGTGAACGAGCGTAGTAACTGCTCGGGCCTGCGGCGCCTGCTCGCCGGCTGGAGCGGGCTGGGAACAGTAGTGTTATAACCGGCACAATTACGCCAGTTAGCCCACGTTTCGCTGCTACTGATCAGATGGGTATCAGTACCCCTATGGTACTTCGGTAACCGTGGCGGCAGCTGAAAACACGGCTCCGGCTTAGTTCCTCAGGCTATTCCAAAAGGAGACTTGTTCCGCATAACTCGTGAGAGTATTGTTCAACCTGGAGGAAGAACATGCATCTTCGTGTCCCAACGATGTTTATCACAGCTCTCGCGCTGGCGACGGCTGCTTTCGGCCAGGCTATTCCTGGCGCTCCGGGTGACGCATTTCAAGTGCGGTACGCGGCTAATCTCAACATCGGCGATTCCGTCATCAACATAACGAACGCCGGTACAACTAATACGGGCGGTGCGTTGACGAACATTTGTGCGAATGTATACGCATTTTCGCCCGACGAGCAGTTGATCTCGTGCTGTTCCTGTACGGTGACGCCGAATGCCCTCGTATCGCTTTCGGCGGTATCGGATCTGATCAGCAATACCCTTACTCCGGCCCGTCCGAATTCCATCGTGGTGAAAATGCTCGCCACGGCGGGCACTAGTTGCAACGCCTCCAACGTTCCGGCGGCCAACCTGGCGTCCGGAATGGTGGCATGGGGCACGACGATTCACGCTCTACCCACCAGCCCCGTGACTTACGGCGTGACCGAGACTCAGTTCGCACAGCCTGGTCTGAGCGCCGCCGAACTGGCTCGCCTGACTTCGTTCTGCGGATTCATCCAGGCCAACGGTAGCGGGTTTGGTATTTGCCGCTCTTGCCGCCTTGGCGGCCAAGGCGCCATTAAGCAGTAAGTAGTCTCAGCACCACAATCCGGATAGCCGGGGTCGTCCCCCGGCTATCCGGGTCTTCTCCTCGTGAATAACGTTAAAGGATGAGTCGATCATGAAAGCTCTAGTCGCGTTTTGCGGTTTGACATTATTCTCAACCCTTGCAGTCGCCGCCTCGGATGAAAAGAAACCGGAGCAAACGCCGTCGTCGTCAGCCGTCGCTGAAGTGGACGGAGTCACGTTGACCATGGCTGATTTTGAGGCGAAGCGGCCCGCCGGTTTGTTCCAGGCTCGTAACAACTTTTACGAGGCGGAGCGTAAGGCGGTTGACGAGTTTATCAACGAGTACTTAATCAGCAAAGAGGCGCGGAAGGAAGGCATTACCGCCGAGCAACTTCTCGATCGGCACGTCAACGCTGCCGGCTTCAAGGAGCCTTCGGAAGAGACGCTCCGCGTGTATTACGAGGGCGTCGACACCACTGAACCCTTTGAAGCGGTCCGCGGTAAAATCCTCGAGGCTATTCGCACTCGCCGGATCGCCCGGGCACGCAGCTCGTATATACAGGAACTGCGGGGCCAGGCGAAAATATCTTTCCTCGTCCCGCCTCCGCGCGCCAGCATCTCGGTCGATGGCGCTCCGGTCCGCGGACCTCAAGGTGCGCCGGTAACCATCGTGGAGTTCGCCGACTATGAGTGCCCTTACTGCCAGCAGATTCAGCCAGTCGTGGACAAGTTGTTGTCCGACTATAAAGGGAAGATCGGCTTCGTATTCAAGGATTTCCCTCTACCCATGCACTCGCATGCGGAAGTTGCCGCGGAGGCTGCTCATTGCGCCCAAGACCAGGGCAAGTACTGGGAGTTGCATGACTTTTTGTTTTCGAGTAGGGAATATGAGCCTGCCAAGTTGAAAGATGCGGCGCATGCCATGAACATGGATGCCGATCGCTTCAAACAGTGTCTGGACGGCGGCGCCAAGGCGAGCGTTGTAAAGAGCCAATTCGAGGAGTCTCAGGCACTTGGCCTCCCCGGGACCCCGGCCTTCTTTGTGAATGGCCGGCTGATCAATCCCAACGGCACCGTCAGTTACGCAACCTTGCAGCAGCTTGTCGACGAGGAGCTTGCGATCGCAGCTCGCGAAAAACAACGCAGTGGCGCTGTCACTCAGGCGCAGAGAGAAAAATAGCGTGTACTTGGCCGAGTCCATAAGGCTATTCAGCGGAGGCGTACGCACATGTTAATCATCAAGCAACGCAGTAACTGGCTCCGTTTCAAATGGACGCTGATACTGCTTCCGTTTTGTGCCCTGAATTTGAGCGCCGGCAACATCCAGTTCCAGGTAACGAATACGACTGGGAGTGTCTACCGGTACGACTTCTTCCCGAGTGGTTTTGCATTTGTGCAAAACGAGGAATTGGACATCAGGTTCGATCCGAACCTGTTCGCAAACCTTGTTAACGGCGTCGCCGGCCCCGATTTCCGAGTGACGCTTTTGCAACCGAATAACCCGCCCGGCGCTTTCGGGGATTACAGCGCATTGGCCCTGGTGAGCGATCCGTCGTTCGCCGGACCCTTCTCCGTCGATGTCACATGGCTCGGTTCCGGCACTCCCGGCCAGTTGCCGTACGTGATTCATCAGTTCGACGCAAGCGGGCGGGTTCTAGATACCTTGGGCGCTGGAGTTGTCGGAACTCCGGAACCCGCAGGCTGGCTGTTGAGCGGTGCAGCATTGGCGTTGTCTGGCCTATTGCGAATCGCGCGGCGCCGTCACTGAACGAGACGGCCCTCAGCAGCTTCTCAATTTAACAACCTGGTGTGTGTTGAGGGTCATCATGCGATACCTATGTCTTTCGCTAAGCACTATTATTTTGTGGGGGTTGGCTCCAGCGGCTCTGGTTGCGCAGGGGGTTCAATCCGGCTACTCGGTGACGAACTATCAGATGGTGAGCGAGCAGCGAATCTCGCAAACCAGCTCCTACGTCACGTATCGTGCCGACTTGGTCAGCACCGGGCCGGCACGAACGGAGGTCACCGCCTCAGTAACCAGCTTGGCGACGAACGTTCAGGTTATCCAGGGTAATCTACACTTCGCCCCGGCTCCCGCAAACGGGACCGTCCCCAGCCTCGACACCTTCACTCTACTGGTAGACCGCAGCGTCGCCTTCGATTTGGCAACCCTTCAGTGGAGCTTCCTCGCTCCGGTTGCCAATGCCGGACCAAATCTTACCGCCAAGATTGGCGATCTCGTAATACTGGACGGCACTAAGTCGACGAACCCCAGCGGAGTTGGAACTTTGCAATATAACTGGAAGCTTACATCTACCCCAGTCGGGAGTTCCACCGTACTGTACTGGTACGATACAGCGAAGCCGCAGTTCACGGTCGACCTTCCGGGCAACTACGTTTTCACGTTGACCGTCGGCAACGGTTACGGTAGCGACGTCAGCACTGTCACCGTAAGCACCACGAACACTCCCCCTGTAGCAAACGCCGGGCCGAATCGGACCGTTAGCGTCGGGGCAGTTGTTACATTGAATGGCAGCGGATCGTCTGACGTCGACGGGGATCCGCTGACGTATTCCTGGACGTTAATTGGACGGCCGGCGACCAGCAATGCAATTCTTCTGGCGCCCGCCACTGTGAATCCAGTCTTCACAGTAGACAAGGCGGGAAGTTATCAGATCCAACTGATCGTGAATGACGGCAAGGTGAATAGCGCCCCTGCTATCGTCACTATCAGCACCGGGAATACGCCGCCCGTTGCGAGCGCCGGCCCCAACCAGATTCAGGCTGTCGGCGCCCTCGTTCAGTTGGACGGTTCTGGTTCCACCGACGTGGATGGGAACCCTCTCACGTACTCCTGGAGTTTTCTGAACGTCCCGCTCGGCAGCGCTGCTAGTTTGAGCAGCGCCACCGCGGTCAAGCCAACGTTTACAGCAGATCGCGCGGGCACATATATTCTCCAATTGATCGTAAATGACGGAACGGTGAATAGCACTCCGGCGACGGTGCAGATCACGACGAATCCGCCGCTGGCGCCCACCGCGAGTGCCGGCCCGAACCAGACGGTCGGCCATCGGACTACTGTCCATTTGAATGGCACTGGCAGTGATCCACAAGGTCTGGCTCTGACGTTTCAGTGGTCGTTGACCACCAAGCCCAACTCGAGCACGGCGGCATTGTCGAATCCCACTTTGCAAAACCCGACATTTATCGCCGACCTTCCGGGGACTTACATTGCCCAGTTAATCGTTAATAACGGAACTCTCTCCAGCACGCCGTCGATGGTCACAATCACGACCACGAACACGCCCCCTGTTGCGAACGCGGGCTTCACCCAGGTTCTTCCTGTCCCAACTACTGTAGTGCTCGACGGCAGTCAATCCTCCGATGCGGATAACGATACGCTCACGTATGCGTGGTCAATTTCGAGCAAGCCGCAAAACAGCCAGGCAACTCTCTCGTCTGCAACCGCGGTTTCTCCGAGCTTCATAGCCGATGTAGCCGGCACGTATGTCGTTCAGTTGATCGTATCGGACGGGTATTCGACGAGTGTTCCCGCAACGGTAACCATCACGGCCGGAGGCACCACGATTACCCTCACGCCCAATCCGCTGAATGTAAGCACCGGCACGACCGGAAATCTGACGGTCAGCTTAGGCACCCCGGCGGGACCTGGCGGCCAGATCGTCACACTTTTCAGTAGCAACGGCAGCATTGCAGCCGTACAGGCAAATGTCACGGTTCCGCAAGGTTTGGCCGGCGTAAACGTGCCAGTTACGGCTGGCGCGGGTATCGGGAGCACTGTGATTACCGCGCTGGCGGCGGGCTTCTCTCCGGGCGCTACTACCGTGAACGTGTCTTCTCCCTCGGTCGCGATCTCGCTTCCCTCAAGTGTAATCGGGGTCAGCCGGACCGTCTCTGGAGTCGTTACGCTGAGCGCACCCGCGCCAAACGGTGGCGTCAACGTCACGCTGTCGGATGCGGCCGGGCTCGTGAGCTTCCAACCGGCGGTTGTCAACATCCCGGCAGGAACGGTAACGGGAACATTCACCGTCACCGGCAACACTGCGGGGTCCACAACGATCGTCGCCGGCGCCCCCGGCTATATCACCGGATCCACAAATGTCACCGTCGCGATGCTCGGCGCGATTACACTGCTCTCGAACGTGGTCGTAGGTCCCGGCCAATCTCTGCCGTTCCCTGTAAGTCTTGTAACAGGCGCACCGGTGGGCGGAGTATCTATTTCACTGAGCAGTAGCGACCCGGCGAAGGTCACAATCTCTCCGGCCACTGTAACCATCGCTCAGGGCGAAACCTCGCCCGCAACTCAGCCGGTTGTGACCGGAGTCAACCTTGGTTCAGCGAGTATCAGTGCCTCAGCCGCCGGGTTCTTCGGAGACTCGAAGATTGTGCAGGTTGCGGCGACTCTTTCGTTGCAGCCGCAGACGCTCACCGTGGGCATCAACGCGACGCAGAATTTGACGCTGACGCTTTCCGGTCCGGCTCCCGCGAGCGGTTTAACGATCAACATCAGTTCTTCCAATACCGCAGTGGCGACGGTTCCCGCGACTGTCACCATTCCGGCTACGAAGGCCACTGTCGTTGTGCCGGTCACAGCCATCGGGCTCGGAACGGCCATCATTCACGCGAGCGCACCGCCTTCGCTCGCCGACACCACCGCCAGCGTCAATGTTGTGAACATCGGCGCCATTAATCTGCCTGTCGGCGCTACGGTCGGATTAGCTCAATCCGTGCCGTTTCCCGTCACCTTACCGGCTCCCGCACCGGCCGGTGGCGTCACCGTCAACCTCGCAAGTAGCGACACTTCGAAACTAACGATAAGTCCAGCGAGTGTCAGCATACTCGCGGGGCAGACCGCCCCGGCGACGCAGCCGACGGTCTCTGGCGTGAATTTAGGAACTGCGAATATCAGCGCTAACGCCTCGGGCTACAACGCCGCGTCCCAACCGGTGCAGGTTACGGCGACACTCACGTTCGCGCAGCCCACCCTGACCATAACCGGGGCAGGCCCGACCACCATCGCGCTGAATCTCTCCGGGCCCGCGCCCGCACCAGGTCTAACTGTATCGCTCACTTCCAGTAGTCCGAATGTCGCCGGGGTTTCGTCGACCGTCACCTTCCCAACCGGCGCGACGGCTGTGAACGTTTCTGTTTCAGGTGGCACTCCAGGCACGTCTGTAGTGCACGCGTCCTTTACGGGCATCCCGGACGCGACTCTGACAGTCACCGTATTAGCGGCTGGGGCAATTACTTCGCCTGCTAACGCGAGCCTCGGTTTGGGGCAAAGCACGCCTTTGACCATCGCTCTGTCTTCGGCTCCTTCCGCGCCCGTAACCGTAACACTTGTAAGTAGCGATTCATCGAAGGTAACCGTCTCACCGGCGAGCGTCACTATTCCCGCAGGTCAAACAACGCCTGGCACCGTCCCGATGCTAATGGGGGTCAACATTGGTTCGGCAACCCTCACGGCGACCGCCTCGGGTTATACCTCAGCAACTACGGCGGTCCAGGTCGGCGCAACTGTCACATTTACGCAGCAAAGCATCACGATCAACGGCACGGCGACGCAGAACCTGACGTTGAATCTCTCCGCGGTGGCTCCGGCCGGGGGCGTAACCGTGAACTTGACTTCCACCAATACTAGCGCGGCCACTGTGCCTGCATCCGTGACCTTTGCGTCCGGCACTAGCACGGTCAACGTGCCCGTCACAGGCGTAAGCGCCGGTTCCGCGGTTGTCCATGCCAGCAACTTACCGAACATTCCAGACGTGGCCGCGAATGTTACAGTGCAAGTCCTAGGAACGATCGGTGTTCCGTCGAACCCGACGGTCGGACTCAGCCAGACCGTGTCATTCCCGGTTATCCTCTCGGCGCCGGCGCCATCGGCCGTAACAGTCTCGTTATCCAGTAGCGACACTTCGAAGGTGACCGTTTCGGCAGCGAGCATCACGATCCCGCAAGGGGCCACCGTGCCCGTGCAGCAACCGACCATCACCGGTGTCAACCTGGGCAATTCGACCATCGGCGCCAATGCCTCCGGGTACGCGTCCGTCACCACCAGCGTCCAGGTTACCGGATCTATCTCTTTCACCCCGCCAACCCTGAGCATTTCGGGCGGCGGCTCTCAGAACTTGACCCTGACGCTCTCCGGAGCCGCCCCGGCGGCGGGTATCACTGTGAACCTGACATCCAGCAATACAGGCGTCGCCACCGTACCGGCAACTGCAACCTTCACAGGCGGTGCGACCACAGTAAGTATCCCGGTCACTCCGGTGTCTTCCGGGAATACTGTCGTGCATGCGAGCAATTTGCCGAATCTGGCGGATACGGCGGCGACAGTTTCGGTGCTCGGCGGAATCGCAGTACCACCTAGCGTGACCGTTGCCCCCGGCCAACAGGCGCCCCTTCAGGTGACTTTAGGCAGTCCGGCGCCCCCCGCCGGCGTTACCGTAACACTTTCCACCAGCGACTCGACGAAGGCTCAACTGATTTCCACGAGCGTCTTTATCAATGGCGGCCAGACAACGCCCAACGCGACGCCGGCGATCCTTGGAGTCGACTTCGGGAACGCGACCGTCACAGCTTCAGCGGCCGGTTACGGTTCAGCCGATGCCACAGTTCACGTTTCCGGATCGGCATCCTTCTTCCCTGGAGCTGTTTCCCTGACAACCGGCGCTGGAGCTCAGAACATCTCTCTCAGTCTCTCGGTTCCCGCGCCGTCGAACGTGACGTTTGCACTCACGTCTTCTAACACCGCCGTTGCTACGGTTCCGGCTTCCGTCAGCATCCCGGCAAGTCAAAACAATGTTAGCGTGCCCGTCACTGCCGTGGGCCCCGGTTCGGCCACAATTACGGCGAGCACGACAACTCCAAACATTCCGAACGCCACCGCTACTGCGAATGTAAGTGCGCCTGGTTCCATCACCATGCCTTCAAACGTAAGTGTCGGGCTAGGTAAGTCAGTCGCGTTTCCCATATCACTCGCTGCGCCCGCCGCGTCAAACGTGACTATTTCGCTCAGCAGCAGCAACCCGGCCAAAGCAACCATTTTGCCGGCCACAATTACTATCGCAGCCGGGCAGACCGCGCCGGCCGCGCAACCGCAACTCACAGGCTTGGATATTGGCGCGGTGACCATAAGTGCTTCAGCGCCGGGATATACGACAGCGGCAACACCCGTTCAGGTAAATGCCACGGCAAGCTACTCGCCAACGGCATTAACACTGGTTGGGAGCGCCGCCAACCAATTCGTAATCTCTCTTTCAGGTCCTGCGCCAGTGACCGGCATCGCGCTTACGCTGGTGTCAAGCAATCCGTCCGTTGCAACTGTACCGGCACAAGTGACTGTATTCCCTGATGGGAGTTCCGTCTCTACCGTCGTCGTGACAGTAACTCCGGTGGGTCCTGGTTCAACAGTAATTCACGTATCGGCAACCCCCTTTATACCGGACACGACTGCAGCCGTCACGGTTTCTGGTCCCGGGACGATCGGCCTTCCCGCAAGCACGTCGCTCTCACCGGGACAAACTGCGCCGTTCCCGATAACCCTCGGGACGCCGGCACCGACCGGCGGCGTCACGGTGGCGCTCTCAAGCAGTGATTCGTCTAAAGTCTCGATTACGCCTGCAACGGTCACCATACCCGCGGGCCGGGTAAGTCCGGCTTCACAGCCGTCAGTGACCGGCGGCAATTACGGAACCGCGACGATCACGGCGACGGCGCCAGGTTATACAACTGGTAATGCGTCCGTGCAGGTGACAACGACAATCGCATTCGCGTCACCGACAATCACGATCAGCGGGCTCACCACCCAAACGGTTGCGCTGAACCTTGCGTCGCCCGCACCGCCGTCTGGATTGACGGTTAATTTGACGTCGGGCAATACGAGCGTTGCGACCGTTCCGGCTACGGTCACAATCCCAGGCAATTCATCGACTACGAATGTGGTCGTCACCGCTGTCGGTATCGGAAATGCCACCATCACCGCCGCCCCCGCCGTTAGTGGAATTGCCAGCGCCACGCTCGGTGTCACAGTCGTAACCTCTGGCTCTATCGGCGTTCCCGCCAGTAGCGGACTGGGCTTGGGGCAGACGGTCTCTTTCCCGATTACGCTCTCGACGCCCGCGGCGTCCCCGGTTACCGTAGCGCTGAGCAGCAGCGATACCAGCCGCGTGACGGTATCTCCCGCGTCGGTCACAATCTCAGCCGGACAGATCACGCCTGCGGTGCAGCCCACCATGACGGGCGTAAACTTCGGGAGCGCAACAATTACGGCGAGCGCATCCGGTTATTCCGCTGGCTCCTCGTCGATCCAAGTGCTCGCAACGGCCGTCTTTGCTCCACCGCAGATAACCATTGACGGCGTGACGACACAGAATGTCGCTCTTACGCTGTCGAATCCGGCTCCCCTCGGCGGCGTGGTCATGAACCTCGTTTCTACCAATACGAGTGTGGCGACGGTTCCGTCGACAATTACCTTCGCACCCGGTGTTTCCGTGATACAGGTTCCGGTCACCTCCGTCGCGCCGGGGTCTGCCACGATCCACGCGAGCAGTATTCCGAATATCGGCGATACCACCGTCGGCATAACCGTTCGTGGCCTAATTAGCCTCGCTTCCAACGTTAGCCTGCCTCCGGGCCAACAGGTCCCATTGTCAGTGACGCTCGGCTCGCCTGCTCCGAACGGCGGCGTCACGGTGACCCTGACCAGTAGCGATCCGTCGAAGCTCACGCTCGTATCCGGGAGCGCCTTCATTGCTGCTGGCCAGACCTCTCCTGCGACTACGCCAGTCGTCATTGGAGTCGATTTCGGCAACGCCGATATCAGTGCCTCCGCATCCGGTTACGCGCCGGCGAGTACTACCGTGAGGGTAACCGGATCCGCCAGTTTCTTCCCTGGGACGGCAACCATCGTAACCGGCACCGGCGCACATAATCTCTCGCTGACACTTTCCGTTCCCGCGCCCGCTCCGGTGACGTTCGCATTGTCGTCGTCCAATACAGGTGTGTCGACTGTTCCCGCTTCGGTCACCATTCCGGCGAATCAGACCAACGTGAATGTGGCCGTCACGCCGGTGGCGCCAGGCTCAGCGACAATTACGGCCTCGACTACCACACCGAACATTCCAAATGCTACGGCCAGTATCACGGTCACTGCTCCGGGCGCCATCAACCTGCCCGCCAATCTTAACGTCGGACTAAGCGCGTCCGTGCCCGTTACAGTGAGTCTTGGCTCGCCCGCACCTACCGGTGGGGTTACGGTCACGCTGCTTAGCAGCGATCCTACGAAGCTGGCGATTTCTCCGGCAAGTGTGACGATCGCCGCCGGCCAGACCACGCCGGCGACACAGCCGACCGCCACTGGAATAAACATCGGCGCTGTCACGCTGTCTGCGTCAGCAACCGGATTCACTGACGCCGCAGTGCCGGCTGAAGTCACGGCGACTCTCGTCTACAACCCTCCGAGTCTCACAATCGTCGGTACCGCCACCGAGAGCTTCGTCGTCACGCTTTCGGGCGCTGCGCCCGCCTCGGGGATCGTCGTCAATTTGACTTCGAGCAACACTGCGGCTGCGACGGTCCCCGCCCAGCTGACGTTTATGCCTAACGCGGGTTCGCCGTCCACGATCATAATCCCCGTGACTGGTGTAGCTCCGGGATCCGCAACCATTCACGTTGGAGCACCGCCGTTTATTCCAGACACTACAGCCAGCGTGTCGGTGTTGAGTCCAGGCGTGATCGGTTTACCCACTAATGCCTCTGTGGGGCCGACCAAGTCGATCAGTTTCCCTGTCACCCTCGGTTCAGCCGCCCCGAGCGGCGGCGTAACCGTAGCGCTCTCGAGCACCGATACAACGAAACTGACCATCTCTCCCGCATCCGTGACAATTCCGCAAGGGCAGACTACGCCCGCTACTCAGCCCACGATAACCGGCGTCGATTACGGAACGGCATCGATTAATGCGACTGCTCCCAGTTACACCTCCGCAACCACTGCGGTCAACGTCACTGCGACGGTCAGCTTCGCGGCTCCCACCGTCACAATCAACGGCATCGCGAACCAGACCGTCGCATTGAATTTGTCCGCGCCCGCGCCCGCC
>Ga0134126_10002675_pt1 | contig 22382 bp, 22 predicted proteins | sample KB31752_FD_96881 | JGI IMG/M metagenome (GOLD analysis project Ga0134126, IMG submission 96881) | Terrestrial soil microbial communities with excess Nitrogen fertilizer from Kellogg Biological Station, Michigan, USA - KB3-175-2 | ecosystem: Environmental > Terrestrial > Soil > Unclassified ... | reverse complement strand
TGCGGCGAAAGCCTTCTTCATGGGCTCGACCATCCGTGCCTGAATGTCGGCGAACAGCGCTTGCCCTTTAGATGCCTGCTCTGCGGGGAGATGTTGCAGCAGCGATACCGCCGGCGGCTCGGCCAATACGACAGCCCGGATCAGCTCCGGATGCTCGGTCGCAAAGAAGAGCGCCGTGAGGGCGCCATACGAGTGCCCGATGAGATAGACCTTCCCGAGGTGCATCTTCTTTATGAACGCCGCCAGGTCTTGGGCATCCACCACTGCCGAATACCCCGGAGCCGCGGGGTTCGCATTCGGGAAGTTATAGCGCCGGCTGTACGCTATTGCCCGATACCGTTTGCTGAAGGCGGCAATCTGGTCCGTCCAGTAGGCGGCATCCCCGATCGAGCCGTGAACGAAGACCACCGGCGCGCCGCGGCCCGCCTCGAGGTAGTGCAGCGTGATGCCGTGGCCGATGGCGATGCTGCCGGGCCGAGGCGTTGCAGCCGCGGCGGCTGCCCCCGCCGCGCCGTACAGGGGCCCCAGGACGGCGATGAAGAAAAGCCCCAGCACGGCCTTCAGCATTCTCCACCCGGTCGATGAATTCGGCATGGCACCCCACCCTCGTTGCGGCCTGGATAAGTAGCAGTAACTTAGCTAAGTTACAACGGTTCTGTCAAGAAGGCTGGCGACCGATAAGCGGGGCCGGTGGCAGGAACTTTCCATTTTCAACGCCGGCCGGCCCCCGGCCGCTGCCGGCTCGCCGCGGTGCGCCGGTAGCCCTGCGCAAGCGCCAAGGCATCCGCCGCGGACCGTGCGAGGCCTGCCATCAGGCGCACCAGGAGCTCGAAGTCGGCCCGCGTGAGATCACGAAATATTTCGTCATTGATCCGGCTTATTAAGGGGAGCATCTGCTCGAGAAGCTCAAGTCCGGACTTCGTGAGCTGCAAGAGGACGCTGCGCTTGTCATTGGGATTCGGCGCTCGCAGCAACAACCCGGCACTCTCGAGCTTGTTGGCCTCTGCGGTGACATAAGTGCCACTGACGTGCAGATGGTTGGCGAGCCGACTGACCGTCGTGCCGCCTTCGAACTCGGCCAGGTGCGAGATTGCGACAATGAGACTGTACTGGGGTCCGGTGAGGCCGGCCGTCCTGCCGAACTCTTCCCGAATCGCCTGCACGCGCGCGGACACTGCGAGGGTGTCCTGTATGAGCTGCCGGAACCTGTAGTCCGAGCCTTGATCCAGCAAGGCTGGGCGCGATATCGAGGGCAGTTTCCCGCTGCCCGACGGGCTTCGCCTGACCGGCGAGCGCTGTTTAGCCGCCACTGCAATTCTCCGATGCGAGGACATCGGCGCCTTCCGGGGGACCCGCAGGCGCCATCAGGGATCGGGTAGAACCCGGGTGAGGATCTTAGCAGGGGACCTTTCGCCCGGCCTCTAGTGGCGTCAACATTGCGACGATCGCCGCCCACCCGCCCGCCAAGCAACAATCGGACACATGTTCATCGTTGACCCTGCACCTAGGTATAGGGTGCAGATTTTCCGCCGTCCGAAGTGTCGGCAGGAAAGCAATGAATCGCGGTCGAAGCATCCAGCTCGCGCTCGTCTTGGCCACTACGTTCATTGGTGCAATGGCCTGGGCGGGCTGGGACACGATGAAGCACGCGGGCGGCACGACCGCAAGAGGCATGAGCGCAGCGGCCGTCGCCAAGGCCGACCCGAGCGCTGCCGCGCGCCTCGTGATCGAGGTGCTCAGCGTCGGCGATCACGGCCAATTCAGCGGGCGGGTGCTCGAGGAGCACAGTGGCCACTATCGCACTACGCCAGTCCCGGTGGAGGCGCAGTTGACCGCCGATTCGGCCGTGATGATGGGCGGTGCCGCTGACATCAAGCCGCGCGCGGTGCTGCAGCTCTCCGGCCGGTTCGATGACGATCACCGTGTCCGCGTCGCTCGCGCGGTCGTACTCACGGGCTACGTGACGGTCGAGCGCTGATGCGCGATTTCTTCCTGGTGATGAGCGGCTGGCTCGCAGCCACGATCTTCGGCACTACTCTGCTCGTGCCATGGGGAGTGGACGCGCTGCGCATTTCCGGCCGGCCGCGGCGGCGTTTCATGACGCTGCACTTGGCGCTCGGCATTGCGGTACTGGTGGTCGGGCTGGCTCATGGAGTGCTGCCCATCAGCGGGGCGGGCCTTTCGCTCCTCAGAAAGCCGGCACTCCTCCTCGGTTTGAGCGCCCTTCTGCTGCTCATGTTGCAGGCAGTCCTGGGAACTGCGCTTCGCGGCGCCAGGGCAGCCCGGCCACAACTCCGCGGCGCTCACCTCGCGACGATGCTGGCGCTCGCCGGGATCATCGTGGTGCATATCCTCGTCATTCGCGCGTAACGCTTCAACATGCGGGCGGGTCTCATAGCTCTTGCGGCAGCGACGGCACTCGTGCTTGCGCTGGTGGGCGGCGGCATCTGGTACGCGAGGCGTCCGGCGCCGTCCCCGCCCCCCACACCACGCGTGCCGCAGGCGAAGCCACAGGTTCGCATCGCTTCCTCCGAGATCACTGCAACCGGCACCGTCAAACTGAAAAGCGGCGCCGATGTACGGGTGGGCGCACAGATCTCCGGAATCGTCGAGAAGCTCAACGTCAACGTCGGCTCCCCTGTCAGGGCCGGGGAAGTCATCGCGGTGTTGGACACACGCGCGATTCGCGCGACGATCGCGGAGGCAGAGGCGACCCTCACCAAAGATCAGGCGGTACTCGTGAAGGACGCGCGCAACGAGGCGCGCCTGAAGCGGCTGCTGGTGACACATGACGTATCGCAGCAGCAGGCGGACGACGCTCGGGCCGATCTGACTGCGCAGAGCGCGACCGTCACTTTTGACGAGAGCAGCCTCATCGCGGCGAAACTCAATCTTTCCTACGCGACGATCCGGGCCCCGGTGAGCGGCGTGGTCGCTTCAGTCTCCACACAGCAGGGCGAGACGGTCGCAGCGGCGTTCACCACGCCGACATTCGTGACCATCATTCAGCCACGCGCGCTGGAGATGATCGCAATGGTGGACGAGGCCGACATCGGGCCGGTGCGGGTCGGCCAGCCGGTCACCTTCACGACCGAAACCTACCCGGATCGGCGATTCAGCGGGCACGTCACTCGAATCGCTCCCACCGCGACGATCATCTCCGGTGTGGTCAATTACGAGGTCGCGGCCAGCATCGACGGGAATGTCGGGGCACTTCGTCCGGAAATGACCGCGACGGCAACTATCCGCACGGCAGGGGACCGCGAGTCTCCTTTCTCCGCAGCAGATCGGCAGTCGAGCGCCGAGAGCCTGGCCGGCGCCGCGCGCCGGGAGCGCGGCAGCGCGCGCCGGCCGGCGAGCCTCGGCGCCAAGTCCGGATCGGCAGCCGGTATCTCACGCGGCCCGAGCCGCACGACCTTCGCAACCGAGGAGCCCAACTCATGATCCGCCTCCAGCACATCGCCAAGGAATATCGCCGTGGCGAGGAGCACGTCACCGCCATCCGCGATGCGGACTTTGCCGTGCAGGCCGGCGAGTTCGTCGTCATCCGCGGCCGATCCGGCTCCGGCAAGTCGTCCCTCCTCAACATCATCGGCTGCCTCGATCAGGCTAGCAGGGGGAAGTACCTGCTCGATGACGTTGAGGTGAACGGCATGTCTGACGCTTCGCTCTCGCAGATCCGTGCTCTGAAGATCGGCTTCATCTTCCAGTCGTTTCACCTGTTACCGCGCACCTCCGCGGCAGAAAACGTCGAGTTGCCGATGGTCTATGCCGGGCGCGCGCCTGATCGCGCGGCGGCACTGACGGCACTACGCCGCGTCGGCCTCGCCGACCGCGCCGACCACTATCCCAGCCAGTTATCCGGCGGCGAGCAACAGCGGGTCGCCGTGGCGCGCGCCCTGATCAACGACCCGGCGCTGATTCTGGCCGATGAGCCGACGGGCAACCTCGACCAGGCGGCCGGCGAGGCGGTGATGGAGCTGTTACAACGGCTGAACCAGGAGGGCCGCACGATCGTGCTGGTCACCCACGACGATGTGGTCGCGGCATATGCCGGTCGCACCCTGTCCATCGAGGACGGCGTCGTAACCGAGGGGAGAGCATCATGAGAGTTTCCGGACACGTATGGTTCGCCTGGCGCGCGGTACGCCGCTACCGGCTGCGCTCTGCGCTGATGATGATCGCCATCGTCATCGGCATCTCGGGCCTCACGATCATGTCATCCATCGGACAGGCCACGAAGCAGGAGACCCTGGCGCGCTTCAAGAACATGCTCGGCACCTTCGACACCCTGGTCGTGCGCCCGGGCGCGGGCAGCACCAGGGGGATGACGAACCTGGCCGAGAGCGATGTCACCCTGACCTTCGATGATGCCGCCGCGCTTTCGGGCGCCCCGTTCGCCCGCAACGTCGTCGAAGTCGAAAATGCGTTCAAGATAGACGCCAGCTACAGCGACCAACATGTTACGCCGGCCGTGTTCGGCGTCTCCCCCAACTGGGCGGCGGTACGCGGCGAAACCCTCGCCGAAGGGGACTTCCTCACGACCCAGGACGACCAGGCGCTCTCGCGTGTCGCGATTCTTGGCGCCGATGCGCGCCGCGACCTTTTCGGCAACAGCGATCCCTTGGGCAAGATCATCCGCATCGCCGGCGTCCCGTTTCAGGTGAAGGGCGTGCTCAATCCACGCGGCGCGGGTCCGACCGGCGCGAGCCTCGACAATCTCATCTTCATTCCGGTGAATACGGCCGCCAAGCGCCTGTTCAATCGCGACTACCTCACCATGATGATCGTGCAGCTCAAGGACCCGGAGCGCAGCGATGCCGCGAAGTCCGACCTGCGGCAACTGCTGCGCGGACGCCATCGCCTCGCTGGCACGGCCCCTGATAACTTCACGATCTCGAGTCCGCGCGCCATCATGGCGCAGGTACAGGCGATGGGCTCGGCCCTCGGCTCGCTGCTGGTCGTCATCACGGTTCTAGCCCTGATCGTCGGCGGCATCGTCATTTTTGCGGTGATGCTGGCCGGAGTCGGGGCGCGCCGCGCCGAAATCGGAGTGCGGCGCGCGGCAGGCGCCAGCCGCGCGGCGATCGCGGGACAGTTTCTCGCTGAGGCGGCCCTGATATCCCTCATCGGCGGGCTCATCGGCATGGTGATCGGCGTCGGCGGCACGCAAGCCGTCTCGGCGGTGGAGCGCCTGCCGTTCGTGATCGACTTGCCGGTGCTGGCTGGGGCGGTGGCGCTTTCGATTCTCCTCGGCGTGACATTCGGCGCGATTCCCGCGCTCAAAGCCTCCAGAGTCGATCCCATCGAGGCGTTGCGTGGGTGAGCAGGCGGTGTGCGCAGCTCGCGCGGATCGCTGCACGCAATCTGTGGCGCTTTCGCCTGCAGTCGGGCCTCATTCTGTTCGCCGCGGTGATCGGGGTGAGCGGCGTCATCGCCGCATCCGAATTCACACTCGGCGCGAGAGCGAAGATCGACGCGCAGTTCGTGCGGCTCGGCGCCGAGCTGGTCGTGGTGACACCCAAGCCGCCGATCACCGGGCTACAGCGCCTGCAAGGCGCTCCCGCACAAATCACGCAGGCGGACTATGCGGCGCTCGAGCGTCAGCTTTCGAGTGTCCCTACCTCCGCCGCCACGGCGCTATCCCTGCGCGTCGCGGCGGGCGCCTTGTCCAAGAAGACTCAGGTCATGGGAGTCGAGCCGGCATTCTTTACCATGAAGAGTTGGCCCGTGAGCTCGGGGAGGCTCTTTGTGCCGGACGACAATCGGCGCCTGCATCGTGTCGCGCTGCTCGGCAGCTCGGTGGCGGCAGCGCTGTTCGGTGCGCAGGATCCGGTCGGAGAGCTGATCACGATCGACCGCGTACCCTTCATGGTGATCGGGGTGTTGTCGACGCGCGGCCAGGGGATCGATGCGGTTGACGAGGACGATCAGGTCTATGTGCCGCTGCGATCGGCGATGCGCCGGCTCTCGGACACGCGAGGCTATGCCAGCCTGACTTTCGATGCCGGCGGGATATCGCGCATCGAGCCTTTGTCGAAGCGCATCGCCACCATCCTGGCGGCGCGGCACCGCTCCGACCCCGCAGCGGGTTTTCGCGTCCAGGACCGCGAGAGCACCATCGATGCGCAGCTCGCCACTTTCGCGCGTCTGACAGCCCTCTCCCGCGGGGTGGCGCTCGCCGTGTACGCGATGGCGATGATAGGTATCTTCGCGATCTCGTGGCTTGCGGTGGGCGCGCGTACCGTGCAGATCGGAGCCATGCGCGCGCTCGGCGCCAGGCCGGGCGACGTGCTGTTTAAATTTTTCCTGGAAGGCGCCGTGCCGTCGTTCGCCGGCTGCATCGTCGGTTGGGCCGCGAGCACGCCTGTGGCGGCATTGGTAGCCTCAGTAGCGGCGCTGCGTGTGACCTTCGTGCCTTGGTTCGCCGCGGCTGTGAGCCTCACCTCGAGCTTGATATTCGCTGTATTGGCGACGGCTGCGGCGGCGCGTGCTGCATCCGTCAGTCCCACGGAAGCGATGCGCTCTGGTTAGGAGCGGGAGGGCTCCGAGTCGGCCTGCCGGAAGGACCTCAGGAATGCGGCGATGTCAGATCGCGCAGCAGCGCCTCTCGTATATGCCCATCTTAGAAGAGCTCCACGATCATTATGTCGCTTGAGCACGGCTCGCTCCAGAGCGCCGAGCGCTGCGAGCTGCTTGCGCACCCGCCCGCCGAGCTCAATGGATCGTCGCCGAGCAGTGCTGCTGTCAGCCGCGCGGCAACCGCGGGACGGTGGAATATGGGTTCTTTATCTATCCAGACAGGGTCAAATCAAGATATTCGGTGCGCCCGAGTGGAGCAGGTCTCGCTGGCGAGCCCATTGCCGCAGATCCCGCTCGCACGCTGTGCCAGCGGGGGCAATGATCAGCCTGTGTCGGAATGTTGCTTAGCGCGAGCGGCGGCCGGGCATATCATGATCGCGTCCTCGCCGAGCGTCGCGACCAGGGCCGCCATTTCAGCTCGCATCTGACTCAGCGCGGCAAGCTTCTCGTCGATTTGCGCGAGCCGCTGGCGGGCAAAGGTCAGCATCTTCTCGCGGGCCGCGGAGCGGGTGCCCGGCTCACCCCGGCGAGAAGCGAGCACCTCATGCGGCTCGAGTACGACCTTCACATCCTTGAGCGTGAAGCCCACTTTCTGGCAGATACGGATCACCCGCACCCGTTCCAGGTCCGAAACGGTGTAGGCGCGGTAGCCGGATGCGGTACGCGCGGGTGGTGCGAGCAGCCCCTCGCGCTCGTAGAAGCGGATGGTCTGGACGTTCACGCCCGCGCTCTTGGCGAGCTGCCCGATGCGCAGAAGTTGTGGACGGGCGATAGCCATCGGCGCGGCCTCGGTTGACACTGCCCAGGTCGCATGATCGCGCAAACGCCCCTTTGGTTAAAGGTCCTGTGGGCAGGACTTCGCCCGCATAGCATTCGTCGCATCGTCGATTCGGACTGTCGACGCACGGCCGGTGTCGCAAAACCGGTGCGTAGCTATCAGGCACTAACACCAGGTTCCGTTCAGTTCTCTGAGTACCACCTCTGGCTATCCGGCGGCTTCGGAAAAGGCCGGAAGGCTCACGTCAACTGGCGCGTTGCCCGGCAAAGGAAAATAATGCCTGCCGGCACTGGCAAGCGGAGACCGACAGATGCGCTACTTCCTTTTCAAGCTGAATCCGCCCCGCGCGAACTTCGCCGTGGAGAGAACTCCGGAGGAAGAGCGGCTCATGCAGGAGCACGTGGAGTACTGGTCGGGCCTGCTCGAGAAAGGGATGGCGGTCGCGTTCGGGCCGGTCCTCGAGCCGGGCCGTGTCTATGGAGTATGTATCGTCCGCTTGGACGACGGAATGGACCCTCAGCAGCTCGCCGCGGACGATCCGACCATAAAAGCAAACGTTGGCTTCAAGTTCGACATTTTTCCGATGCCGAACGCCAAGCACATCGCGATAGAGAAATAGTCCACGAGATCGGCTGCTTGCGCCCGGGATGGTGCATCAATCGGGGTTGTCCATGAAGATCTCTCGAGATGGAGCCGCCGGGCTGTCGAAAGTACTGCCGCGATCATGCTCGCCACCGCAGTCGGCGCGCGCGCGGCGGTGCCTCCTGCGGCAGCACGCCCCCCGAGCCAGCACGGATTCCGTATTTTCGGCGCGTGCTGTGAGGCGGCGCCGATTCAACCAGCGCCATTCACTGGCTTTTGCGGCATCGGCAGATACGCTTCCGGGTCGACATCGGTGAGGAATGGCGCGCCAGCGATCATCGGCCGCAGCATCGACGCATGCCCTGCTCCGATGAACACGATGGCCCGGTCGCCCGGCTCGAGATCCCGCGCGATGTTGGCGAAAATTTGGAGATTGCGTGCGTACCAGTTGCTAGTCAACACATGGCCGGCGCCGCCGTTTGCCCCGTTGCCGATCAGATCCACATACAGGTACCAACCGGCATCGGGTTTCAGCTGCTCGCTGGAATTGAGGTAGCGCAGAGTCCCAACGAGGTCGCTGGCGCGCTCGAGCCCGTTCATCTTCCTGATGACGCCTTCCAAGCCCGCGTCCGCCTGCCGGAGAATGCCGCTCTGGCCGTTCCTGGCAGCCGCGGCTTTCACGCTCTCATAATCAAAGGGAAAACTTCCCGTAGAATCTATGGGGTAGATCGTCGGCAGGCCGAGCGCACCTGCAAGGCGATACGCAAACTGCTCGCGTTCGTTGGGCCCGAGATGATATCGACCCTGGCGGTAAGCTTGGTAGCGCTCCACGTAAACCGGATCATTGGCTCTTGCCTCGATCATGACTTTGTTCGGCTTGAATCGGGCGAGCGCGTCGGTGACACGCCCGATCTGCGCCTGCATCGCAGGCGAGAGCGAAGAGCTGCCCCACGTCGAATTGTGTAGATCGGCCTTGGCGACGAAATGCGCCACGCCGACCACCATGACCTGCGGCCGTTCGTCACTCTGAGCGCGCGCCAGCGGCGGGCCGATGATCATCGTGGCGATCACCGCGATGAAAAACAGGGGTCGGGACATCGAGAGCTCCTGATGGGGAAACTGGCAGAGTGCCGCCGGGGATGAGTGTAGCGAGCGGCAACCGATGTCTCAATGGAGTCAACTTCGGAGCAATCTGGGAGCTCAGGGGGGGCAGATGGTCTACAGGCATTTGTCGCATGGAGGCGTCCGGCCGTCGAATCGACAAACTCGCATCCCCAACGCATGGTGTACTAACAGTCTCGTAAGTGCGGGTTGCAGCCGCGGCGCGTGCCGCAGCCGTGAGTCCAAGAGGAAGACATCATGAAGCGTCCACACGTCCAAGGGCTGGAAGGATCGAGCTCGACCGAGTGAATGCGGTGCCTGCCTGCAACCCACGTATTTCGTCCGAGGTGAACGCTTGAAAGTCTCGAGCCATTTTCCGGGCCGCAGCTCTGGTAGCGATCGTAAGCTTGCACCGCGCCGATGCGCTACAAAGGGCCTCGCCGGCCTCTGCCTCGCTATCCTGGCTGCCGTCCCTCTGTTTGTGCGTGCCGATGAGATTTCCTCGCACTGTACCGCGTTTGTCGATGTAACCGTCATCCCCATGGATAGGGAACGCCAGCTTCCCCACACCACAGTCATCGTTAGCGCAGGGCGTATCCAGTCGGTGGATCCGGTCGGCCAGCGTGCAACTCCGACAGGCTGCCGTACAATCGATGGCAAAACCCGCTATCTGATACCGGGTCTCTCCGACTATGTCTCCGAGAGCAATTACTTCAACCCCCGCTGGCAGGCGGCTTATTGGGGCGAGAACTACCGCCGGCTGCGGGCGGTCAAGGCCAAGTACGATCCGGATGGTCTCTTCTTCGGGCATAACGGCGTTGGCAGCGAAGATTGGAGCACAGACGGATTTACGCGATTGCGATGACCCGGTTTGCCAGGCAGATTACGGCCAACAGTACGCCCGGGGGTCAAGCTGGCGTTGGCGCCGCGGCAGGCTACGGGCGGTCGGGTTGCAGGCTCTCGAGGATGGGGCAACGATGCTCGCGGCGCCGCTCGCGGCAGCTTTGGGAGAATACCTCGAGCCGCGCACGTTGGGTCGCGAGGCGAGCCATCACCTGATCGATGGCCTCGATCTTGCGGTGCACGGCCGTATCGAAGCTCTCGCAAAACTTTGGCGCGCCGGCAGCGGACAGCCGCAACAGGTCGCGCATCTCGCGTATCGTAAAACCGACCGCACGGCCTTCGCGCAGATAGTGCAACCGCGCGAGCATTTCCTCGGGATACCGGCGCCAGCCGGCGCGGCCGCTGAGGCGGCGCGGCAGCAGGCCGATTCGCTCGTAGTACCGGATGGTATCGACCGGGACGCCGGAATCCTTCGCGAGCTGCCCGATGGTCCGCAAACCCATGGTGGCACTCCGTACTTGAAACCTGAAGTATGCTCCAGGTTTATAAAGGCGGCCTCGACAACCTCGCGCAGGCCACCATGAACGCCCTTCGATCAGAGCTCACTCTCAGCACGGGTTCTCACCTTCGCTTGTGGACCCTCCTTGCAACCGCGCTACTTCTGCTGGCCTGCGGCGCCGATGGCATCGGTCGAGCAAGCGAGTCCGGCGGACGTCCCCTTGAACCGGTGATCGCCAAGATCCTGGATGCCTGGAACCATGCCGATGCACGCGCGATCGCCGCTCAGTACGAGAGCACCGGCGATTTCGTCAGTCCCGACGGAATGCATGCCAAGGGTAAGGAGGAGATCGAGGCCTTTTACTCGGGCGCCTTCACGAGGGGCTACGCGGGCAGCCACGCGACGGCTGCCGTGTCCCATGTGCGCAACCTGTCCGACGAAATCGCTCTGGTCGACGGCTCCTGGACCATCGAGCCCACTCCGGCATCGAAGATCCGCCAGCCGGAGGCGGGACTCTTCTTTGCGGTGCTGCACCGCCGCAACGGACGCTGGTGGATCGCGGCGCTCCGGGAGCAGAGCAGCGCCACCACTTTGCGCGAGCTCACCAACGAGGCAGGTGGCAGTCCTCAGCATTGAGCTCTGAGAGACATCCCGTAAACTCGTCGGGCACTCCGCTGGCGGGATCTTCGAAGGCGTAACTCATGCGTGACTCGGCGGGCCGCGGGTAATGGGCTCTTTGCGATGGCATACCGCGCTATGGGCGCCAGCCGCCTGTCTGCTGGTGAGCTGCCCTATCCTTCAGGCCAGCGATCGGGGCGCCAGCGACCTCCACGTCGAAAACCTTGCGCCCAAGTTCCTGAAATTCTACGCCGCCGCGGCCTCGGCTTCAGTCACCGAGCCCCAGCGCTGGGCGCTTTGGCGAAAGGACTACGGAATTGCGGCCGTTCCGCCGACGCCAGCCGGCCTTGCCCTGGCGCGTAAGCAGCTCGATGAGGAGTGGAGCAGGTACGGCAAGCTCCTGCCGACAGTCAACGGACGGGAGGAATCGGCAGAGCGAGATGCGCGCGAAGTTCTGCCGCGGGTCAAAGCGCTGCTCGGCGCGGGCGCCGCGAGCACTCCCGTTGATCTCGTCCTCTTCGTGGGGCAATTCGATGGCAATGAGTTCACCGTCCCACCGCGTCGCCCCGGCGATCCGCCGACGGTGGTGATGCCGATCGAGACTCACGACATCCGATACGCGCTCACGCAGGAGTTGATGCACGCCGTGCAGATCGACATGGACGGGCTGCACAATGGTTTCAACGCTCCTCTGGGTGAGACCGTGCTCACGGTCGGGCTCGCCATGCGCGGCACGGAGCGAATCCTTCCCGGCGCGCCCAAGTCACTCTACACGTGGCGGAGCGCTCCATGGCTCGCTCGCTGTATGAGGGATTCGGACGCGATCCTCCGCGGCATCCGACCCTACATCGCCAAAGCGGACGCGGATACCACCACCCGGTTCACCTATGGCAGAGGCACTACAGGGTTGGAAAGCGAGGCTTATTGCGCGGGATGGATCCTGGCCGGAAATCTTCTCGAGCACGGCTACACTTTCCGCCGGCTGGCGAAGATCCCTGAGGCGGAGATGCCGCGCTTCGTGACAGCGAGTCTGAATAGCATGCTCGGCGGGACTGGCCGAGCGCCCTCGCCCGCAACGCTTTCCCCATCGAAAACCCAGCGTCCCTGAGCCGAAGGCCGTATGTGTAGTCGCTCCTGGGTGACTGCCGATCGCGATGGGGTAAGCCGCCGCCAACGCATCAGCCTGCCGGCTGCGTTTCTCGCGCCATCTGCGTCAGGAACCCGTCTCCGCGACGAACGTGGCCGGCAAATGTCTCCAGGTCGATGTTGCTGCCGCAAACGATGACCCCGACGCGCTTTCCCTGCAGCGTACGTCCCAGGGGACCCATCAGGGCCGCGAATGCGGCAGCACCCCCCGGCTCGACGGCCAGCTTCAGCTCGCGAAACATGTAGGCCATCGCGCCGCAGATGAGGTCATCGTCGATGCGCACGAGCTCATCGACGTTCATTCGGCATAGACCAAAGGTGTAGGGCATCGCCATGGGCGCCCCCAGGCTATCGGCGATGGTCGCGATCCTGTCGATCTTCTGCGGTGCGTTGGCGCGAAAGCTCCGGTGCATCGTGTCGGCCCCCTCAGGTTCCACGCCGTACACCCGACACGTGGGATGGAGGAGCTTGCATGCCGAAGCCACGCCAGCGATGAGCCCGCCACCGCCTATGCCCACCAGGAGCGCATCCAGCGCGGGGGCCTGATCGAGGAATTCGGCACCCAGAGTCGCCGTCCCGAGCGCAGTGTATTTGCCTTCGAAGGGATGAATCAGAGTGCGCCCCTCGCTCCGCACGATCTCATTGGCCCGCTCGAAGCAGGCCGCGGCGTCGGGTGCCTGTATCACATCGCCGCCGTACTCCTTCGCCCGCTGCACCCTCGCGACATTGGCCCTCGATGGCATCACGAGCTTGGCGCTCACCCCGAGCAGCGAGGACACGTAAGCCACCGCAATCGCGTGATTGCCGGCGCTCACGGCCGTCACGCCCCGCCTGCGCTCCTCCGGAGTCAGGCGCAGCATGTTTGAGAGGGCGCCGCGCAATTTGAAGGTGCCGGTACGCTGCAGCAGCTCCAGCTTGAAATGCACCTCGGTATCCGGCCCCAAGGCACCGATGCGCGCCTGCGGGCTCCACTCGTAGGCCGGGGTGGCAAGCACATATGGCTGCAGCAGATCCGCGGTGTCGCGGATCTCCGGCAGGGTAAGTGGATCGACCTGCATGGCTTCGCCTCGATGAGTGGGCCGGAGTGGCTACCTGAGGGTGAACGTCCCGCTCTGCTCGAACGGGATCGAGCGCAGCCAGCCGCGGGTCAGCTGCACTCTGCCCTTCATGTGGTAATCGATCGCCTGGCCGCGCGGTCTGCTGAGGATCGTGAAGATCACCCCGGCGGCGTTGGCGGTGACCTCCATGTTGAATTCCGCGGTGCCGAGCGCGGGGACGACGAAGCTCGCATCGGAGACGCCGGTGGCGAACTCCTGGCCGCCGATGTAGACCGTGAGGGAAAGGCCCTGGACCGGCAGACTGCGGTCGTTGGGATTCTCGACCCGCATGCGCACGCGCAACTGCTGCTCGAGGAAATTGGCCTTGTGTATCTCGACGTCGACGATGGCGAGCCTCGGGGTCTCGAGCTTCGGCACGAAGAGCGCGCATCCGGACAGCGCCACGGCGAGCAGCAGAAGCGACACGGAACGCATCGGCGGTATGCTGCCCAGGATCATGCGCGTCCGTACATGCCGTTGAGCCGCGCGAAGTAGTGCGCAAGCCGTGGCGTCAGCGCCCCCGCAGGCAAGCGCCAGCTCCAATTGCCATCTACCGTGCCTGGCGTGTTGAGCCGGGCGTCCGAGCCCAGCGCCAGGAGATCCTGAGCGGGGATGACGGCGAGCTGTCCGACGGATCCCAACGCCTCGCGGATGAGCGCATCGGGCATGGAGCCGGGTGCGATGCGCAGCATCGTATCGACACGGCGGCGCGTTTCCTCATCGAGACTCAGATACCAGCCGAGCGTGGTGTCGTTATCGTGCGTGCCGGTATAAACGACGCTGTCGTGCTCGTGCATGTGCGGGAGGTGCGGATTGTTACCCTCGCCACTGAAGGCGAACTGCAGTACTCGCATGCCGGGGAGGCCGAAGCCCTTGCGCAGTGCGACGACATCGTCGGTGATGACGCCGAGGTCCTCGGCGAGGATCGGCAGGTCGCCGAGCTCATCCATGAGCAGCCGCAGCAGATCTTCCCCGGGCGTGAGGTGCCAGGCTCCCGCGCGTGCATCCGGCGCGCCGGCCGGCACGGCCCAGTGTGCCGCGAGGGCGCGAAAATGATCGATGCGCAGCAGGTCGACACGCTCGAGCTGCTCGAGCACGCGCGCGCGCCAGTACGCGAAGTTGTCGCAGCGCATCGCCTGCCAGTCGTAGAGAGGGTTGCCCCAGAGCTGTCCGGTCTGCGAGAAATAGTCGGGGGGCACCCCGGCGACGGCGGCGGGCCGGCCGTCGGCTGCGAGCTGGAACTGCTCGGGGTGCGCCCATGTCTCGGCGGAATCCGGCCCGACATAGAACGGCAGATCGCCCAGTATGCGCACGCCCCGCGATCGGGCGTGTTCGCGAAGCCGGCGCCATTGCGTGAAGAACGCGAACTGCTCACGCTTGATACGCTCCAGCTCCACGACAAACATGCGCGTGGCCCGATCCATTGCGGACGGCATGCGGCGGCGCAACTCCGCGGGCCAGGTCCACCACGCGGCGCCGCCGTGCAGCTTGCTCAGGACCTCGAACAGCGCGTAGTCGTCCAGCCAATGTTTGTTTTCGCTCAGGAATGTGGCGTATTCCGCGGGCTCGGCACCCGGCAGCTCCGCGACGTCGAGGAAGGCGGGGTTGCCGGCAAAGTCGGAGCGCACCCAGTAAGGGGAGCCATCGGACCCCGTAGGCCCAGCGGGCAGGATCTGCCAGACACTGAAACCGGCGTCCGCCAGCCAATCGATGAGCGCGCGGCCTCCGCGGCCCAGGGGTGCCTCGAGCGAGCCGAGGTGCAGCAGCGCTCCGGCGCGACGCCGGTCGAGCACGGGCAGGCGCATATCGCGGGGACTCCCTCCCTGTCAGCTTGCGTAGGCGCGCCGCATGACTCCGCCATGCTCGGGGCTGCCGCGCCCGACGGAAATCGGCTGGGCGAGACTCTCCGGCGGCGGCAGCCCGAGGAGGCGGTAGAGAACGACGAGCTGGCGGCGATACAGGCTGTCGAACTGACTCACGGCATCCGCGGGGTTGTAGTCACCGAACCACCAGAACCAGTCGGAGCTCTCACAGAGCGCGAGCTGTCGCTCGGCGGCAGTCCGCTGTGGGGCGTCGAGAGAGCCGGATGCCATGATGCCGTCGAAGGCGACCTTGGCCTCGCAGAGAAGGTCCCACGCGCGATTCTTGGCAGGATCTCCCATCCAGGTGGCGAGGGTGCCGTGTACCCAGCTGCCGGCAACCACATTTGTCAAAGGAACGGGCTCAATGCCACGCGCGACGCAATCGGACAACGTGGTCAGCTCCAACTGCGGATGCGTGGCCAGCAGTGAATAGAGCGCGCGCAGGAAGTAGTAACCGTTGAACGGATAATGCTCCCACGCGTTCTCACCATCGAGCGCGATCAGCACCGCGCGGCACCTATGGGTATCCCCGGTCTCTTTTCCCGGGGACTTTGCTGCCGCTGACTCGGCGTACTGTCTGGCCCGATGTGCGAGCTCGTTGACGAGATTGTGCGCGGCATCATCGCCATGCCAGGTCGCGTAGGTGAAGCCGATCAGGTCCGAAAGGGTGTCGTCGCGAAAGAACTCGAGCATGTTGCCGCCGGGCAGGCGGTAGGGCCGGTTGTAGGCGTCGGCGTCGCGGGCGACTTTGGGGTCATTGCGGGCCAATGCGCCCTGCAGCACGTTGGCGCTGGTCGCAGCCCACTTGAAGCCGGCGCGATCGAGCAGCTCCAGGGTACCGCGACTGATCGCCCCCTCCGACGGCCAGCAACCGCTCGGGTCGGTGCCGAACGCCTGCCTGAAGACGCGGAGCGACTCCCGAATATGCCACTGCGCACGCTCGGCCCCTCCCGGATAGACGGGGTGTTGCGGCAACTTCATGTTGGGTACGCCATCGCGCGCGACATGGAAGTCGAGAAGCAACGGAATGATCGGGTGCCCGTAAGGCGTCACTGACAGCTCGCACTGGCCCCGCTCGGAGAGCTGCCGGTATCGCGGCACGATGGAGGCGACGAGGTTGCCGATCAGGGACAGGAGCTCACGCCGCTGGACGTCCGTGAACGCGCGGCCCTGCTGCGTCAGGCTGCTCACGAGGGTATCGGAGCGGCGTACCGTCTCTCCCAACCAGGCAAGGTGATACCAGACCGCGAGGTCATGGATGAGCTGGTCGGAAGCGTAGCTCACGCGTTCCAGGGAGCCGAGCGTCTCGGCTATCGTGGCGAGCTCGAGGTAGGGGCCGAAGCGCTCGATCATCTGCTTGCGCTGGGCCTTGAGGCATGCGCGCAGCAATTCCAGGCGCTCGGCCGGCTCCGCCGGCACCGGGTCGGGGCCCAGGAGCGCAAGCACGGGGTCCGGCAGCGCGCTACCGGTCCGCAGGTGCTCGCCCACCCGGCGCGCGATCTCCTCGAGCTGCTCGAGCAGCACGGGCGTGAAGTTGACCACCGCACGCGCCGCCGGGTTTCCCTCCAGGTGCGCGGCCATGTCGGTGTAGTCCTTGATCGCGTGCAGATAGGTCCACGGCAGCACGTATTGGCCGGTGAGCGCATCACGATACTGTGGCTGGTGCATGTGCCACAGGAGCACGACGGGCAGACGCGAATCGGCTTCCATGGCGTTCAATCGGACAGCCGGCGAAGCATGTCGGCCGTCACCAGCACGACGCCTTTCTCGGTGACCACGAATCGCCGCGCATCATCCGCCCGATCGAGTCCAATGCGCATCCCCTCGGGGATCTCGCAGCCCTCATCGACGATCGTCCCGCGGATGTGGCAACCGCCGCCGATCAGCACGTGGGGCAGGATGACGGAGCGCTCGATCGTCGTGCGCTCTTCCACGCGCACATCGGAGAAGAGAAGCGACTCGCGCACGAGCGCGCCGGAAATGATGCAGCCGCCGGAAACCATCGAGTTGATGGCCGTGCCGCGCCGTCCCTCCTCGTCGAGGATGAATTTCGCCGGCGGTTGATGCAGCTGGTAAGTCCATATGGGCCAGTCCTCGTCATAGATGTTGAGCTCGGGCTTTACGTGCACCAGCTCTATGTTCGCCTCGTAATAGGCATCGAGCGTGCCGACGTCACGCCAGTAGCTCTGCGCACGGGTCTTGACGTCCTGGAAAGGATACGCGAACACCTGCAGCGTGCTGGCGAGTGTCTTGGGGATGACGTTCTTCCCAAAATCATGCGCGGACGCATCGTCCACCGCATCCTCCTCCAGGAGACGCTGTAGCAGACGCGTGTTGAAGACGTAGATACCCATCGAGGCAAGGATCGTATCGGGCCGGCTCGGAAGGGTGTCCGGAACAGCCGGCTTCTCCGAGAACCGGGTCACACGGTTCCACTCCGTGGCGGTGAGGACGCCAAAGTGGCGCGACTCGCTCGCAGGCACCTCGACCACGCCGACGGTGATATCGGCGCCCTTCTCTACGTGGTAGGCGATCATCGGGCCGTAGTCCATCTTGTAGATGTGATCGCCTGCAAGCACGAGCACGTGCTTAGGCCTGTGCGCGAGGATGAGATCGATGTTCTGGTGGACGGCATCGGCCGTGCCGCGGTACCAGACGGGCCCTTTCTGCTGCTGGGCCGGAATGGTCTCGATGAACTCGCCGAACTCACCGCGCAGGTAACTCCAGCCGCGCTGCACGTGCGCGATCAGGGACTGCGCCTTGTACTGCGTGAGGATGGAGATCTGGCGGATACCCGAATTGACGCAGTTCGACAGCACGAAATCGACGATGCGGAACTTGCCGCCGAACGGCGTCGCCGGCTTGCAGCGGTGCTCGGTCAGGTCCTTGAGGCGCTCTCCCCGCCCGCCGGCCATGATCACCGCAAGAGTACCGCCCGTCAGGCGGCTCACGTAGCGTCCGGAAGAGGCGCGCGCAGGCTGTCGTGACATGTGTGGTTGTCCTGGGACGCTTGGATTCTTGACAGCGGGTCTCAGGGGTCTCGGAGCTGGCTTGTTGCGGGCCAATCTTATCGTGGACCAAGTTTAAAGCCATTTCATGAGACCGAGCGCATATTCGTGCGACAGCAGGTCGTGCCGCGGGTACATGCGCACGTCCGTGGCGAACTGACCGCACTCCGGTGGCTCTACGTCCAGCGCGAATACGGCGGCGCCGTCGGGCTCCTGCTCGCCGGTGGCGGTGAGCGGCGTGCACCAGAGGCCATCGCGTTCCGGTGGCACGAACGAGCAGAGGGCCGGGACTCCGAGCTCCCCTTCGGGCAGCAGGCGCCGGGCGACGAGCTCGACGCGCACGTCGGATGGGTGCAGGCCATTCAGGCTGGCCGCGACCCGCAGGCGCAGGTGCTCGCCCCGCGGCAGCTCCGCAGGGGCGTCCGCGACCACCCGCAGACTCACGCGACTCCACGCCTGCCGGATCCGCTGCTGCCACTGCGCGAGCCCGCGCGCACCCGCGAACCCGCCCTCCGCCAGCCGCTGGTACTGTTCCGCTGCCGGCCGATAGAGGCCGCGGGTGTAGTCCTCCAGCACCCGGCTCATGTTGAAGCGCGGAATGACCGTCATCATCGCGCGCTTGGCCCGTTCGACCCATTCCTGCGGACAGCCGGTTTCTCCCCCCGCGTAGTAGAGCGGGATGATTTCCTCCTCGAGCGCATCGAGGATGAGCTCCGCTTCGAGCGCATCGCGGCGCTCGGGGTCCTGCACGTTGGCGGGCGGGATGCCCCAGCCGTTGTCCTGCATCCAGCCCTCGGCCCACCAGCCATCGAGGATGCTCAAGTTCAGGCGACCATTGATCGCGGCCTTGATGCCGGAGGTGCCGCTCGCCTCGAGCGGTGCGATGGGGTTGTTGAGCCAAACGTCGACGCCGGAAACGAGCGAGCGTCCGAGCTGCAGGTCGTAGTCCTCGAGGAAGATGATCCGGCCGACGAACTCCGGCGAGGTCATGAGCTGGCGGATCTCGCGCAGCACCTGCTTGCCCGGCTCATCGGCCGGGTGCGCCTTGCCGGCGAAGAGCAGGATGAGGGGCCGCTCGGGGTCATTCACCAGGCGCGCCAGCCGCTCGCGGTCGCGCAGCAGCAGGGTTGCACGCTTGTAGGTCGCAAATCGCCGCGCGAACCCGATGGTCAGCACGTTCGGCCGCTGGGGGTCGAGGAAGCGCGTGACGTGGCGCAGCTGCACCGGACTCATGCCTTTGCGGGCGTACTCGCGCTGCAGGCGCTCGCGGACACTGGCGAGCATGCGCGACTTCACCGCTTGGGCTGCGGCCCAGAAGCGCTCACTGGGCACGGCCTCGAGCGCGCTCCAGAACGCGACATCGCTCAGGCGGTCGGCCCAGGTAGGTCCGAGCTCGGTGGTGAAGAAATCGGTCCAGGTCTTGTGTAGAAATGTCGGCACGTGCACGCCATTGGTGACGAAGCCGACGGGATTCTCGTCGGGCCGGATTTCCGGCCACTGATCGGCGCAAAGGCGGGACGAGACGGCCCCGTGGATGCGGCTGACGCCGTTTATGTGCCGCGAGCCGTTCAACGCCAGCCGCGTCATGTTGAAGAGGCCGGGCGCAGCCGGAGTCCTCGCGAGGTCCAGAAACCGGTCGACGGGAACGCCGAGCTCGCGGATGAAATCGCTGAAATGCGAAAGGATGAGGTCGTGGCCGAAGGCGTCGTGGCCAGCGGCAACGGGGGTGTGGGTGGTGAATACGCAGGCTGCAGCGACTGCCTCGAGCGCAGCCTCGAACGGCAGACCGAACGCAAGATGCTCCCGCAGGAGCTCCAGAATGAGGAAGGCAGCGTGGCCTTCGTTTAGGTGCCAGACCGCGGGCTTGATGCCCAGTGCCCGCAGCGCACGGATGCCGCCGATGCCGAGGATCATCTCCTGCCGGACGCGTGTGGACTCATCGCCACCATAGAGGCGGTGGGTGATATCGCGGTCGCTCGGAGCGTTTTCCGGGGTGTTGGCGTCGAGCAGATAGACAGGTACGCGGCCGACCTTCGCTTTCCAGAGGCGCGCGACGACATCGCGACCTGCGATGCGTACGCTGACTTTGATCCACTCCCCGCTGGAATTGCGTGCGGCCTCAACGGGCAAATCGCGAGGGTCATGCTCACGGTATTCCGCGTGCTGGACTCCGTCGTTGTCCACCGTCTGGGTGAAATAGCCTTGCTCGTAGAGCAGTCCCACCGCAATGAAATTGGCGCGCCGGTCGCTGGCGGCTTTGCAGTAGTCGCCGGCGAGGACGCCGAGGCCGCCGGAGTAGATGGGGAAGCTCTCGTGAAAGCCATACTCGGCGCAGAAATACGCCACCAGGGGGTCGTCGCTGCGCGGCGCCGGCGCGGTGATATAGGCATCTAGCGCTTCCAGCGCGCCACGATAGCGCGCAATGTAGACAGGATCGCGCGCCGCGCGGTCGAGGCTCGATTGCCCGATGCACCGCAGGAGCAGACGCGGGTTACCGCCTGTCTGCTTCCAGAGCTCAGGGTCCAGATCTTCGAAAAGAGCGCGGATCGGACGGTGCCAGGAGAAGAAGAGATTGCCCGTGAGCTCGGGCAGACGTTTCAGGGCCTCCGGAATGACGGGGGTGATCTCGAGCAGCGTATTTCGCATTGCGGTCCTGCCGGCCTTCCTGCGGCGAATGAGACCGCGCAGTCTAGCGGGTCATGTGCCTCTCTGCCCATCGCAAGACCTGCGCGCCAAGCTCACGGGCTAGACTGTGGACCCATGTGGAAGCATCACCTGAGGCTGATCGTCGGCGCGCTCGCGCTGCTCGCCGCAAATGTGGGACTCGCCGGCACGCCCGTCTCGATGCAGCGGCAGCTTCTGCCCAGCGCGGGCCTGCCGGCGGTCTCGTTGAGCGGACCCTGCCTGCGCTCGAGCCGGGCGTACCTTCGGGCGCACATCCGCGGAGCCGTGCGCCTCGATGTGGATCTGCACGGATCGCAGCTGTCGTGCGAAGGCGGCCCGCGCGTCGATGGCGGCGGTATCCGTATCGGCTTCGAGGGCCCGGTGGGATCGGGCCGGCGGCGCCTGCGGATGGTTTTCGGCATCGATGGTGCCCGGGAGGGCCGGCCGGGGCGGGAGCTGCCGACCAATCTCACCGTGATCTTCGAGGGCGAGCGGCAACTCTTCGCGACGCAGGGGGACCGGAATTGCACCATCGACCGGCTGCGCCAGGAACGCATCGGCGGGGATCCGGGTCCAACCCAGCCGTTGGCCGCAGGGGCTGAAACACGCTCTTATCTGGTCACGGCACATGGCTTCTGCATCGCGCCCGCCAACGATCTCGGCGGCAAGCGGCGCATCATGGTGACGACGTTCGATTTTGCCGGACGGGCGGACTTCGAGCCGCCGCCGCGGCAACAATGAGCCCGGATCGCGAATACGAGGAGCAGGGCGAGTCATATGAGAAATTATTCCTGGCGCATTGCGCCTGCTGCCGCGCGCCTGAGCGCCGCTCTGTTGCTGGCCATGGCGATGCTGCTCGCGGCGGGGCGCGCGAGCCACGCGCAGTCGATGCAGATCGAGAGCCTGGCGCACTTCCCGCGTACGACGCTCACGATCAAGGGGCACGGCCACGCCGATCGCTTCGAGATCTGGATCGCCGATACGGCGCAGCGGCAGGAGCAGGGTCTGATGTTCGTGCGCGATCTGCCGGCGAGCCAGGGCATGCTCTTTCCCCAGGCCTCGCCGCAGGTGGCGCATTTCTGGATGAAGAACACCTACATCCCGCTCGACATGGTGTTCGTGGGTGAGGACGGACGGGTCGCGAAGATCATCGCGAATGCGCAGCCGTTCTCTCTTGGCCTGCTCTCCTCCGACGGGCCGGTGAGCGCGGTCCTGGAGATCCGGGGCGGGGAAGCGGCGCAACTCGGGATCGGAGTCGGCGATCAGGTGACCTGGAAGAACGCAGCCGGCCCGTAGCCGCGCGTGCAGCGCTTCGATCTCGTCTTTGCTGGGATCGGCACCATTCTCGGGAGCTGAAGCACGCTCGCGGAACCACGGTAGCGGACGGCTCGCCGCGAACCGCGTCAATCGGGCTGCCCCGGAGCCGCCCTCCTTGCGGCCTCCTGAAACCAGGGCTCCAGACGGCCGATGGCCTCTTCGATCTGAGCGGTCGAGACGGCGAAGCTGAGCCGGATGTGGTGCCGGCCCTCCACGGGATCGAAGTCTATGCCTGGCGCAGTGGCAACGCCGGTGTCGCGAAGCAACGCCTTGCAGAAGCTCAGA
>Ga0134126_10002674_pt1 | contig 22384 bp, 18 predicted proteins | sample KB31752_FD_96881 | JGI IMG/M metagenome (GOLD analysis project Ga0134126, IMG submission 96881) | Terrestrial soil microbial communities with excess Nitrogen fertilizer from Kellogg Biological Station, Michigan, USA - KB3-175-2 | ecosystem: Environmental > Terrestrial > Soil > Unclassified ... | reverse complement strand
GTGGATGGGATTCGCATCCACAGCGGGGCAGCGCTGACCTGCGCCCATAGCGAGTAGAGCTCGTAGAACCAGCCGAAGGGCGCCTCGGGTGCGTTGAGCCAGCGGTACATGTTCCCGATGTAGCCGTTCGCTCCGCGGGCGCGGACGATCCCGGTGATGTAGCCGTCGTCGACGGTCATCGGCCCGATCACTGCCCACGCCGCGAGACCGGCTACCACCACCAGGTCGACCGACCGGGGCCGCCATCGCCCCGACGACGCCCGGCGGACTCGGCGAGTCCGGGCGTCGTGGGCGTCCAACCGTGCGACCGCGAGCAGCGCCGCGAGCAGGGCCAGCGCGCTGAGCGTCACGACGACCGCCTTGACCAGCGTCATCGACGTCTGGAACCGGGTGTCGGTGATCAATTTCAAGTGCAGCCCTGCGGTGCTCGGTGCTTCGGTGAAGGCCCCCGCCACCACCGGCCGGACATCGCCGGTGACGTCGCCCACTGATCGGCCGTTGATCTTGACCCAGGTCCGGTCCGGATCAGATCCGATCTGCAGGATGCACGAACCCACGGGCTGGGTCGCGTTCGCCACTTGCGTGCCGTAGCTGGACACCACCAGGTGGCCGTCGAGACGCTCCACGCGCAGCCCGGGCAAGGGCGGCGCAGCAGGATCGGGCCGCAGCGGCATGGTCGACAGCAGAACTGTGCTCATTGACGCGGCACCCGCGCAGGGCACCGTCGCGGTGAGCTGCACCGGTTGGTAGGGCATCAGCGGGATCGCCGCAGCCGTCGCAGCGGGATCCGCGCCAGGCGGGGGCCAGGTCATCGTCACCCGATCCTGGGTGACCGGAGCAAAGGGCACCGCCAGGGCGGCGAGCGCGGCGATCAGGGCCAGAGCGACCGTGATGTAACGCAGCCGGCGTTGCGAGCCGGGCGTTTCCAGTGGTGCGCCCGTACAGGGTCGAGCCCAAGCCTCCGGGATAGTGGCGCTCGGCACCGCGGCAGCCTAGAGCGCTGCGCCGGTACAACCGGGATCGGGTGAACCGAGCTCCCGCTATCGTCTGCGCGTTCGGGCCGATCGTCAGGCAGGCTCACCGTGGTAGTTCTTGGCGGCCAGCGTCGGTTGCCGCGTCCAGCCCGCGCGTTGCAGCTGACCGGCGTGCACGTCGACCAGCCCGACGGGATGGTCGTAGATCACCCGCTCCACCCGGCCCCAGGGCAGGGTGGGCGCTCCGCTGGGCACCAGCCGCGACGGTATCCGCACGGTGGTCGACGACCGGCTCACCGGTACCTGGGTGCCGCCCCGCCACACCTCGAACCCGAGATCGAGGAATCCACGGCCGAACCCCTCGTCGCTGAGCACCAGCACCTGCGGTGCGCGGGCGATGCCATGCTCGACCCCGACCTGGTCCAGGCAGGGCAGCAGGGCCGCGGTGAGCTGATCGACGTACACCGGCCGGCCGGCGGTGAGCGTGGACAGCGGGCGCCACCCGGCAAGTCGAGGTTGGCCGACGGCCAGCCAGCTATCGGCGCCGGCGGTCTGCGTCCACAAGACCAGCCGCACACTCGACGGGCGGGTCTTGCCCAGCCGATCGAGTGCCACGGGCAGTTCGTTCCACTCGGTTCGCGGCACAGCCCGATCCAGCTGGAGCGCAATCCGGCCGGCCACGGCAGGATCCGGACCTGCGGCCGTGGCGTACTGCAGGGTCAGCCGCTGGCCGGCTGCCGCGCCCAGCACCGGCAGCAGCAGCGTGCTGCCTCCCCCGGAAGACGTCGCCGGGGGCAGCGTGAACCAGGGCGTCACCAGCCAGCCTGCAGATCTGGTCAATGCGCCGGCGTCCAGGTCGCGGCCGGTGTCGTAGCCGATCGCGTTGTGCCAGATGAGAGTTCCGTCGACTGCAGGAGGTACCGGTGCCGGCAGCTGCGCCGCCGCGGCGAACGATCCCGTCGTCATCGCCGTCCCGACGGGTACCGGCTGGGCGGGGGTGTCCACCGCGATCTGGGCGTAGTCGGACAGTGCGCACGGCTGGCCTTCTGCCGAGCGCACCGCGGACAGGGCGACCGACCAGCCGGGGTATTGGCGCAACGGCGCCCACGCGAAGACCACGATGGCCATCACCACCATCGCGGTCGATCCCACGACCAGCACGGCTCGGTCGGGAGCCGGCCCGCGGTCTGCGCCGCGCCGGCGCCACCACCACATCAGGTAAAACGCAATGGCCGCGACGGCTGCCCACAGCAGCGGGTTGGCCAGCTGGACCGGTCCGAGTCTCGGTCGCACGCTGACCAGGTCGGGACGGTCCTGAGCCAGCGTCAGGTGGTTGCCGAACGGCTGACCGCGGTCCGAGTAGGGCCGCCAGATGTTGGGTCCGGCGAAACTCCACGACACCGCACCCACCAGCAACGCCGTCGTCGCCGCGGCTGTGATGACGTCGGCCCGCCCGGGCCGCAGGGGCAGGCGCAACGGGGCGCGCAGCAGGGCTGCGGTGAGCAACACCGTCGGAGCCGCGGCTGCCGCCCCAAAATGGTTGACGAACTTGGTCGGCGTCGGTGCGAGCAGCGCCAAGGCCAGCGCCGAGCAGGCCGCACTGCTGATCAGCAGGCGCCGCACGGGATCGTCACCATGATCGGCAGCGCCGGTGGCCAGCTGGCGGACAGCCGCCATGGCGACGACCAGGAGCACCGCGATGGTGAGCACGACAGGGGCCCGCCGGGCCCACTGGCTGGAATCCTGGAAGCTGAGAATCGTCTGGTAATGGACGAACTCCTGGTACCAGGGAAAGGCCTGGTAATACCAGTTATGGACGGCGGTGGCCTCCAGCACGTCGCCCAGCGTGGCGTCGGCACACCCCACCAGCACCAGACTGGTACCGGCGGCCATGCCCAGCAGCACCGCCGCGACCCGAGCCACCGCAGGCCGCGCGTGCCACCAGACCCCCAGCCAGGGCAGTGCCAGCACCAGCGGCGCGACGGCGACCAGCCCGGACGGGGACACCGACAGCGCCAGCGTGGCGGTGGTGGCGGCCGCGGCGAGCACACCGACCGAGTGGCGGCGCCGAGCCAGTTCGCTCAGCAGCAGCGTCGCCGCGGCGAGCAGCACGATCAGCGGTTCCGGGCGCAGCGTCATCCCGTAGGGCAGCCACCACAGCAGGAAGGCCACCAGCAGCGCCCACGCCGCCCGGGGCGTCTCCAGGTCGAAGGTGGCCAGCAGCAGGCGCAGCAGCAGCCAGGTGACCAGCCCGTAGATCAGCGGCACCAGCCGCATCCAGGCCAGCCCCCAGCCACCGCCAGACGATTGACCCAGCGCCCCCCACGCCTGGAGCACGTACTGGCTGACGACGAAGGGATTCTCGGTGACGTTGAACATGTAGATCGCGTTACTGACCGAGCCGGAAAGGTCGGCACCGCGGGCCATCAGCTCGTACCACGAGTCGTCGAAGTTCGTGGGCGCCAGCAGTACCCAGGCCACCGAGACGACGACGAGCACCGCGTCGGCGGCCCGCAGTCTGAGACGCCGCACCGGCAGTTTGTCGCCGCCCCACCATCGCCAGGCCAGCCCGAGCAGCGCCAGCAGGGCCGCGACGCAGATTCCCAGCAGGACGATCTTCAGCGCTGTCGGGGTGGACTCGTAGCGGCTGTCCGGGTGCAATGTCACCGCCAGACCCGCCGCTGCGTTTTGGCCCGCCACGTCGGTGACCAGCTCGTTGACCTGCGGAATCGGCACCGAGGCGCCGCCCAGCTCGACGCCGTCTTCGTGCGGGACATCCGGTTCTTGCGGGACACCCGCACCCGGGCTGCGCAGCACCCGCACGCCACCGGCGTCTGCCAGCACCCGGTAGCTGCACCCGTAGGCGGGCAGCAGCTCGCGCACCAGCGTCCGGCCGGACGCGCTGATCTGCACGACGCCGCCGTGTACTGCGACGACCAGTCCCTGACTGACCCGGCCCGCCTTGCCCGCGGTGACCGGCAGGGTGCGCAGCGCGTCGCCGCCTTCGGGCCGTTGATTCAACGCCGACAGCGCGGCACACGGCACCCGGGCGTCCAGGCGCAGTGGCCGGTAAGGCACCAAGGGCAGCACCGTGGAGCGGGGCTGCTGACCGGCCTGCGGCCAGCGCACCACCGGGTCGTCGGCGACGACCGGGGCCAGCAAGGCGCCGATCGCTGCGATCAGCGTGAGTGCCGCCAGCAAGGCCAGCACTGCGGCCTGCCTGGTCGCGTTGCCCTGGGGGCGGGGAGCCGCCGGTATAACCGGAGGGATCCCGCCGTCATCCTGGACTGCGGTGTGGTCTAGCCGGCGGGCGCGAGGCGACAAAGAGCGCGTCGTCTCAGGAACCGGCACGGGCGCAGGGTAGTCCGACGGTGCCCGAGGTCGGTGCCGGTACCCTGCCCAGACTGGCCACCCGACCCGCCGAGGAGGACCACCGTTGGCCGCACTGCCCGCGGTACGCCTTCGCCTGTCTACTCAACTCACCCGGTTCGTCCTGGTCGGCGCAGTCGCCTTCGTCGTCGACCTCAGCTGCTATCAGACGCTGCTGGCGCTTGGGCTGTGGGTGCATCTGGCCAAGGCGCTGTCGTTCGTCGCCGGTACCACCACGGCCTACCTGATCAATAGACGGTGGACCTTCCAGGGCAAGGGCGGGCGGGCGGAGTACGCCTCGATCATGGCGCTGTACGCGATCACCTTCGTCGTCCAGGTCGGGATGAACGCGGTGATGCTCGCCGTGCTGCCGTCGTTTCACGGAGAGTTCACCTGCGCCTTCGTCGTCGCGCAGGGCGTGGCCACAGCGATCAACTTCGTCGTGCAACGCACCGTGATTTTCCGGGCGTAATCGGTCACCCAACCCGGAAGAGTGGTGGAGACGGCGACGCGCCGCGCCATAATGTGTGCGCCGCGCCGGGGTATCACTCGCATGGAGCATACCAATAGTGGCACAATGAGACGTGCGGGTTCGGGACCCCCAGCCGGATCCGCCGCCCCTCGCGGAACACCTCCCCCTCGTTTCCGCGAGGGGCCCTCTCGTTCCGGGGCCCTCGCGTTCCCGGGGTTAGCGGCCGAGTTGGGAGATGGCGGCGGTCTGGCCACCACTGCGTAGCGGGCCGGGGGACCACCAGCCGGTGCGCACGGCTGTGCCGGTCTTCAGGGTGGGACCAGCAGCGTCGGGTACCCGGGGCTGGATGACCATCAGCTTGCCCCAGTCGGTGTCCCAGTTCTCCTTCAGGTAGGTCGGCACTTCGTGCTGGGTAGCCAGGATCTGCAGCCAGCCGATCGGGCCCCCGGCGTCGCGTGACGACCAGGTCTTGCTGTAGTCGGTCAGCACCTCATCGGGCAGCAGCCGGTACTGCGGCAGCTCGGCGATGCCGTTGCGGATCCCGAACGGGCGCACGCACGGGTGCACGAAACCCACCGGCCAGTCCAGGAAGACCGGTGGCGTCGGCGCCACCAGGTCGGTCAGCGAGCTGAGCACCGGGACCCGTGGCGCGGAGAACGCCAGCCAACCCTCATCGGTCACGTCGGCGTCGATGGCGATCAGCCGGACCGCATCCGCTCCAGCGGCGCGACCGCCCACGCCCAGGCGATAGTCCCGCCAACCCGGGGCGTTGGCGGTGGCCCGGCCACCGATCGCGGTCTGGTCGATGATCTGGAAGCCACGCTCGGTGCGCCGGGCGAACTCGGCGAACAACGGTGTGGTGGCAGACAGCTTCCCGGCAACGGAGACCACGACCGGGGCCCGGCCTTGACGGGCTGCGACGGGCAGCGCGTACCAGGTAGTACGCACGTTCCCGGTGCCCGCGCTGTCGGGGTTGAAGCTGCTCCAGATCGGGATCTCGGCGCCGCCGAGGCCCGATGGCGGAGCCTGGACTGGGTTGTCAGGCGTGTCACTGTCATTGCCGGGCTTGGGCAGGCGGTCGCCTCGGGCGCTCTGGCCGTCCGCCCTGTCGCCCGGGTTGGAGGCGGGGCTGGTGGTGGGAGATGCCTGGACCGGGAACCGGTTGAGCTCGAAGCCCCGCTGCAACGGGATATCGGCCAGCAGCGTGCCGTGCAACGGCCGCAGCGCACCGGCGCGCCGGTCGGGCTCCACGGCCACCGCGTCGGTGAGGTTACAACTGTGCCCCGTGATGTGGGCGATGTTGGCGGCGGCCATGCTGTAGCCGTCGCGCTGCTTGTGCATGGCTTTCACCATGACGGCGACTTCGGCGACCACCAGCAGCCCGCAGAACACCGCTATCGGGGCGGACGCGATCCGCAACGCCCGCCGCCCACTGCGCCGATCCGGCACCGGCGGTGGAGGCCCACCCGGCTCGTGCCGCAATCCCTCGATCACGGCGATCAATGCCGCCAGCACGGCGCCCACGATCAGCAGGGTGCTCGCCTGGAAGCCGTGGATCGACGGGGGCTTGTCGAACCACGGAACCCCGTACTGCGAGACGTACCAGGGCGCATTGGGTCCGGTCGCCGACATCGCCAGGATCAGCAGCATGCCGGACAAGAACCACCAGCGGTTGCGCGCCGAGCGCAGCACGTTCGAGCTGGTGGCCAGCGCGGTCAGCGCGGCCAGCGCGGCGCCGATCGAGGCGAACGCACCGAAGTGGTGCGTCCACTTGGTGGGGGTCAGCGCCAGCAGCGCCAGCGCGGTGCCCGCGGTACCGATCAGCCGCCGGCTCGGGCCCAGACCCGCACCGGGGATGCCGCCGCGGCGCAGCAGCACCACCAGGCTGGTGCCCAGGCACAGCAGCAACATCAGGACCGGGAACCGGCGGGCCAGCGCCCCGTCGGGCATGTCGGAGAACAGCCACTGGTAGCGCAGCGGCTCCTGGAACCAGGACAGGTTGGGCCCTATCTCGGTGCGGATCTTGGTGGCTTCCAGTACCCCGGCCAGCGTCTGATCAGCGAAGATCACCACGAGGACCAACAGGCCGGCGCCGAGTGCCGGGCCCAGCACCGCCGTCCGGCCAAACGCCGCGATGTGCTGGTGCAGCAGCCGCAGCAGCGGTCGCAACGACACCAGGAACGGGGCGACTGCGATGAAGCCGGTGGGCGTGGCGGCGACGGTGAACGCGGCCGCGATCAGACCCAGCAACAGCGGCAGCATTCGCCGAGTGGCCACCGCGCGTTCGACCGCGCACAGCACCAGCAGCGAGCCGATGGCGACCACCGGCTCCAGCCGCAGCCCGTTGTTGTAGGGCAACCAGAACGCCAGGAACACTCCGGCGGCGGCCCAGCCGGCGGCGGCGCTGCGGCGCACCTCCCGGCCCAGCCGTGGCATCACCTCCCGGCTGATCAGCATCCAGCTGACTCCGCCCATCGCGAAGGCGGGCAGTCGCAGCCACGGCGGCACCGTGCTGATCTGCGACCAGTACGCGTAGAGCTCGTAAGGCCAGCCGAAGGGCGCTTCCGGGACGTTGAACCACCGGTAGTAATTGCCGATGTATCCCATCTCGGCCCGGGTGCGGATCATCGTCAGGATGTATCCGTCGTCGGAGGTGATCCCGCCGATGACCACCCAGACGGCCAGTACCGCGAGCACGGTGGCATCCCGACCAGTGGGGCGCCACCAGCCTGAGGGCAGCAGCCGCGGCGCCCGGCGACCGACCCGCCCGTCCAGTCGATGCACCAGGATCAGGCTGATCAGCACGGTCAGCACGGTCAGCTCGATCGCGAGCAGCTTGATCGGATGGGGGACGGACTGGAACCGGGTATCCGGGGTGATCTGCACCGACAGCCCGGTCACCGGGTCCAGTCGTTCGTCCAGCGCGGAGTAGATGCCGGTCACCTGCGGCCGGACGTCCTGGGTGACCTTGACGAACCGGGTCGCGCCGGCGGAGGCCGTGGTGCCCTTGGCGTTAGAGGTGATCTTGATCAGGCACTGGTCGTTGGCCGGCGGGATCGTGTTCAGCAAGATGTTGCCCAGCGCCTGCCCGCGGCTGACCAGGGTCAGCTTCCCGTCGACGACCTGGAGCACCATGCCCACCGCCGCCCCATCCGTCGAGCCGGGCGGGGTCGTGGACAGCAACGACGCCGGCTGGGTCGAGCGCGCGTCCACTGAGAACGCCGCCGCGCAGGGGATCGTCGCGGTCAGATTCTGCGGTTGGAAGGTGACCAGCGGGGCGTTGACCGGGGCGAGGTGCTTGCCGTTCGGCCAGGTGATCACGGTGGTGTCCTGGATCACCGGCAGCAGCGGCACCGCGATGGCCAGCAGCGCGCCGAGTAGGCCGAGCACGGCGGCGGCGAGCCGGAGCAGCCGCGGGGCTCGGCCCCTGTCAACAGCGTCGGGGCGATCCTCAGCGTCGCCGTCGTCGTTTTCAGGGCTCGATCCGCGGCGCGTGATCTCGATGTGCCCGGAGGTAAGCACCCGCAGGAGGCTAGTCCAATGGGACTAGAGCCAAGCGACCTGTCCCAAACATTGACCGGATCTTTACCTCGGTACGTGGGGAGCCGGATGCGGTCGGTAGCGGTAGAAGCGCTCGGCGCGGCCTTGCCGTAGCAGCCGCAACCACCGCAGGAAAGCTCGGGGGTCACGTTTGGTGCACAGGAAATACAGCCCGAACCGGAACACCTCGAGCATTCCGATTCGCCGCATCCCCGGCTGGGACAGCAGGTAGCCCCGGTTGCGGTAGGTGTAGTAGCGCTTGGCGTCGTCGACGGGGTCTTGGGCGTGGAAGTGGCCGCGCAGCATCGGTTTGAACTCGTCTGAGCCGTCTGGATGGGCGTAGGAGGCCCGCAGCGTGGTGCCGAACCGCAGCCCGGAGCGGGCCATCCTGCGGTGGATCTCCACCTCGTCGCCCCGGATGAACAGCCGGTAGTCCGGCACCCCGATCACGTCCAGCGCGTCGGCAGAGAACAGTGCGCCGTTGAAGAAGCTGGCGATGCCGAGCAGGAAGTCACTGCCCCGATCGCTGCCCAACTCGCTGCGCAGCCGCTTCCACGTCAATCCTCTGCGCAGCGGGAACGCCAGCCGGTCCGGGTCGTCGATGTTGACCACCACTGGGGAGATCACCGCGAGGTCCCGGCGCTTGGCTTCTTCGAGCAGCGTCTGCAGCACCCGGACGTCGGCGGGGCGCCCGTCGTCGTCGGCCAGCCACACCCAGTCCGCACCGAGTGCCAGGGCGTGCAGGATACCCAGCGCGAACCCGCCGGCCCCGCCCAGGTTGCGCAGCGAGGGCAGATAGGTCGACGGGATCGGGCAGTCCTCGACCACGTCCTCAGCCGGGTCGTCCGGCCCGTTGTCCACCACCACCAGATGATCAGGAAGCCGGGTCTGCGCGCTGATGACGCCCAACGACTTCCCCAACAACTCCCGCCGGTGCCGCGTCACCACCACCGCGACCACGCGGGTCATCGGGCGTCCCCCGCATTCAGCGGCCTGAATGCGGCTGTTCTCATTGGAGAACTCCGGTCAGCGGGGTGGCGGGGTTTTTGTAGTGGGACAGCACGGTGGTGAGGTCGCCTCGCTCGCGGATCTCGCCGCGGTCCAGCCACAGGGCCGAGGTGCACAGTTCGATGAGGAACTCGTCGGAGTGCGACGCGAACACCAGGATCCCGGATCGCTCGACCAGCGCGGTGAGCCGGTCCCGGGCCCGTTCCAGGAACGCCGAGTCCACCGCGCCGATGCCCTCGTCGAGCAGTAGGATCTCGGGGTCGATGCTGGTGACCACGCCCAGCGCGAGGCGGACCCGCATGCCGGTGGAATAGGTGCGCAGCGGCATGGACAGGTAGTCGCCGAGCTCGGTGAACTCGGCGATCTCGTCGGTGCGGGCCTCCATCTGCTTGCGGGTCATGCCCAGAAACAGCCCACGGATGATGATGTTCTCGTAGCCGGAGATCTCCGGGTCCATGCCGACGCCCAGGTCGAACACGGGCGCGACCTTCCCGACAATCCGCGAGCTGCCCCTGGTCGGCTCGTAGATCCCCGACAACAGACGCAGCAGCGTCGACTTGCCGGCCCCGTTGTGCCCGATCAAGCCGACCCGGTCGCCGTGGCGCAACGAGAGGGAGACGTCGCGCAGCGCCTCGATGACGGGCACCTTGGCGTCGCCGCCGATCTTGCCGCCGGCCCGTCCCACAGTGCCCAGTACCGCCTTTTTCAGCGACCTGGTCTTGGCGTCGAAGATGGGGAAATCAACACTGGCGCGGCGCACCTCAATCGAGACCATTGTGCTATCACACCCAGTAGGAGACTCGGGACCGGTAGTTGCGCAGGACCACCAGCGCTACCGCCCACCCCACCACAGTGATGGCCAGGGTCACCACCCAGTGTCGTATTTCGAAGGATTCACCGATCATCGGCCGCCGCAGGATCTCGACGAAGTGCAGGAACGGGTTGAGTTCGGCCAGCCGGGCGCGGCTCGCGCCTGGGCCGCCCTTGCTGATCAGATCCTGGTAGTTCCAGACGATGGGTGTCATGAAGAAGCTCAGCGTGACGACGCTGTTGGTCACCGGCGGGATGTCGCGGAAGCGGGTGGCGATGATGCCGATCAGGATCGCCACCCACACCCCATTGAGCACGATCACCGCCAGGGCCGGGATGGCCAGCAGGCTGGTCCACCCCAGCGGTCTCGGGAAGATCAGTATGAGCGCGATCCAGACCAGCGCGTTGTGCCCGAAGAACAGTAGTTGTCGCCAGACCAGCCGGAAGACGTGCACGCTCAACGGCGCCGGCAGGTGCTTGATCAGGCCCTCGTTGCGGATGAAGACCTCGGCGCCCTCGTTGATGCAGCTCGCCATGAACTGCCAGATGATCAGCCCAACGGCCAGGTACGGCAGGAAGAAGGCGATCGGCTGGTCGAACAACGCCGCATACAACAGGCCCATGCCCAGTGCCTGCACCCCTAAGCTGATGGTGATCCAGAACGGTCCGATCACCGACCGCCGGTAGCCCTGTTTGATGTCCTGCAAGCCCAGGTGCCCCCACAGTCTGCGCTGCTGGATTCCCGCCGCGAGGTCTCCGAAGGCCCGCGACCAGCTCCGGGCCGCTGGCGCGTTGGTCTCGGCTTTGGTGCCAGCCGAGGTCACCGTGTCCTGCATGATCCGCGAGGGTACTAGGGCACGGCCCAGGCCGGTGGGCTGACGTGCTCACCAGTCGGCGGGAGGCAGCCGGATACACTGACTAGAAAACCAATATGGTCAGCCGGTCAGGAGCAGGCGGTGGGACACGACAAGGCGTTGCGCGTGCTCGACGCGGCCAAAGCGCTGCTGGTCGGCTTCGGCTATCGCAAGGTCACCGTGGACGATGTCGCGCGCCGGGCGGGCGTTGGCAAGGGGACCGTGTACCTGTACTGGCCGAGCAAGCTGGAGCTGTTCGCGAGCGTCCTGCGCCGCGATGCAGCCGAGCTGCTCGGCGAGCAACTCGCCGCGCTGCGAGCCGATCCTGCCGAAGTTCGACTGCCTCGAGCAATGCGCCGGTCGTTCCTGCAAGTCATGAGCAGACCACTGTCCAGAGCGCTCTACACGGGCGACCACGACGTCCTCGGCGAGCTCATGACCACGAGCAAGGCTGGGTTGCAGTTCGCCGCCGGCAAGACGGAAACGACAAGGCGGTACCTCACTGTGCTCTACGAGCACGGCCTGCTGTCCGACGATCCGGCGGCCGACCCGGTCCTGTCGTACCGCCTTTCCGGCACGGTCACCGGTTTCTTCCTTCTCGAAGGCATCCCCGGCGCCGCCGATTTCGACCTGGAAGACAAGGCGGACGCTCTGGCGACCACGCTTCGGCGGGCCTTCGAACCCACCACCGAGCCAACGCTGGCGATGCTCAGGGCAGCGGCGGGCGACCTGACCGATCTTTACCAGCAGTGGATGGCGGACCTCACCGACTCACTGCCCGTCAGCACGAAAGCCAAGGAGGATCCGGCATGGTGCAGGTGACGGTGAGGCTGGCCGACGCGATGGAAACGTCGCTGATCACGCTGTATGGAAAGGCCATCGACGCCCGGATGAATCCGACGGTTCTCGGTGACACGATGGCCGCGCGAGCCGTTGAGAAGATCGACTACGACTTCGAACGGCTGAAGATGTCGGCGAAGATCGCGCCCAATGCCGCGGCCCGCGCGAAGCACTTCGACGAGTGGACCTCTGAGTTCCTGGCGAAGCACGAACGGGCCACCGTGGTGCACCTGGGAGCGGGGTTGGATTCACGCGTGTGGCGAGTCGACCCCGGTCCGGGCGTGACCTGGTACGACGTCGACTACGCCGAGGTCATCGACGTGCGCAGCAAGATCTTCCCCGAACGGGACAACTACCGGATGATCGCCTCTTCGGTGACCGCACCGCAGTGGTTGCACCAGATTCCCGTCGGGGCGCCGACGCTGATCGTTGCCGAAGGACTGACCATGTACCTGCGGCGCGAAGAAGGGCATGCGCTGTTCCGTCGGATCATCGACCACTTCCCGCGCGGCGTCATCGCATTCGACGCGCAGAACTGGGTGGCCATCCGCCTGATCAACCTGCGCCTGACCGGCGTCTTCGGCGCCCCTCTCCTGCACTGGGGCATCAACGACCCGCACGAACTGGAACGTATCGACCCGAGGCTGCGCTGCACCGACGCGGTGAGCGCACTGTCCGCACCCAGCGCAGCCGCGCTGTCTCGGAGCGTGAAAATCTTCGCCAGGCTGACCCGGCCCATACCCGCACTGCGCGACCTGGGCTTGTACCTGCGCTACGAGTTCGATGACGCGACCGGGCTTGACGCCCGTGCGCGGAGCCCCCGGCGCTGCGCTGCATCTGATCAACTCCGCGCCGGCCCCGTTCGGTGGTGATCCGGTGCACGGTCTGGCCGGGCTGGCCGGTTTGAACCTCTACGACCCCGACACGATGGACATGTGACCGCGACACACCGTGCACGAGGACGCGACACGCCGGGCCAACCCGGGTTCAGAGGTACTGGCCGGTGCTGGGGCCGTGGGGTCCGGATTCGCCGGGCTGGCCGCCCGGCATCATGCCGGGCGGGATCGTGCCGGCGGGTAGCCCGCGGCGCATCTGTTCCAGCTGCACCCGCGCGGCCATCTGCTGGGCGAACAGCGCGGTCTGGATGCCGTGGAACAGGCCCTCCAGCCAGCCGACCAGCTGGGCTTGCGCGATCCGTAACTCCGCGTCGCTGGGCGTGGCGTCCTCGCTGAACGGTAAGGACAGCCGCTCTAACTCGTCACGTAGCTCGGGAGCCAGACCCTGCTCCAGCTCGCGGATCGAGGATTCGTGGATGTCCTTGAGCCGGTTGCGGCTGGCCTCGTCCAGCGGCGCGGCACGCACCTCTTCCAGCAGCTGCTTGATCATGCTGCCGATCCGCATCACCTTGGCGGGCTGCTCGACCTGTTCAGCGACCTCCATGCCGCGCTGATCGTCGGGGTTGCCGGGCACCATAGCGTGCCCTGGCTTGCCATCCGGCCCGACCACGATGATCTGCTGCTCATCCGGTTCGCTCATAACCCCATCATCCGCCCCCCACTCCCGGCGTGTCCCGTCCCCCACCCCTGCGTGTCGCGCCCCCATGCCCGCTGTGTCGTGCGCTCGTGCCCGCTCAGCCCCACCGACCTCAGCCACCGGTGGTCAGCAGGATCTTGCCGACCACCCCGCCGTCCTCCAGCATCTGGTGCGCCCGCGCGGCCTCGGCCAGCGGGACCGTTGCGTGCACCACCGGCACGACCCGGCCGTCGCCGAACAGAGGCCACAGCCGGGCGACGACGTCGGCGCACAGCGCAGCCTTGCCGTGCGGTCCGCCCACCGGTCGTCCGCGCAGCCCGATGGCGGCGATGCTGGCTCGCTTGGGCAGCAGCGCGCCGAGGTTCACCTCGGCCTTGACCCCGCCTTGCAGGCCGATCACCACCAGCCGCCCGTCCGGGGCCAGCGCGGTGAGGTTACGGTCCAGGTACTTGGCGCCCATGTTGTCGAGGATGACGTCGGTGCGCCCGCGCAGCTCCTCGGCGAAGTCCTGCGAGCGGTAGTCGATCAGGATCTGGGCGCCCAGCTCCGCGCAGCGGGCCAGCCGCGGCCCCGACGCGGTGGTCGCCACCTGCGCTCCCAACGCCCGGCCCACCTGAATCGCATGGGTGCCGATACCACCGGACCCCCCGTGCACCAGCAGCAGCTCGCCAGCGGCCAGCCCGGCGTGGCGCACCACCGTGGACCACACCGTGCAGGCCACCTCGGGCACCCCGCCGGCGGTCACCACATCGACGCCCGGCGGCAGCGGCATCACCTGTCCGGCCGGCACGGCCACCCGCTCCGCGTAGCCCCCGCCGGCCAGCAGCGCGCATACCTCGTCGCCGACCGCGAACCCGGTCACCCCGTCGCCGAGCGAGGCCACCCGGCCGGCACATTCCAGCCCGGGTATCTCGGTGGTGCCGGGTGGCGCGGGGTAGCGGCCCTGGCGTTGCAGCAAATCAGCGCGGTTTACCGAGGTCGCCGCGACGTCGATGAGCACCTCCCCGGCGCCAGGCGTGGGATCGGGCTGCTCGGTGAGCGTCAAGACGCCCGGGCCGCCGTACTCGGAAATGGTGATCGCGCGCACGGTGCCCGACGGTAGTCGTAGCGTTGCCGCCATGGCCCTGCCCCCGCCGGATCCCCTGCCAGAACCGTGGCCATTGCGGCACCTCGTGCTGCGCACTCCCCGCCTGACACTGCGCCCGGATGACGATGAGGGGATCTACGAGCTGGCAGCGCTGGCGGTGCGCGGCATCCACCCGCCCGAGCAGATGCCCTTCGGCCAGCCGTGGACCGATCAGGCCCCGGCGGACCTGGTGCGTAGCAGCGTGCAGCACTACTGGGCTCTTCGCTCCCAGTTGAGCGCGTCACAGTGGAGTGTCAGCTTCTTGGTGCGCCACGATGGGGCGGTCATCGGCACTCAAAAGTTGTCGGCGCATGACTTCGCGATCACTCGAGAGGTCTCGACGGGTTCCTGGCTCGGCCTCGGGTATCAGCGCCGCGGGTTCGGCACCGAGATGCGCGCCGCCGTGCTCCTGCTGGCTTTCGATCACCTCGGTGCCACCGCCGCACGCTCCGGGGCGTATTCCGACAACCCCGCGTCGCTGCGGCTGAGCGAGAAGCTGGGCTACCGCGCCGACGGCACCCGCACGTTTGCCCGGCGTGGCGTCGCGGCAACCGAAATCCAGTTGCTGCTGGCGGCCGCGCACTTCGTCCGTCCGGAGTGGACACTGGAAGTGACCGGGCTGGACGGCTGCCGTGAGCTGCTGGGCGCGGTCTAGGGATGCAGCCGGTGCGGACCCCGGAACAAGAAGGTGGACTCGCGGATGCTGTCCAGGCCGAGCAGCACCATGACGATCCGGTTGAGCCCAGCGCCGAGGCCACCGTGGGGCGGGGTGCCGTAGCGGAATGAATCGAGGTAGGTCCGCAGCGGTTCCAGCTCCATGCCCTTTTCTCGGGCTTGGGCAACCAGCACGTCGTATCGGTGTTCGCGCTGAGCGCCGGTGGTGATCTCGACTCCTTTTCACAGCAGGTCGAAGCTTTCGGTGACGTTCGGCTTGTCAGCTGGCCGCAGGTGATAGAAGGGTCGCACGCTGATCGGTACTCGGTGACGAAAACGAACTCGTGACCGTATCGCTCGCTGATCAACGACGGGTCAGCCGCGGAAAGGGCAGGTCAGGCACGACGACCTCGACGCCACAATGGGTCTGGATAGCCTCGCCGTGCTCGTCGCGGACCAGGGTCAACGCGTGCGTGAGCATCCGCTCCTCGAAGCACATGACGTTTTCCACACTGTCGATCCAGGCGATCTCGACGTCGATTCCGGTGAACTCGGTGGCATGCCGGCTGGTGAAACTCGGTTCAGCACGGAAAACCGGGCCGATTTCGAAGAACTTGTCGAAGCCGCCCGAGATGGCCATCTGCTTGTAGAACTGCGGTGACTGCGCGAGATAGGCCCACGTATCGAAATACTTGACGGCGAACACCTCGGCACCTGACTCCGATGCGGTACCCATCAGTTTGGGTGTGTGCATCTCGGTAGCGCCCTCGGCGAACGCGAATTCGCGCAGGCCGCGCTCGAATGCGCTCTGCACGTCGAAGATCAAGTGGCGGGCAGGATGCCGGAGATCCAGGAATCGCCAGTCCAGCCGGTGATCGATGCCGGAGTCTTGCCGGATTGGTAAGGACGGCTCCGCGCGGTTGACGACCTGAACTGACGTCGGGATCAGCTCGAGGCCTCCGAGCTTGACGGCGGGGTTGTCCACCACGGTGCCCACCACGGTGACCGCCGATTCCACCGGGGCGCCCTGCTGCAGGACGGCCTCGATCTCCGACGCCGGTTCGGTCACCTCTTCGCCCACGTGCCCAGCGAGATCCCCCACCAACGTCCGAGGCATGCCGGCAGGCTAGTGCACCCCACATTCTCTAGGGTGACGATATGGAGACATATCGGGGTCAGGACACCCCTGAAAACCCCGATATGTCTCCATATCGGCCTATGACTCACTTCGGTGATCTGGCGAAGGAGATCTACCAGCGGGGACTCGCCGGGCAACGGCCGGACCTACCCATGACCGCCGACGGGCTGGAGGCCGCAGCGCGCCACGTGCTGCCGGCCGAGGCGCTCAGTTACGTGGCCGGCGGGGCGTCCACCGAGCGCACCATGGCCGCGAACCGGGAGGCGTTCGCCCGCTGGCGGATCGTGCCACGGATGCTGCGCGGGGTCACCGAACGCGATCTGTCCACCACGGTGCTGGGGACGCCGATGACGGCCCCGGTGCTCACCGCACCGATTGGGGTGCTGGGCCTGGTGCACCCGGACGCCGACTTGGCCGTCACCCGCGCCGCCGCGGCACTGGGACTGGCCAGCGTGCTGTCCACCGCGTCGTCGACCACCTTGGAGGATGTCGCCGCCGCGGCCCCGGATGCGCCGCGCTGGTTCCAGCTGTACTGGTCGCGCGACCCGGAGCTGGCCGAGTCGCTGGTGCGCCGCGCCGCCGCGGCCGGTTACCGGGCCATCGTGGTGACCGTGGACACCTGGTCGCTGGGTTGGCGGCCACGTGACCTGGCGTTGGCGCACCTGCCGTTCCTGCAACGCAAGGGCATCGCCAACTACCTGTCCGACCCGGTGTTCCAAGCCCGGCTGAGTGCGCCGCCCGAGGAATCCGAGCACGCCATGCAGGCGGCCATCGGTGTCTGGATGGAGCTGTTCGGCAACCCGGCGCTGAGCTGGTCCGATCTGTCGCGCTTGCAGGAGTGGACCCGATTGCCGGTGCTGGTCAAGGGAATCTGCCATCCCGATGACGCCCGGGCCGCGCTGGACCACGGCGTCGACGGCCTGGTGGTGTCCAATCACGGCGGCCGGCAGGTCGACGGGTCCCGTGCGACGCTGGATTGCCTGCCCGGCGTGGTAGCCGCCGTCGACGGGCGCGCTCCAGTACTGCTGGACTCCGGGATCCGGTGCGGCGCTGACGTGCTGATCGCGCTGGCGCTGGGCGCGCATGCGGTATTGCTGGGCCGGCCGTGGGTCTACGGGATGGCGTTGGCCGGGCAGCGTGGGGTCGAGCACGTGTTGCGGGTGATCCTGGCTGATGTCGACCTCACGCTGGCGCTGGCCGGCTATGCCAGGCCGGCCGATCTGGGCGCGGACAGCGTCGTCCGGGAGGCGGTCGGATAACCTGCGAAGATGAGCGGGGAGCCGTGCTGGCTCAATGCCGAGGAGATGCGCGCCTGGCGTACTTACGTGGTAGCCACGCACCTGCTTGATGCCCAGCTCAACCGTGAACTGCAGGAGGAACACCAACTGGCGCTGGCCGACTACGAGCTGCTGGTCAGGCTGTCCGAGGCGCCCTGCGGGCAGGCCCGCATGAGCACGCTGGCCGAGCAGGTCGCCTCGTCGAAGAGCCGGATCTCGCATCAGATCGGCCGGATGGAGAAGGTTGGACTGGTGCGCCGCCAGGAGTGTCCGGCCGACGGGCGGGGCGTGTTCGCGGTGATCACTAGTCATGGCTGGGAGGTGTTGCGTAGCGCGGCCCCGACGCACGTCCGCGGTGTCCGCGACCACCTGGTGGATCTGCTGTCGGCCGAGGAGCGGCTCGTGCTGGCCGGAGTGTTCGAACGCGTGATCGATCACCTGCGCGGGCCGTAATCACCTGGCCGTCGCTGTGGCGTATCAAACCCCGCTGACGGCTGACCCACCCCCTCCCGGTGGGCTTGCTCCGAATGGCGTAGTAGGTTCCCCGCACCCAGCCTGGCGTCGGAGCGTGGTCGGGCATCCCGCGGGGAGTGTGGAGCTGATGACAGATCCAGTAACAGGGGTGGCAGCCAATGGGTTCGGCCCTGATCGTGGCCTGATCGGCGGTCCAGAAGCGGGCCATGGAGCGGGTTCGAGAACGGGCTCGGTACAGGGTGGTGCGAATGGCACAGCGCCCGGCGCCGAGCGGGCGCCATCCGGAGAACGCTTTGCTCCTGCGCCGCCACGGCTGCGGGTGCCGGGTCAGGTCCCTAGCCTCACTGCGGACACCGCGATGCAGAAGGTCGTTTTGCCGGGTCTGGTGGATCTGACCCTGGGCAATGTGGTCGTGCGAGGGCGCTTTGACCCGCACCGCATCGCCGGTTTCGTGACCCGGCTGGAGGACGTTCCGGCGAGTTCGTCGTCCGAGCTGATCCGGCGCTACGGGTTGAATCAGGTGACCGGCTGGCCGGTCACCGACGAACTGCATGTACTGCGCTTCTACGCGCACGATCCACAGCTGTATATCGCTCCCTTCGAGCGCAGCGTCTTCCAGGTGGACCTGATCGAACTGCCGGCTGGCACCGAGCTGTGGCGCATCGATTCTGACGGTGACGAGCAGCGCGTGGGCGCCTACCTGAACCGGCAGGTCGGATGGGTCAGCACCGGGCCCGCCGCGCTGGGTCCGGCAAGTTGGAACCGGCCACCGGCACCGTTGCGGCCCAGCGTGCGACGTGGTTTGGTCGCGCGGTTCCACGGTGGGGACTTCGACGCCGACTTCGGTCCCCACCCCGGCGAGGTGACCCTGCACCCGCTGCCGGGCAGGCCAGTGCCCGATGAGTTCATCGAGCAGGCGGGCGTGTGCTCGTTGGCGGTCACGATCGAGGAGCTCGACTCGCTCGAGCTGGTGCGCTGGTGCGGTGGGTGGCACGGCCTGCCGGTGGAGTTAGTGGAGTCCGGGCCGGAACAGGTTGTGATCCACTACATCGGCGAGAACGGTCCGCGGGCAGCAGACCTCGGCCTCGCGGAGGTCGACTACCGGGTCTGGCGCGGTTGCGTGCCACGTACTGAACTAGCGGATGTAGCCGTGCAGCGCTATGCACTGCACGGCTAGTGGGTGGCGTTCAGTGCTCTAGCACCGAACGCCACCCACCACCAGCTCCGCGCTAACGTGGCTGCCTGGAAGCGTGGCAGAGCGGTCTAATGCACTCGCCTTGAAAGCGAGCGGTGGGCAACCACCCGGGGGTTCGAATCCCTCCGCTTCCGCCTCTCTACCAGCACAGACACCGATTCCTTGATCATTTATCGATCGAGACGGGACGCCGGTGGTTGCATTTCTGGTAGCAATGCGAGCCCCAAAGTGATCATCTGGCTGCCCGTCCCACCGGATGGTGGTGGTGTGCTGTAGAGGGGTTCTTGGCGCAGGGAGAATCCTGCACCTCATGGCCGGAGGCACGCCCCGCCACCACGGTTTAGGCGTGCGTGGTGGAGGATTTTTCTGGTCAGCGGCGGATCCCGGGCCAGAGATCTGCCATGTCCAAGCCTTTCGACCCCACGGTGGCGCGGTTACCACGGTGGTCCGCAGGCGCGCCGCCGCGACAGCGACGACGCGGTCGCGTACCGGGCGCCGATTGCGCTTGCCGCAAAAGCGAGCGCATCAACGCCGAAACCCCCCGGCAGTCAACCAACCCGGCACCCTCCCGTGGAGGGCTAGTGGACATCACTTGCAGCTGCTCAACCCCCTCATTCAAGTTGATCAGTTTGTCCGGAAGACTCCGCAACCGGACACTGACGACCTGTCGCCCTGTTGCGATCACGCCGTCGGGACAACCATGGCAGGCATGAAGCTCAAGCTCGACCTGCACGACATCTACAACCGAGGTGGTGACATCGATCGCGCACTGCAAGCGATCATCAACGAGGCCGTTACCACGAAGGCAGCGCTCGTCGAGATCATTCCCGGGAAAGGCTCCGGCGCGCTTAAGAAACGTGTGCTTCGCTTTCTGGAGCAGAAAGAGATCAAGTCTCAGTACCACCGGGTGGAGAAGGACTCGAATAACTTCGGCCGGATCTTCGTGCACTTCCGCTGGAAATGACCGACGTCACCCCGACCAGCAGCGCCCACCGAGGTTGATCAGCCTGTCCGGTAGGTTCCTATTCGTACGCGCCTCGACCGTCGGATCTGGCGTCGAATCACCAGTCCGGAGGAGTCGGGTGGTGGGTGAGCCTGTGGTGGGTCCCCGACGCAGTACGGCTCGGCGACCTGGTGCTCGACCTCGACTCGCCCGGCGTGGTGCCGACCACCCGCCTGGATCTGGAACCTTTGCCCTGTTCCCGGCAGGCCCCGCCGCCTGACCGCCAGATCCGGACGGCTCTACGCCGTCGGTCGTGACCCCTTCAGCCCGGTTGGCGACGACCCGGGGCGTCATCCGTCCCGTCTGACCGCGGACGGGATCGGAGTCGGGTTAGCGTGGCTACCCGTGAAGACGATCATGGCATTCACCTGCTGTCTAGTTGTGGTGTTGCTGGGATGGGGCGAAGTAGAGCACTGGCGTGCGTCCCAGCGCCGGCCCTCGCGCTGCTCGGCTTGCGAAATCTGCGCCGGATCACGTCGATCTGAGAAAATCTCCATTGCAGCCCCGTTCGACACCGCTACAATCGAGGCCGATCATGGTCGGCTCAAGTCCAGGCTGAGACCGATGCGTGGGCTGAAACGGCTCCGCTGGGCCCGAGTGATCTGCACCGGACACGCGTTCGTGCAGAATGTTCGCCGTAGCCACTATGAGCTCGGGCTGGATGTCGACCCCAGACTCAGCTCACGGCCGTCGTCGAACTCGCGCTCGCCATCTGACCAAAGCTTTCAAGACAGCAGACCCTGCTCCCCCTTCCGTCAATGCAACAGCGCAGCGCCCCAGCGGTGGCGATTTTGTGGGGAGCCATCCTGAAGGCTTGCCTGTCCGGCGAGGGCGTTATGCGGTGGGATCGTGCTGTGTGTGCTGATGTAGCGCCGGGCTGTTGCGTACCACGCCGACCTAAAGGATGCGCAAGTCAGGGTGGTGCAGCTGGGGTCGCTCAACTGCGGCGCAAAGGACATATGGGTAGCCGCCAAAGTTGCGCGCTGAACTGCGCCAGGCACCACATTCATCCGCGGACGAAGTCGGCAGCTACCGGTGGGGAAGTTTGGGCCTGGGAAAGGCTGGCTGGTAACCAGACCACGCTCTGGTCGGCGTGGGTCACGCGCCGTGACACCGTCTGCGTCAGTCATCTGTACGTCGGCAACGCGGTATCAATACCCCTTCCTATGGAATAGCACCGTCTTCGGCATCAGCAGCGGGTAAATACCGCTGCTATGTTTGGAATGCCTGATTTACGCGCGCCGAACCCGGAGGTCACCAAGCCCTGCTGGACCCCGTGTCGGGTCTGCAGGTCCGGGGGGTTGATCCCCGCCTAGTTCGTGAAGCTGTGCCTGCACATATTTCGCCAGGCTAGCGCGATAGGCGCGCTCAAATGCGCGCAGTTCTCCGAGCGTATTCTCCAGGGCATTCTTTTCCTCGGTGAGCCCAGTGATGATCTCGGTGCGCCGGCGCGCTGCCTCCTGCTGCTGCGCCGCGGCGTTGTCCCGAGACTGCCGCTCTAGGGCCCCAACCGCGGTGCGTGCGTCACCAAGCATGGTGTCGGCCCTGGCTCTGGCCTCGGTGACCATGCCCGCGGCCTTCGTGCGCGCCTCGTTCAACAGCTGCTCGGCGCTGATGCGGGCGTCACTGAGCATCCCGTCCGCCTCTGCCTTGGCTTCGCTGGTCAGCCGGTCAGCCATTTTTTGGGCAAGACCCAGCACCCTGGCGGCGTGCACGTTGGGATCCTCACCAGTCGAAAGAAGTTCCTTCGTCGGCAGGGGCGCCGGGGCCATCCCGTGCTGAACTGGGCACACCGGGCGTGAGGTAGGTGTGGTGCCGATCGAGCCAGCGTGCGGCCGCTGATCCAGCATCTCAAGCTGGCCGCAGAGAAGGTTGTTATGTTCAATCAACCGGACCAGCTCGGCCTCTACGAGATCGAGAAAGGCGTCGACCTCGCCTTCGTGATAGCCTGGCTTGTCGATCGGTGGCTTACTGAACGCGACATTGTGCACGTCTGCCGGGATCAAAGGCATTGCAACACCTCATACGTTTTTCGATTGGTCAATCGGCCTGGTCGCTCATCTTTAAAGGAGCCCGGCGGCAGTTCGGGATCCAGGTAACCCAGCTCGTTCCGATGC
>Ga0134126_10002673_pt1 | contig 22386 bp, 20 predicted proteins | sample KB31752_FD_96881 | JGI IMG/M metagenome (GOLD analysis project Ga0134126, IMG submission 96881) | Terrestrial soil microbial communities with excess Nitrogen fertilizer from Kellogg Biological Station, Michigan, USA - KB3-175-2 | ecosystem: Environmental > Terrestrial > Soil > Unclassified ... | reverse complement strand
CTCTATCCGCGCACGCTGACCTTGAACGGCGTCTCCAAGGCCTATTGCATGACCGGCTGGCGCATCGGCTTCGCCGGCGGCCCGGTCGAGCTCATCAAGGCGATGTCGACCTTGCAGTCGCAATCGACCTCCAATCCGAGCTCGATCAGCCAGGCCGCCTCGGTCGAGGCGCTGAACGGCCCCAAGGACTTCATCCCCAAGCACAACGCCTCCTTCCAGGAGCGCCGCGACCTGGTGGTGAGCATGCTGAACCGCGCCGACGGCCTGCACTGCCCGCGGCCGGAAGGCGCGTTCTATGTCTATCCGTCCTGCGCCGGCACGCTCGGCAAGCGCACGCCCGAGGGCAAGACGATCGAGAACGACACGGATTTCGTCGAGTACCTGCTCGACGCCGAGGGCGTCGCGGTGGTGCAGGGCGTGGCCTTCGGCCTGTCGCCCCATTTCCGCATCTCCTACGCGACCTCGACCGAGGCCCTGCGCGAGGCCTGCACGCGCATCCAGCGCGCCTGCGCCGCGCTCAAGTAGCGCCGCCGCCAGCCCGCTGCCGGCGCCGAGTCAGAGCCGGAAGCGTGCGCCAATGCCGACGCTGACCGGCGGGTAGGCGTAGCCCGGATAGCCGTAGTAGCCGGGATAGTACGGGTAATAATAGGGATAGGCGTAGCCGGGGTAGGCATAGCCGTAGCTCGGCACAAGCTGGCACGGCGGCGGCGCCGGCGCCTGCGACGACTCCGACGATCCGGCAGGCGGATTGCCGGGCGGCTGCCCGTTCGGCACGCAGCCGGGCGGATAGTAGCTGTAGGCCGGTTGCGGCTGGGGATAGTAGCAGCCGGTCAACAAGGTCGCTGCGGCAAGGGCGACGGCGAGAGCGGCGGTGGCGCGAAGCGTCATGGCAAACCTCATGCGCGAGCCGATGATATCGCTGGCGCCATTATAAGCGAGCCGGCGGGAAAATGTGCCTGCCCGCGCCGGCTTTCGCCGCGCCGTTTCGCGTTTCCGCCGCCCCGGCGGAAATTCCCGTTGCGCCCGGCCGGCAGCCGGGCGACCATTGTCATCTGAAGAGGCGTCGCCGCGGCGTGGCGATCTCTCGCACGCCCCCGAACGGCGCCCGTTGGCGAAACGGCAAGGAGGCGTGCATGACCGACAGACCGGCTGGCCCGCGCTGCGCGGCGTTGGTGGGACCCTATCTCTCCGGCAAGACCACCCTGCTCGAGGCGCTGCTGTTCGCCAGCGGGACGACCCATCGGCGCGGCACGGTCAAGGAAGGCAATACCGTCGGCGACCACGCGCCCGAGGCGCGGGCCCGCCAGATGACGACCGAGCTCAACGTCGCCGCGGCGACGTTCCTGGGCGATCCCTGGACCTTCCTCGATTGCCCGGGCTCCGTCGAGCTCGGCTGGGAGGCGCAAGGCGCGCTATTGGCCGCCGATGTGGCGGTCCTGGTTTGCGAGCCGGAAACAGAGCGGGTCCTCACCTTGAGCCCGCTCTTCAAGTTTCTGGACGACCACCAGATCCCGCACATGGTCTTCATCAACAAGATGGACACGGCGACGGCGCGCGTCAGCGAGGTGATGGCGGCGCTGCAATCGGTGTCGCAGAAGCCCCTGGTGCTGCGCCAGGTGCCGCTGCCCGATCCCGAGGGCAAGGCGATCGGCTATGTCGACCTGGTGAGCGAGCGCGCCTATCGCTACAAGCCCGGCCATGCCTCCGACCTGATCAAGGTGCCCGACGACGTGCTCGAGGAGGAGCGCGTGACGCGCGCCGGCCTCATCGAGAAGCTCGCCGATTTCGACGACAAGCTGCTGGAGCAGCTGCTCGAGGATGTGCAGCCCTCGAAAGACGAGATTTACCGCCACCTGACGCAGACGCTGCGCGGCGACCTCATCGTGCCGGTCTTCCTCGGCTCGGCGCTGCAGGAATGCGGCGTGCGTCGGCTGCTCAAGGCGCTGCGCCACGAGACGCCGGCGGTCGCCACGACGGCGGCGCGCCTCGGCCTCCCCGACGGGACGACCGACACCGTCGCCCAGGTGATCAAGACCTACCACGCGCCGCATTCCGGCAAGCTGTCCCTGGCGCGGGTGTGGAGCGGCCAGGTGACCGACGGCATGACCTTGAACGGCACGCGCGTTGCCGGCGTGCTGCGCCTCACCGGTGCGACCCAGGAGAAGCGCCCGTCCGCCGCCGCCGGCGAAGTGGTGGCGCTGGCGCGGATGGAGGGCATCGGCACGGGCACCGTGCTGGCCGCCGGCGCCGCGCCGGCATTGCCGCGCCCGGCGGTGCCGAAGCCGGTCTTCGGCCTCGCCATCAACGCCGAGAAGCGCGCCGACGACGTCAAGCTCACCGGCGTCATCGCCAAGCTGGTTGAGGAGGACCCGACGCTGGTGCTGGAGCAGAATCCCGAGCTCCAGGAGATGGTGCTGTGGGGCCAGGGCGACATCCACCTGCAGATCGCCATGGACCGGCTGCGCATCAAATACAACCTTCAGGTCAGCGCCAAGAAGCCGCAGCTCCCCTACAAGGAGACGATCCGCAAGGGGACGGCCCAGCATGCCCGCTTCAAGCGCCAGTCGGGCGGGCACGGCCAGTTCGCCGATATCCAGATCGAGGTGAGGCCGCTGCCGCGCGGCACCGGCCATACCTTCACCGATGCCGTGGTCGGCGGCGCCATTCCGCGCAACTACATCCCGGCGGTCGAGGAAGGCGTCATGGAGTTCCTGCGCCACGGCCCGCTCGGCTTTCCCGTGGTCGACGTGGCGGTGACCTTGATTACCGGCCAGTTCCACGCTGTCGACAGCTCCGACCAGGCGTTCAAGACGGCGGCGCGCATGGCGATGACCGAGGCCATGCCGAAATGCGAGCCGGTGCTGCTCGAGCCGATCCATTTCGTCGAGATCTCGGTGCCGAGCGCCTTCACCTCGCGGGTGCAACGCGTCATCTCCGGCCGGCGCGGCCAGATCCTGGGCTTCGACGCCAAGGAGGGCTGGGATGGCTGGGACCGGGTGACGGCCAACCTGCCGCAATCCGAGCTGCACGACCTCATCGTTGAGCTGCGCTCGGTGACCTTGGGCGTCGGCACCTATGCCGACCGCTTCGACCATTTGCAGGAGCTCACCGGCAAGCTGGCGGAGCGGGCGATGGCCGGCCGCGGCGAGCAGGCGGCGCAATAGCCGAAACGAGCGGGGCCGGGCAGCACTAAAGGGCCGCCCGGCCCCCTCAGATCGCTCGGGCGATCTCAGATCACGTGGAAGACGTAGAGCAGGATGATCACCGGGATCGGAATCCCGAGCAGCCAAAGAAGAACCCCGCGCATAGCTACACCTTTCCTTGCCTGCAACGAGTAACAGCGGCAGCGGGCATTCGGCTCCTCTGACACCGGCGGGCCGCGGCCTCGCGTGACTCGAAAAGGACACGGCTCTACGGGCGCGCGATGACAGCGAGGATTTGCGCAACGGCGACGCGTAACTAGAATGGCGGCGTCGTTCCGTTGTGGAGGAGCAAGAATGAGTTCTCGACTGGCTTTATGCATGGTCGCCGGTGCGTTCCTGCTGTCGGCCTGTGGCGCCACGCAAGGCGACCGCGCCGCCAGCGGCGCGGGAATCGGTGCCGTCGCCGGCCTGGTGGGCGGGGCGCTGCTTGGCGCGCCATCGGTCGGCCTGGTGCTGGGTGCCGCGGCCGGCGCTACCGTCGGGGCCACGACCACCCCCTCGCAGGTGGATCTCGGCAAGCCGGTTTGGCGGTAAGCAGCAGCCCGGTCTCGCCGAAAACGGGCCAGCCGCGGCCGGCCGCACCGCTCCTTCGGGGATGACGGCCGGGCCGCCGCCTAGAATCGGCAGCACTGGACGGCCCTCCGTAGGCCGCCATATGCTGACAGGCAAGCTCTGGGCGCGGAGGGCCGGACGATGATTTCACGGTTACAAGTGGCCAAGATTCCGGAAGCCGCTCGGCGCTCGCGCTTGTGGCTGGCCGCGGCGGCGGTTCTGGCGGTGAGCTTGGGCGGCTGTGTCTATGCGCCGCCGCCTCCGGCTGCCGGTTATGCCTATGCGCCGGACGCCTACTACTATCCTTATTACAGCCCCTATTATTACGCGCCGGGCTATTACTATCCGCCGGTCTACGGCTCGGTCGGTTTCGGCTTCGGCTTCGCCGGTCACCGGCACTTCCACTGAGGGCGCGCGGCGGAACCGGCGCCGCGACGCGGCGGTTTCCTGCGTAGGATGCCGAGCCGCCACCCTGTGCTTGATCTCGACAACGACCCGACCGCGCCGCACACCGCCGCCGAGCTGATCCCGTCACGGCCAAGCTTGGCGTCCCTGCGCGGCGCCGCGGCGCGCTGTACCGCGTGCCCGCTCTATGCCCGAGGGACACAGACCGTCTTCGGCGAGGGGCCGGCGCATGCGCCGCTCATGCTGGTGGGCGAGCAGCCGGGCGATCAGGAGGATCGCGCCGGGCAGCCTTTCGTCGGTCCCGCCGGGCGCCTCCTCGATCGCTGCCTGATTGCCGCCGGTATCGATCGCGAAGCGGCCTACGTGACCAACGTAGTCAAGCATTTCAAATGGATACCCCGCGGCAAGCGCCGGCTGCACGGCAAGCCCAATGCGCGCGAGATCGAGGCGTGCAAGCCGTGGCTTGAGGCCGAGATCGCGGTGATCAAGCCCAAGGTGCTGGTCTGCCTGGGCGCCACGGCGGCGCAGGCGCTCCTCGGGCGGTCGTTCCGCGTCTCGCGCGAGCGCGGCCACCCCATCCCGTCGACGCTGGCGCCGCATGTCCTGGCCACGGTGCATCCCTCGGCGCTGTTGCGCGCCCGCGACGCCGAGCGCGAGGCAGAGATCGCCCGCTTCATCGCCGACCTCGCCACGGTGGCGCCGCTCCTCGGCTGAGGCGGGCTAGCGTGAGGTGCCGGAACGCTCTTGCGGCGTGGGTGGCGTATCGGGCGCCTCCGGCGGCGCATTGTTCAAGGCAAGGCACCGCCGCACCGCCTCGTCGCGCTTGAGGCTGTCCTCGCGGGTATAGTCGGGATGCTGCTTCCAGGCTTGGCGCCTGCAGGCGTCCATCTGCTTCCAGACGCGCTGCGACCGGTTGTACCCGTTGTAGCCCGGCATCTGCGCGCTGGCGGTCGGCATGCTGGCGGCAGCCAGTGACAACGCCAGCAGCACGGCGTAGGCGCGCCGGCGCCGACGATCATGCCCCATCTTTTTCTGGCCCATCTGCTCGTGTCCTAGAACGCGTGAGCAAGCGCTTGATGTTGGGTCGGCGTGCGGCCTCCCGGCCCCGCGATCACCGCAATATATGGGGCAGCAGGCCAGCGAGGCCGATAATGATCAGGTAGATCGCGACGATGTAGTTGAGAAGGCGCGGTGTCAGCAGGATCAGGATCCCGGCGATCAAGGCGATCAGCGGCTGCAGCAACACGATGTTGACGGTCATCAAAGCGCTCCGCGGTGGTTGGTCGGCGACTATCAACACCGCGGCGGGCCGCCAGGCCTCGTTCGACGGCACGGCGGATCAGCGGCGGCGCCGGCGGCCGTTGGTCTTTTTTCCGGGAGCCCAATAGGAGAGCCCCGCCGCAGGGGCGGGGCTCGGTGCAGTACCCGGCGAACCTGCGCTAGCCATGACGACACCGGGCAGCACGGATACTGCCGGGCCCGGGTAACGATCCGATTAAGCGCTGGCCACTCGCGCGACATAAAATCTCCCGACGGCGCGGACGTCATTCCAGGCATTCGCGCAGCGCCTGCACCAGCTCGGTCGAGCGTAGCGGCTTCCTGAGCCCGACTTCGGCGCCGAGCGCGGTGGCCAGGGATATGTAGTCGGCCCAGTCCTCCGTCCCGCTGACGGCCAGGATGGGAAGGCTCGGCCACTCGGCGAGCAGCGCCCGGATCAGCTCGATCCCGTCCATATCCGGCATCACCATGTCGGTGACGACGGCGGCGATGTGCCGCCGGCGAAAATGCTCGAGCGCCTCGCGCCCGCCCGCGGCCAGCACCGGCGCGAAGCCGGCACGCTGCCCGGGAATCGTGCCGTTTCAACTGCGCCGCAAGGAACCCGGCGGGCATCAATAAATGCGGCGATCATTGTAACGGCGCGGATCGACGACGCGACTCGATTCCAAGCGCCTCAAAAGCGGATCCGGACACCGCCGAAGATCGAAATGGGCGGCGCGGGCATGAGGAAGCGGTTGTCGACGCGCGGGTCGTTGGTGTCAGCATCGGCGGGAATGCCCGGTGCGCCGACGCCGGTCGGATCGCCGAACGAGCCGAAGCTGTAGTAATGCGCGTTGAACAGGTTGTTGATGTTGGCGAAGACCTCGAAATTCTTGGTGATCGAATAGGAGCTGTGCAGGCCGACCACCGCATAGCCTCTGAGGGACGAGTTCTGGTTGGCTTCGTCGCCGCGCAGGAACTGGTCGCTGAAATAAGCTCCGACCGCGCCGATAGTCCATTGCGGCGTCAGGTGGTAGTCGGCACCGATCTTGATCTGGTGCTCGGGGATACCGGGGATGCGGTTGCCGGGCGAGACGTGGATATTGCCGTCGGCGTCGGCAAACGGATTGCTGGGTGAGGGCAGGGTGAGCGACGACTGGAAGGTGGCGTCGATCAAGCTGTAATTGCCATAGATCAACCATTTGTCGTCGCGATAGCTCAAATTGGTTTCGATGCCTTGCCGCCTTGTGTCGCCGACATTCTGGAAGAAGGCCCTGCTGAGCGAGGTCGCCACGCCGAAGATGTCGTCGGTGAGATCGGTGCGGAACAGTCCGAAATGCCAAGCAAACCGTCCCGGCACCATCTGCGGCAGCGTGAAGGTGCCGCGCAGCCCCGCCTCATAGGTGCGCGACACGACCTGCTTCAGATTGGGCGGGTCCGACGACAGCGAGGAGGGCAGGAGGCAGGGCTTTGCCGGGTCGGAGCACTCGATCTCGCTCGCCGTCGGCGCGCGGTTTCCTTCGGAATACCCGGCATAGGCGGTGAGCGCCGGAAACACCTTGTAGGTGGCGCCGATCGCCGGGTTGAAGCGGCTGAAGTGGTTGTGGCCGTTGAGCTCCTCGCCGCGATGGTCGGCGAGGTTTATGCGGGCGAGATTGTAGCGGCCGCTCGCCGTGATCGCGAGCGCCGGGGTCACGTTGAAAGTGTCCGTGGCGAACAGGCCGTAATAGGTGCTGGTGGCGCTGAGGAGCACCGGCGTGGCGTTGAAGTCGGTGCCTTCGGGCGTGTCGACGAAGAAGTCGGATGTCAGCACCTGGAGGTTCGGACCGATGACGCCGACTTCGGCCGAGCTCTGGAAGTCGGTGGTGGCGCGGTCGATGCTGCCGCCGAAGACGAAGTTGTTGTCGCGATCGAACAGCGTGCCGGTATAGGTGGTTTGCGCCGCGCCGCCCCAAGTCACCGTGCGGATGGTCTCGCGGTCGTTCTCGCCGATCGGGATCGTGCCGCCGGCCGACAGGTCCGGAATCGTCCCGCCACTCGCCGTCAAAAGCTTGGTCGTGCCGTCGTCCTGACAGAGCGTGCCGTCGCCGCAGGAGGTGAAGTCCGTGGTGTTGCCGTTGACCACCGTCTGGTGGAATTCGCGACGGTAGACATTGGCCTGCAATGACCACGTATCGGTCAAGCGATAGGAGCCATTCAGCGCCACCATGCCGACTTGGTTGAAATTGTTCTGCGGCAGGGTGAATTCGAGTGACCGGCCGACGGCGAGCGTCTGGGCCGGCGTGGTGCCCTGGCCAAAGAGCCGGTTGTCGGCGCCGGTGAAGCTGACATCGAGGCTGGCGCGGTCGCCCCGCGCGCTGACATCGGCATAGAGCTGCTGCACGTTCGTCGGTGAGAATCGCCGCCAGCCATCGGCATCGTAGTAGCGCGCGCCGATATAGCCGGCATAGTTCCCGACATGCTGGCCGTATTGGAACGTGAAGCTGCGCTGCCCGAACGAGCCGCCGGCGATCTCGGCCTCGAAGCCGGGATTGGTGAAGCCGTTCTTCATGGTGAGCGTCATGGCGCCGCCCAGCGCGTTCAAGCCGTAGACCGGATTCGAGCTCAGCATGTCGACGCGGTTGATGGCGAAGTCGGGAACGAGATCCCAATTGACGGCGTCACCGAACAGCTCGTTGACGCGGACGCCGTTCTGATAGACCGCGAGCCCTTGCGGCGTGCCCAACACCGGCGAGGCCGTGAAGCCGCGATAGACGATGTCCGGCTGGAAAGGGTCGCCCAGCGTGTCGTTCTGGTTCACGCTGCCCGCCTGGTTACTCAGGCTGTTGAGCAGGTTCGGCGTGCTTTCGCGCGCCAGATCGGCGCCGGTCAGGCTCTGGACGTGCGCCGGCACCTTGTCGCGGTCTATGCCGGTGCCGGGCAGCGGCGTGGTGCCGATCACCTCCACCGTCGGCAAGGTCTCGACCGGCGGCTGTGCGGTCTGCGCGATGCCGGGGCTGGGCGCCACTGCCAGAGCAGCTGCAACAGATGCCAGCAACGCCCGCGTTAAATCGCGCATTTTCCCCTCCCCAATGTATTCGTCTTCTTCGTGTTCCGATTAGATCGTAAGGGGTTAGTGGCTGGCTAGGGGAACGCTTCCCGAATTGCAGGGGAAAACTTCCCGATCTTCGGCTTGTGCCGCCGCGCGAGAAATATTTCGTGCAAAGCATGGCGCGTCAGGTCACGGTGGGCTGTCGTCAGGAGGGGCGGAATCGTCATGCGCAAGATGGTCGTGGCCCTGCTGTTTGTGGCGGCGGCGAGCACCGCGGCGGTTGGCGCAGAACAGCGTATGCGGTTCTGGAATCTGACGGCGGCGACGATCACCAAGCTCTACCTGGCGCCCGCCGGAACGGATAAATGGGGTCCCGACCAGTGCGAGAACGATCCGGATGGCGCGGTCGATGCGGATGAGCGCCTCAACCTCAAGGGCATCGAGCCCGGCCGTTACGACGCCAAGCTGACCGACAAGACAGGGCGCCGCTGCATCGTACGCAATATCGACGTCAAAAGCGGCCGCCCCTATGCCTTTTCGATCGAGGAAAAAGATCTCACCGATTGCGGTCACTAGCGGTCGGGGCAGCACCCGCTAGAGACGAGCATGCGTGTCGTACCAGCCGGCTTCGAAGCCGAGGCGGCGAAGGATGCGCCGCACCCGCCGGATCTTGATCAGCGGGTCGTCGCCGACGAGGCGGTAGCGCCGGAAGATCGGCTTGTACTGCTTGAATGCCGTCGCGGCATCGACCCACCCGCCTGGCGTCTCCTCACCGAAAAGCCCGCTGGTCCCGTTGACGAAGCGATGGGCGACATAGATGCCTTCCCGGCTCGGATTGGGCGCGACCTGCTGGTGCACGCGATGCTGCGGCACGACCTTGAAGCCGCGATAGCCGAGCGCGGTCATCAGGTCGAACTCCGCCTTGACGGCATCGAGCGAGAAGCGATGGGCCTCGATCGACAAGAATTTGGGGCGCGAGGGCGCCGCGCGCAGGGCGTCGACGCACAGCATGTCGCGCCCTTCGATGTCCACCTTCATGAAATAGGGGATGCCGAAGGAGGCGAAGATCTCGGCCATCGGCACCGCCTCGACCACGATCCGCTCGGCGCGTGTCCCCTGCCGCGCGTTGCGCGCGCGCAGGGCGTCGTCCATGGTGCCCCATTCCGGCACGTCCAGATTGCGATAGAACTCGACCGTTTCCTTGCGGGCGGGAATCGCGGCATTGACGATGGTCAGCCGGCCGGTCTCGATGAACGCGCGCAACCGCTCGCCGGCGGCGGCGCAATGCGCCGGATCTGCCTCGATGCCGACGACGCGGAAGCCCTTCGCGAGATAAAACGCCGCGTCCTCGCCGCGGTGCATCCCGACGTCGAATATCAGATCTTCGATCAAGGCTGTGCTGCCCGCTCCCGTGCCGCCGGCAATGTAGTCCGGCCGGTTGCCGTTGTAAGTCTCCCGTTGCCGTCGGCACAAAGAAAAAGGCGGGAAACCGCAGTTTCCCGCCATAGTCGAACAGGGAGGCTTCACGTCTGGGAGACGTAAGGATCCGAAGACCCTCTTCCCGGGTTGTTGACGCCCGGAAACCGTTGCCGCCACGACGGCGGCGAAATCGCGACGGCGACGATGAAGGGGGCCTGCGGCAAAGGCCACCGGAAATTTGCGCTGGCACCGTTGCAAAAACTGCATCCCTTTTTCGTGCCACCAGCGCGCGAAACCAAATCGCGCTTCGAGCGTTCATGGAGCAATGCCATCAACCGACGGTTCCCTATGACCGAGCAGACCCTCGACCGGCCCGCCGAGGCCTTTCCACCTGCCGGTAAGGGGGGCACTAGCTTGGCTGAGCCCGAGGCGCCGGCGCTCATCCCGGGTTGGCGCTGCCTGACGGGCGCGGTCATCCGCGCCCATGGCGAGGAGGGGCCGGTTGACCTCGCCGCGCTCCATCCGGCGCGCGGCGTGGCGCTCATCGCCTTCCTGGACGAGGGACAGGTGGCAAGCCCGGACGAGGCGCGCGCCGCGCTTAGGGCGATGCTCGACGACGAAGGCCTGCCGCAACGCTTTCCCGGCGAGCTCCCGATCGTCGCCTTGCCGGTACCGCACGGCGCACGCGGACGGCTTGCCGCGACGGTCGAGCACGCCTTCTCGGGCATGCCTGCGCCGACAGTGCCGCCCGGCTGGGTCGATTGGGTTGCCGAGCGCCTGACGTCGAAGAGCCCGGCGGCCACGTCCGGATTGCGGCTGCTGGCGCCGCGCCGCGACGAGCCGACACCCGATAAGGTTCTCTCCGCCCTGCTGCTGACATCCGTAACCGAGCCGGCGACGACCACGGTGGCACCGCGCCTCGTTGCGCCGCAGCGGGACGACACCACGACCGAGAAAGCGGCGGGCGGTATCGTGCTGGGCGCCCCGACACGCGCCGCACCGAGGCCCGCGACGGCGACGCCAGACAACGGCATCGCCGCGCCAGCCGAAGCTCTGCCTTCAGCGGGCGCCGAGCCGAGAAACAATTGGCTCGATTGGGGGGCGACGCTGGGCTTTGCGCTCGGCATGGGCGCGGCGCTGATCGCCGGCCTTACCGCCGTGCTGCGCAGTGGCCGGCTGTTCTGACGGCACCGCCGGCCGTCAGCTGTTCCTACCTTCCGTCACCTTGCGCAGCAGGAAGTCGCGGAACACGGCGATGCGCTTGGACGAGCGCAGCTCCTCCGGATAGACGAAATAGGCCTCGCCTTCGGGCCCGGTGAGCTCCGGCAGGATGCGCACGAGGTTGGCCGTCTCCTGCGCCATGAAATCCGGCAGCGCGGCGATGCCGAGGCCGCTGTCGACGGCACGGAAGATGGCATACACGTTGTTGACCATGTAGACCGGCTGACGCTCGATGCCGGCGCGTGCGCCGATCTCGGCGAGCCAGTTGATGTTGCGCACCGGCCGTCCGTCCTGGCCGTAGATGATGAAGCGATGCTTCGCGAGATCCTCCGCCTTGTGCGGCATGCCGAAGCGCTTCAGATAATCGGCCGAGGCGTAGATGTGGTAGCGCACGGTCATGAGGTGGCGCTGCACCAGATCGGGCTGGCGCGGCGGCGACATGCGGATGGCGACATCGGCCTCGCGCATCGAGAGGTCGAGCTCGCTGTCGTCGACGATGAGGCTGATCTGGATCTCGGGGTAGAGATCGACGAACTCGCGGATGCGCGGCGTGAGCCAGGCCGAGCCGAATGAGACCGTCGTGGTGACCTTGAGCGGGCCCTTGGGACGATCCTTCGATTCCGTCAGCATCGCCTCGGTCATCGCCAGCTTGGAGAAGACCTCGCGCGCCGTGCGATAGAGCAGCTCGCCCTGCTCGGTGAGGATGAGGCCGCGCGCATGGCGGTGGAAGAGCGGGACGCTCAGGCTCTCCTCGAGCGCGCTGATCTGCCGGCTGACCGCCGACTGGCTCAGATTGAGCGCCTCGCCGGCATGCGTGAAGCTGCCGGCATCGGCAACGGCGTGAAACACCCTGAGCTTGTCCCAGTCCATGCCTCGTTATCCTTCGCAGCGCGCTGCGCCAGGCGTTGCCGGCCGTCGTTGCGCCGGTGCTATTCCGCCGCTTTGAGCGCCGCCGCGGCTTCCTCGGCGGCGAGGAATTTCTCGGCTTCGAGCGCCGCCATGCAGCCCATGCCGGCGGCGGTGACCGCCTGGCGGAATACCTTGTCCTTCACATCGCCGGCGGCATAGACGCCGGGCACGTCGGTCGCGGTCGAGTCCGGGCGGGTGATGATATAGCCATCGCCATCGAGCGCGAGCTGGCCGGCGAAGATGCCGGTGACCGGCGTATGGCCGATGGCGACGAAAAGCCCATCGGCCGGCACGATCGCCTTCTCGCCGGTCGTGACATTGACGATGCGCACCCCGGTGACGCGGGCCGGCTGCTCCTTGCCGACGATCTCCTCGACGACGCTGTCCCAGATCACGCGGATCTTCGGGTTGGCGAAGAGGCGCGCCTGCAGGATCTTCTCGGCGCGCAGCTGGTCGCGGCGATGGATCAGCGTGACCTTGGTGGCGTGGTTGGTGAGATAGAGCGCCTCCTCGACGGCAGTGTTGCCGCCGCCGACCACCACCACCTCGCGGCCGCGGAAGAAGAAGCCGTCGCAGGTGGCGCAGGCCGAGACGCCGAAGCCGCGGAACTTCTCCTCGCTCGGGATGCCGAGCCAGCGCGCCTGGGCGCCGGTGCAGATGGCGATGGTATCGGCGACATAGACGTCGCCGCTGTCGCCGATGCAGGTGAAGGGCCGCCGCGACAGGTCGACGCTGACGATCATGTCGCTGACGAGGCGCGTGCCGACATGCGCCGCCTGCTTCGCCATCTGCTCCATGAGCCACGGGCCCTGGATGACGTCGGCGAAGCCCGGATAGTTCTCGACGTCGTAGGTGATGGTGAGCTGGCCGCCCGGCTGCAGTCCCTGCACCAGGATCGGCTGCAGATTGGCGCGCGCGGCATAGATGGCCGCGGTGTAGCCCGCCGGGCCGGAGCCGATGATGAGGAGTTTGGTGTGGTGACGCTGGGTCATCTAAGGTTCCGCGGATACCGCCGGCTAGAAGCCGAACATGTGGTCGAGACTGAACGCGCCGCCCTCGGCGAGCAGGCCGTGATAGCCGAAGAGACGGCACGTCGCGTCCCGGACAATGATATAGGGATCGCGGCCCGCGCGGTCACGTGCGGCGCTGTCGAACATCTCATGGTAGCGCCAGAACAGCGAGCCTGAGCAAGGGATTGCGACCCGCTCGCGGGCCACTTCGGTGCCCGCGCCGTCATGCAGCACGATGTCGGTCGTGCTTTTGGCGTGCCACGGCGTCGAGGCCGGATAGATCAGGTGGCAGAGCGTGTCGAGCGGCTGCTCGCCGAGACGCAGGAAGAGGCGCGTCGACAGGCCCGGCGGCCGGCCGGCATAGGATTGCGGCTCGCCCTTGTAGGTCAGCACGGTGTTGAAGACATGGGCGCCGAAGCTGGTCTCGGCGGTGTGGCCGCTGCCGCGATGCTCGTAGCGGAACAATCCGTGCAGCCAACCATCGGCGCCGTCGCCCGCGGTGAAATCATAGACCAGCTCGCAATGGCCGTAGCCCGAGGGCAGCGTGGTGCCGTTGACGACATCGTCGATATCGACCGCGACGGAGTCGCGGCGCAGCAGGCGGCCGAAGCGGTGGCGCGCGGTCTCGCGGCCGCTGCCGTCGTAGAGGATGAGCTCGGTCGGCAGCGCCTCCTGCGTCGTCGCCATCGGCGTCGGCAGCGCCAGCGAGCGCCACGTGTCGCGCGGCAGCACCGGCGCCGGCAGCAGGAACCCTTTGCCCAGCATGTTGCCGAGCTCGCCGATGCGCGGGTCGGGCTTAAGATCGGTGCGCTCGACATTGACATGGGCGATGCGCCGCTTGCCCTGCGCCGTGATCTCGTAGCGTGGCCGCACCACGTATTTTCCGGCGCGGATCTCGAGCTGCTGCGGCCAGCGCGCCTGCGGCAGGAGCTTCGCGATGTCGAGCGCGTAGCTGGCGAACGGCGCGATCGGCCGCTCGATGGTCTTGACCGCGGCGTCGCCCATCAAGTTGAGGCCGATCGAGCCGGCAGGAATGGCGCAGGGTTGGCTGTTCTGCACCCAGAGCGTGACCGTCTCGCCGGCCGCCGGCGCCGGCAGCCCGGCGTAGAAATCGGCCGGCCAGGAATTGGCGTCGTGCGTAGAGGAGAGGCAGGCATCGGTGCTGTCGCCGAAGGTGTCGAGCGCGTATTTCACGACGTCGTGGCCCACGGCACCGACGACATGCATGAAGAGCTGGCCGGTGAATTCCGGCAAGCCGAAGCGCGCGCGGACCGCGCGGCTGTCGAGCACGATCGAGGCGCTCGCCGCCGGCACCGGCTCGCGCCACTCGGCGATCTCCTTTCCCGACTCGTCATAGAGCAGCAGCCACAGCGCCAGTTCGCGCGCGCCATAGCCCGCCCAGTAATTGGCGGTGACGAGTCGCGTGTGCAGCCCATCCTGGTCGCGGAAGAACACGAAATTGGTGGCGAAGTTGAGCGGGTCGAGATAGCGGCGCGGATTCGACAACAGCGCTTCGGGCAGGCGGAGCGCGTCGAGACTCACCACCGCGGCGCCCGGCGGCAGCAAATGGCCGATATGATCGACGATTCGCGCCGAATCGAAGGCGACGACGAAGACAAGGCGGGCACCGCTCTCGCCGAGCTCGGTCACCGGCTGCGCCGGACGCCCCAGCACCGGCCGGCCGATCGCCGTCACGTCCTGGACGAAGCAGCCTGCGACATCGAGCCGCGTGAGGTCATAAAGATCGGAGAGGCCGTCGGCGCAGCCATCCGGGTCGTAGATCGCCACCTTGCCGCGGCCGAGTCGGCGCGCCAGCTCGCCCATGGCGCGCGCGGCCAGCGGATGCGTCACCGCCTTGAAGAAGGCGTTGCCGCCGCGGCTGTTGCTGAACGTCTCGATCCTGAGTTGCATAGGCGCGATTCTGCCGAGCGAAGCGGTGCCCATCACTTAGCAACGGATGGCCCCGAATGCTAGACCGTATTCCCTAACGGCCTTTCGGCAAAAGGGCTGGCAGGAGCGGCGAACCGTCGCTAGGGTGCGCCGCCATGGCGGTGCAAGGGGAGCGGTTGACGCAAGCGACGGCAGTCGAGGAGCGGTCCTGGCGGCTGGCGCTGTGGGCGGTTTTCGCGGTCACCGTGGCGCGGCTGGTGTGGCTCGCGGTCGGCCATGCCGACCTCTATCCCGACGAGGCGCAGTACTGGCTGTGGTCGTTGCACCCGGCCTTCGGCTACTACTCGAAGCCGCCGCTCGTCGCCTGGCTCATCGCCGCCACCACCTCACTCCTCGGCGAGGACGAGCTCGCCGTCCGCCTCGCCGCGCCGCTGCTCCATTTCGGCGCCAGCCTCGTCATCTTCGCGATCGGCCGCCGGCTCTACGACGCGCGTGTCGCGATGTGGTCGACGATCGCCTATGCGACGCTGCCGGGGGTATCGGCGTCCGCGGCGCTGATCTCGACCGATGCGCCGCTGCTGTTCTGCTGGGCAGTGGCGCTCTACGCCTTCATCCGCGCACGTGAGCCCGGCGGCGAGCGCTGGTGGATCGCGGTCGGCGTCGCCACCGGCTTCGGCCTGCTCGCCAAATATGCGATGGCTTACTGGCTGCTGTCGGCGTTGCTGTTCCTGCTGCTGTTCCGCGACGAGCGGCGGCATCTGAAGCGATTTCTCGGCGCCACGGCGATCGCGCTGGCGATCTACGCGCCCAATTTCATCTGGAACGCGCTCAACGGCTTCGTCAGCTATCGCCATACCCGCGACAATGCCCATCTCGGCGGTGCGTTGCTGCATCCGACGCATTTCCTGGAATTCCTCGGCTCGCAATTCGGCGTGTTCGGACCGATCTTCTTCACCGTGTTGATCATCGTCGCGCTGACGGCGCGCCGCAGCCTGCGGGATCGGCGCGCAGGGCTGCTCGCCTGCTTCGCGCTGCCGACTTTGGCCATGATGCTCGTGGTGAGCTTTCTCTCCCGCGCGCAGCCCAACTGGTCGGCGCCCACCTTCGTCTCGGCCATCGTGCTGGTGGTCGCATGGTTGCTCGAGCGCGGCCGCGCCGGCCTCGTCGCCGTGTCGGTCGCGCTGCATCTGCTCATCGCCGTGGCCATCTTCGGCGCGCATGATGCCGCGGCGGCGTTGCGCGTTGACCTGCCGGCGAAATGGGACCTGCTGCATCGGCTGCGCGGCTGGAGCGCGCTCGGCCGCACCGTAAGCCAGATGCTGTTGCGCCATCCCGGGACGATCCTGCTGTCGGATGATCGCGAGGACATGGCGGTGCTGATGTACTACGTTCATCCGCACCCGTTCGACGCGCTCAAATGGAACGGCGAGGGCGGCATCCATGACGGGTTCGACCTCACCGCGCAGCCGTCACGCTATGTCGGCCGGGATTTCCTGTTGGTGACGCATACACCCGACAATATCGAGCGCATCCTGTCGCGCTTCGACAAGGTCGACCGGCCACCCGACGACATCATCATCCCGCTCGACCGCAAGACGGCGCGCCGCTACGAAGTCTACTGGCTTCACGGCTTCAAGGGATATCGCTGAGCCCGCGGCTCCCCGGGTCCGGGCGCGCCGGCATGCAGCCGCAGCCCGGTTTGGGCAAAGACGAGCCATAGCGCCCATGCCGTCGCCACGCCGATCACCGCGCCAGCGACGACGTCGCTGGTGTAATGCGCGTCGAGGATGATGCGGCTGGCCATCACCAGCAGCGCGGCGACGACATAGAGCGGCAGCCCGCGCGGCCAGAGCAGGAATAGCGCCACCGCCAGCGCCGCGGCGGTGGTGGCGTGGCCGGACGGGAACGACCAGTAGTCGGCTTGCGTCGCGCCCCAGGTGAAGCCGTAGACGTTGTCGCCGAACAAGAGCTTCGGCCGGGCGCGGCCGCAGATCACTTTGATGACGTCGGTGGCGATGCCCGAGGCGGCGACCACGACGAAGATGAAGAGTGCACGATAGGCATGGAGCAGCAGTCGCGGCGCGCGCGCCATGTCGCGGGTTCTCGCGGCGGCAACGCGAAAGCCGACAAACAGCAGGCTGCTGACGATCAGATAGGCGTCGCTCAGCCCGAATTTCGTGATGAAGGCGAAGATCGCATGCACGTTCCGGTCGCCATCGTGGAAGAAGCGGGCGACCGGCCGATCGACGAACGCCATCGATAGCGCCACCGCGAGCACGGTGGCGAGCATGCTGGCCAGGAGCCTCGGCCGCTGCAGCAGCGGCCGGAGCGCGTCATGCACGATGACGGCGCGGTAGAGCAGCCAGCTCGTAGCGTAGACCAACAGTCCCGAGAAGACGACGTCGGAGAGGAAATGGCCGCCCTGGGCCATGCGGGCGAGCCCGAACAGGGCGCCCACCGCGATCGCCGCACCCTCCGCCATGCGCCGCCGCTTCGGGTCGCGCACCAGGAAGGCGAAGGAGACCAGGTAGAAGCCGATGGCCGGATGGCCGGCCGGGAACGAGCAGTTGCGCGCGCATTGGTCGGCAGGAATGAGGGCAGGGGTGAAACGCTGCGTTCCCGCGAACTCCGTCACCTGCGCCGGCCGTGCGCGGCCCCAATGGTCCTTGAGCACGGCGTTGACCAGCAGGCCCGGCCCGAGCGCCAGCGACAGCAGCAGGAAGGCGGCGGCGCGGATATTGAGCGCCGCACCGCTCCGCCGGCGCCACAGCGCGACGAGGCAGAGCGCCGGCACGGCGATGACGATGATCTCGACGAGACGAGGCACCCCGCGATAGATGGCGCGCACCGGCGCCCAGTCGCCGAGGAAGAAATGGCTTTCCGGACGGTAGAACAGCCCGCTTGCCCACAGATCGACGCCGGGAAAGAGCAGGAAGGTTGCGGCCGCCAGCGCGACTACCGCCGCGTAGACGACGACGCCACGCCGCATCTATGCCACCTCGGCGAGGCGGGTGGCCAGCCGGCGGCGGATCTCACTGCCAGCGCGCGCCGTATCGTCAGGGGGGCTGTAGCGCCACTCGTCGATCGCGCCGGTGAAAGGGCGCGTGATGCCGGCGGCGCGCATGCCGGCGTGGAAGCGCGCGAACTTGGCGGAGCCGCCGTCGAGGTCGACGACATGCACCGGCTTGCCGCTCGCTGCCGCCTCGCTCACCATCGACACCGAATCCGCGGTCACCAGCACGGTATCCGCCAAGCCGAGCAGGCCGAAATAGGGATTCTCGCCGGCACCGTCCCAGATAAAAGCGGGCAGCCCTGCCAGGCGCTCGCGCAGCAGTTGCTCCGCTGCCGGGCCGGTGCGCCGCGACGGCGTTATGGCGAGGCCGAAGCCGGCGCGCGCCAGCGCAACGAGCTGGTCGACGAAAGCGGCGAAGCGCGACTGGGTGAGCCGGTAGACGCGATTGTTGCCGCCGATCAGCACCGCCACCAGCGGTCGCGGCAGGCCGGCGAGACGTGGCGCGAGGCGCTGGGCGCCGTCGGCGAGCCGCGCCGTGGTGACGCGATGCACGGCGCCCAGCGTCGGGAAGACATTGTCGCCGCGTGCCGGATCATGCTCCGGCACCACCATCAGATCGACCTCGCGCCGCGCAAAGCGTGGGTCTTGCACCTGCACCCAGAAGACGCGGTCGCCGCTGGCGCGTTTGACGGCGAGCGATGGCGCCGCCGCCAGGCGGCCGCAGGCAATGAGCAGGTCGGGCCATGGCGGCTGCAGCTGGTCGCCCCCAGGACCGAGCGCCGCCAGCGGATGCAGCCAGAGCTGCGGCGTCAGATGGCGCCATGGCGAGCGGATGTCGAGCCGCTTCTCGGTGAACGGGAACCCGACCGCCTCGGCGAGGCCGATCACTTGGTTGGCCATGCCGATCTTCCCGTCATGAACCACCCAGACGGTGGGGCCTGTGCTTGCCATGAATCGCCTGATCCGACGCGCCGTGGCGCCGTGTTAAACCCCGCTCCGCGCGCTTGCAAGCGCGTTGCCGCCGGCAGCGCAGCTTGCAATATTATTACCGTGTAATACGATGCCGCCCTTCCGCCGCTTTTTCCCCGAGATCTCCGATGCGCCGCATCAAGCTCGACAAGATCGATCGACGCATCCTGCGTGACCTGCAGGCGAATGGCCGCATGACCAATGTCGATCTCGCCAAGCGCGCCGGCATCTCGGCGCCGCCGTGCCTCAGGCGTGTGCGCGCTCTCGAGGAGGCGGGATTCATCCGGGGATATCACGCCGACATCAATCCGGAGCTCCTCGGTTTCGGCGTCACCGTCTTCGCCCATGTCGGCCTGTCGAGCCAGGCCGAGCCCGACCTCAAGGCCTTCGAGACGCTGGCGCTCACCTGGCCTGAGGTGCGCGAGGCGCACATGCTCGCCGGGGAGACCGACTTCCTGCTCAAGATCGTGGCCACCGACTGGGACAGCTATCAGCGCTTCCTCACCACCAAGCTGACCGCTGCGCCCAATGTCGCGCATGTCCGCTCGGCGCTGGCCATCCGCGCGTCCAAATACGATCCGGGCGTGCCCATCGACGTCGACGCCAAGGAGTAGCGACACGGCGATGGCGCCGGCCGGCATCGATCTCGTCGTCTTCGATTGCGACGGCGTGCTGGTCGACAGCGAGGTGCTCGCCTGCCGCGCTGTCGTCGATACCCTCGCCGCCTTCGGTCATACCGTCGGTACCGAGAGCATCGCCGAGCGTTTCACCGGCGTCAGCAACAAGGACATGTATGCAGCGCTCGCCGCGGATATCGGCGGCCCGCTGCCGGAGGAATTCGACGCTGCGATGAAGCGCCGCGCGCTCGACCTCTTCGAGCGCGAGCTCGCAGCTATCACCGGCCTCGCGACCGTGCTGCCCCGGTTGGCGGTGGCCAAATGCGTGGCGTCGAGCAGCCTGCCCGACGACATAGCGTGGAAGCTGCAGCGCACGGATCTGCTGCGCTGGTTCCCGCCGACGGCGATCTTCAGCACGGCGCTCGTGGCGCGCGGCAAGCCGGCGCCCGATATCTTTCTCTACGCGGCCGAGAAGATGGGCGTCTCGCCCGGCCGTTCGATCGCCATCGAGGATAGCGTGCCCGGCATTACCGCCGCGAAGGCGGCCGGCATGGCGACCTTCGGCTTCGCCGGTGGCAGCCACTGCGGCACGGGCCACCCCGCGCAGCTCAAGGCTGCCGGCGCCGACGTCGTCTTTGCGGAAATGCAGGAGCTGCCCGATTTGATCGCGGCACGCGATCCGTCGGTCAGCGGAAGGCGACCTTGACCACTTCGTAGGAGCGGGCGCCGCGCGGCGTCGACACTTCGACGCTGTCGCCGATGTTCTTGCCGATGAGCGCGCGCGCGAGCGGCGACGTCACCGACAGTCGCCGCTGGCTGATGTCGGCCTCGTCCTCGCCGACGATCTGGTAGACGACCTTCTCGTCGGTTTCCTCGTCGGCAAGCGTCACTGTGGCGCCGAACTTGACGATCTTGCCGGAAAGCTTCGATACGTCGATCACCTCGGCGCGGGCGATCTTGTCCTCGAGCTCGAGGACGCGGCCTTCGATGAAGCTCTGGCGCTCGCGCGCAGCATGGTACTCCGCATTCTCCGACAAATCGCCGTTCTCCCGCGCTTCCGCGATCGCGCGGATCACGGCGGGCCGGTCGGTCGTCTTGAGCCGCTTCAGCTCGTCCTGCAGCCGGTTGTAGCCGGTCGCGGTCATCGGGATCTTCGTCATCGGAAGAAGCTTCGTACCCTCATGAAAGCTAGTCGTTCCAGAGCGGCAAATGCTCCCCCGCCCGGCCCTGCCGGGCCGGGGCGCCTAGAACGATCCAACAAAATAGGACTGGAGCGAGGCGACTTCAAGGCTACCGGATTTGAGCGCGGCGATCGCCTGGACGGCCGCGCGCGCGCCCGCCACCGTTGTGTAATAGGGGATGGCGTTGGTCAGCGCGGTACGGCGCAGGCTGAAGCTGTCGGCGATCGCCTGGGCGCCCTCGGTGGTGTTGAACAGCAGCTGCACGCCGCCGGACAGCATACGGTCGACGATATGCGGCCGGCCTTCCAGCACCTTGTTGACGACCTCGACCGGCAGTCCGGCCTGGCGCAACAGGTCGGCGGTGCCGCGGGTGGCGATGAGCACAAAGCCCATCTCGATGAGGCGCCGACACGGCTCGACCATGGCCGGCTTGTCCCGGTCACGCACGGAAACGAAGACGGTGCCCCGGCGCGGCAGCTCGACGCCGCTGCCGAGCTGCGACTTGGCGAAGGCGCGGCCGAAATCGACGTCGAGCCCCATCACCTCGCCCGTCGATTTCATCTCGGGCCCGAGGATCAGATCGACGCCGGGGAAGCGCGCGAAGGGGAACACGGCCTCCTTCACCGCCACATGGCGCACGCGTGAGCGGTCGAGCGAGAACGCACGCAGCCGCTCGCCGGCCATGACGCGCGCCGCGATCTTGGCGATCGGCACGCCGGTCGCCTTGGCGACGAACGGCACGGTGCGCGACGCGCGCGGGTTGACCTCGAGGACATAGACCGTGCTGTCCTTCACCGCGTATTGCACGTTCATCAGGCCGACAACGCCCAGCCCTTTGGCGAGCGCGGCAGTCTGCCGCTCGATGTCGGCGATGACCGCGGCAGGGAGCGAGTAGGGCGGCAGCGAGCAGGCGCTGTCGCCGGAATGGATACCGGCCTCCTCGATATGCTCCATGATGCCGGCGATGGCGACATCCTCGCCATCGGCCATCGCGTCGACATCGACCTCGATGGCATCCTGCAGATAGCGGTCGATCAGGACCGGGTTCCGGCCCGAAACCTTGACCGCGTTGCTCATGTAGCGGGCGAGCGCGGTCGGCCCGTGCACGATCTCCATGGCGCGGCCGCCCAGCACATAGGATGGCCGGATCACCACGGGATAGCCGATGCGCGCCGCCACCGCCTCGGCCTCCGCGGCGGAGTAGGCGGTGCCGTTGTCCGGCTGTTTGAGATCGAGGCGCTGCAGCAGCTCCTGGAAGCGCCGTCGATCCTCGGCAAGATCGATCGCGTCGGGCGAGGTACCGAGGATGGGAATCTTCGCCGCCTCGAGCGCCGCGGCGAGCTTGAGCGGCGTCTGGCCGCCGAGCTGGACGATGACGCCGAGCACGGTGCCGCGCCGCTGCTCGACGCGCACCAGCTCGATGACGTCCTCGGCGGTCAGCGGCTCGAAATAGAGCCGGTCGGCGGTGTCGTAGTCGGTCGACACGGTCTCCGGGTTGCAATTGACCATCACAGTTTCGAATCCGGCATCGCGGAGCGCGAGAGCGGCGTGCACGCAGGAGTAGTCGAATTCGATGCCCTGTCCGATCCGGTTCGGCCCGGAGCCGAGGATGATCACCTTCTCGCGGTCCGTCTGCGGCGCGACCTCGGACTCGGCGGCCGGGTCGGTCTCGTAGGCCGAATAGTGATACGGGGTCAGCGCCTCGAACT
>Ga0134126_10002671_pt1 | contig 22398 bp, 23 predicted proteins | sample KB31752_FD_96881 | JGI IMG/M metagenome (GOLD analysis project Ga0134126, IMG submission 96881) | Terrestrial soil microbial communities with excess Nitrogen fertilizer from Kellogg Biological Station, Michigan, USA - KB3-175-2 | ecosystem: Environmental > Terrestrial > Soil > Unclassified ... | reverse complement strand
GCGGCCGCCGCGCGCCGCTTGTTGATGAAGTAGGCGACCGAGCCACAGAGCGCGGCGATGAGGAGGAAGGCGACGTTCGGCATCCCCGGGATGAGCCCCATCACGCCGAGCAGGCCCGCCGCCACGCCGAGCGCCTTGGGGTTGCCGAAGAGCTGCCGGCGCAGCTCCCCGCCCATGTCCTGCGGCCGCGACATGCGGGTCACGATGAGCGCCACGGCGGTCGAGAGGAGGAGCGCCGGGATCTGCGCCACCAGGCCATCGCCGATGGTGAGCAGGGTGTAGGTATGGATCGCGTCGGTCACCGCCATCCCGTGGCCGACCGTTCCGATCGCGAGCCCGCCGATGATGTTGATGAGGAGGATGAGGATGCCCGCGATGGCATCGCCGCGGACGAACTTGCTCGAGCCATCCATGGAGCCGTAGAAGTCGGCCTCGGCGCGGACCTCGGAGCGCCGGGTGCGTGCCTCATCCTGGGTGATGAGGCCGGCATTGAGATCGGCATCGATCGCCATCTGCTTGCCGGGCATGGCATCCAACGTGAAGCGGGCGCTGACCTCGGAGATGCGCCCGGAGCCCTTGGTGACCACGACGAAGTTGATGATCGTGAGGATGATGAACACCACCGCGCCGACGGCGAAGTTGCCGCCGACCACGAACTCGCCGAACGACTGGATGACGTGCCCAGCGGCCTGCGGACCGCTGTACCCGTGCAGCAGCACGACACGGGTCGAGGCCACATTGAGCGCCAGGCGCAGCAGTGTTGCGAGCAGGAGCACGGTCGGGAAGACGCCGAACTCGATCGGCCGTGCCACGTAGAACACCGCCATCACGATCACGATCGAGAGTGCGATGTTGAAGGTGAAGAGCACATCGAGCGCCAAAGGCGGCAATGGCAGGATCACCATGGCCAGCACGCCCAGCACCCCGGCCGGCACGCCGATTCCGGCACGCAGCAGGTCCCGCCAGGTCGGCATGTTGGGGCTGGATGTAGTGGTGGCGCTCATGGATCAATGACGGACGGCATCGATGCCCGGATCGATGGCGGGAGGCTCGGGCGGCCGCGCGCCGGAGGTGCGCGCCGACTTGAGCTGGTAGATGTAGGTGAGGACCTGGGCGACAGCCACATAGAGCGTCGCCGGAATCTCGCCGCCGATCTCGACGTTATGGTGGAGCGCCCGCGCGAGAGGCGGCGCCTCGAAGATCGGAACGGAGTGCTCGGTGGCGATCTCGCGGATGCGGGCCGCGACCAGGTCCGTGCCTTTGGCGACGAAGAGCGGCGCGCGCATGCGGCTCTCGTCATAGCGCAGCGCCACGGCAAAGTGCGTCGGGTTGACGACGACGACGTCCGCCTTGGGCACTTCGTGCATCATCCGGCGCCGTGCATACTCGCGCTGCGTGCGGCGGATGCGGGACCTGACCTCGGGCGCGCCTTCACTTTCCTTGAATTCCTGGCGGATCTCGTCCCGGGTCATCTTCAGCTTGTCGGAGTACTGCCAGAGCTGCCAGGGCACATCGATTGCCGCGATGATCACGAGGCCGCCCGAGACGGCAAGCAGGGCATCCGAAGCCAGGTTCGCAGCCTGCGCGATCGCTACCGGAAGGGGCGCGGCGCCGAGTGCGAGGAGGTGCGGCGACTGCTTGCGCAGTACGATCACCGCAACGGTTGCGACTATCAGGAACTTGCCGAAGGCCTTACCGAGCTCGACTGCGCCGCGGGTGGAGAAGAAGCGGCCGAAGCCGGCGATCGGATCGAGCCGCGTGAAGTCGGGCGCCAGCGCGCCGAAGCTGAGATTCCAGCCGCCGAGGGTGAGCGGCGCCACGAGCGCCGCGACCATCGTCAGGCCGAGAACCGGCGCGCATGCCATGAGGGCATGGAGCATCTGCGCGGAGGCGGCTGGAAGGGCAAGCCCTGGATCGACCGCCTCGGCGGGACTGATGCTCAGCGCCGATTTCATGATGTCGAAGAGGGCCGCGCCGATGGAGCCGCCGAGGAAATGCAGGCCTGCGGCCGTTACGAGCAGCACCGCCGCGGCGTTGAGCTCCGCGGAGCGGGGAACCTGACCTTCCTCCCGCGCCTTCTCCAGGCGCTTGGCTGTCGGTCGCTCTGTGCGTTCCTGATCGTTTTCGGCCACGGTGTCAGGCTCCGCTCAGGTGGCGCAGGAAAGCGAGCGCGCCGGCGAGGAGGCGGATGAAGCTCGATTCGAGCGCGGGCAGAGTCACGATGATGACGAGGAGCCCGAAGACGAGCGAGACCGGCAATCCCACGGAGAAGACGTTGAGCGTCGGGGCGGCACGGCTCACCACGCCGAAGGCGAGGTTGGCGATGAGGAGCGCCGTGACCCCGGGCAGCGCCACGGCGAGTGCACCGGAGAAGAGCTCCGAGCCCCAGTTGACCACCGACCAGAGGCCATTGGCGCCGAGGCCGGCCGTGCCGATGGGCAGGGTATGGAACCCGTCGACGAGGGTGCGGATGAGGGCGAGATGTCCATCCAACACGAGGAAGATGAGCGTCACGAGGATGGAGTAGAGCGTACCCACCGTGGGGGTGCTGGCACCGTTCTGCGGATCGAGGTTGAAGGCGAGCGAGAGTCCCATGCTGTTGGAGAGGAGCTCGCCACCCAGGGACACGGCATCGAAGAGGATTTGCAGCGAGAATCCGAGGGCGGCGCCGATGATCACTTGCTGGACGGTGATGACGACGCCGGCGGCGGAGAACGGAGCTACGTCGGGCACGGACACGAGTGGGGCGACGAGGAGGGCCACGGCCCCGGCCAGAACGATGCGGATGCGCGCCGGCACCGCAGTGGCGCCGAATGCGGGCGCGATCATGAAGCACGAGCCGATGCGCACGAACGGCCAGAAGAGTCCGGTGACCCAGCCGTCCAATTGATTTGCAGTAACCGTGATCATTGGCTTGCGGCGCGATCTCAGTTGATGAGCCCCGGAATGCTCACGATGAGCTCGCGCGTGTAGCCGACCAGCGTCTTCAGCATCCAGGGGCCTGCGACCGCCAGGGTGAGCGCGATCGCGAGCAGCTTCGGGATGAAGGAGAGCGTCATCTCATTGATCGATGTGGCGGCCTGGAAAGCGCCGATGACGACGCCGGTGACGAGCGCGGCGAGAAGGAGCGGCGCGGCCAGGGCGAGCGCGATCTCGAGAGCGCGGCTGCCGATGGTCATGATGGTATCGGGTGTCACGATCGCCTCTGGCTCAGTGATAGAAGCTCTGGGCGAGCGTGCCCATGACGAGCGCCCAGCCGTCGACGAGCACGAACAGCATGAGCTTGAACGGCAATGAGATGAGTACGGGTGAGACCATCATCATGCCCATGGACATCAGCACGCTCGCCACCACGAGATCGATGATCACGAACGGGATGAAGAGGAGGAACCCGATGAGGAACGCGGTCTTGAGCTCGCTCGTCACGAAGGCGGGAACGAGCACGCTGAGCGGGACGTCGAGCGGCGTCGCGTAGCCTTTGCCACCGGCGATGTGCACGAAGGTGGCGATGTCGCTCTCGCGCGTCTGGTGCAGCATGAACTCCTTCAACGGCGCCTCGGCCCGGGTGAGCGCGGTGGGGGCATCGATGCTGCCGGCCGCATAGGGCTGATAGGCCGCCTGATCGATCTGGTTGATCACGGGCGACATGACGAAAAAGGTGAGGAAGAGCGCGAGGCCGAGCAGCACCTGATTGGGCGGGGTCTGACCGGCTCCGAGCGCCTGGCGGAGGATTCCCAGCACGATCACGATGCGGGTGAAGGCCGTCATCATGAGGAGGATGGCGGGCAGCAGGGTCAGCGCCGTCATCAGCGCCAGGACCTGCAGCGTCAGGGTGTAGGTTTGGCCGCCGCCGGCGGCGGTTTGGACGCTGAAGGCGGGGATGCCGGGGGCGGCTGCCGAAGCCAGTGTGGGCATCGCTAGCACCAACAGCACGAGTAGCACTTTGCAGATCTTCGAGCGCAGCGCGAAATGAGCCCTGGCGGGGGACGCCGTGGATCCGGGTTGCGCCGGCTCGCGCCGGCTCGCCAATCCATGGAGGCTCAGTTCCGCCATCCATGGCTGCACAAGCCCCCGCCAGGGCTCATTTCGCGCTGCGCTCTCTGGAATATTCGGCGGCATTTTCACTTGCCCAAACTCCGCTTGAGGAGCGCGCTGAATGACGTCGCGGTGGGGGTAGTGGCCGTAGCGGACTTCGTGATTTCGACGGGCTCGCGCAGCACGTGCAGGGCGCTCACGCGGCCGGGGGCGACGCCGATCAGGATCTGTTCGGCACCTACTTTGATCAGCACGGCGCGCTCTTTGGGACCGAGGGGAACATCAGCGAGGATGTCGATGGCGTTGCCGACGCGGTTGCCGATGCCGCGAACGCGGCGCGCGACCCAGGCGATCGCGAAGATCGCCGCGAGCACGATGAGCAGCGCGAGAGTGACAGAAGCGAGACCGCCCGCGCCTACGGGTGCCGCGGTAGTGGCAGCATGCGGAGCGGCGAAGAGGGGGCTCATTTCAGCTTGCGCAGGCGCTCTGCAGGGCTGATGACATCGGTCAGGCGGATGCCGAACCGCTCGTTGACGACGACCACCTCGCCGTGGGCCACCAGAGTTCCGTTGACGAAGACGTCCAACGGCTCGCCGGCGGCGCGCTCGAGCTCGACAACCGAGCCCTGGTTGAGCTGCAGGAGGTTGCGGATCGGGATGCGCGTGCGCCCGACTTCCATGGAGAGTGTGACGGGGACGTCGAGGATGACCTCGAGGTTGACGTCACGGTTGGCTCCCGGCGCACCGTCTTCGGTGAGCTCGTGGAGCTCAGCGGGACGTGCTTCGGCAGGATTGGCAGACATGGGGACCTCAGTTGCTCTCGTCGTTGATCTGGGTTTACTTGCCGGAGAAGGCCGGGGATTCGCCTGCGGACTTGCCGCGGCGGATGCGCTCCTGCACCTTTACCGCCTGGCGGCCGCGGGAGATCCCCAGGCCGCCGCGAAACACGGGAACGTCCTCGGCGACGACCGTCACCTTGCCGCTGAAGTCGCAGGGGAGCACGTCTCCAGACTTCAGATTCAGGAGCTCTGCGAGCGTCAGCGAGGAGCGGCCGAGGATCGTCGTGAGCTCGATTTCCGCATCCTCCATCTCTTCGCGCAGGCAGTTCATCCAGCGCTCGTCCTTCTCGACCCGATCGCTGGCGACCCCGGCATCGAGTACCTCGCGCATCGGCTCGATCATGGCGTAGGGCATGGTCACGTGCAGGTTGCCCCCCGCGCCATCCAGCTCGATGTGGAAGGTGGTGACGACCACGATCTCCGACGGCGAGACGATGTTGGCGAAGTGCGGGTTGATCTCGGAGTTGAGGTACTCGAGCTCGATGGAAGCGACGTGCGACCAGGCCTCGCGCAGGTCGGCGAATACGCTGCGCAGCACGATATGAATGATGCGCTGCTCGGTCGCGGTGAACTCGCGCCCCTCGATCTTGGCGTGCCGGCCCGTGCCGCCGAAGAAGTTGTCCACCACGGCGAACACCATCTTCGGGTCGAGCACGATGAGGGCGGTACCGCGGAACGGATTGATCTTCACGAGATTGAGACTGGTCGGCACGTGCAGGGTGTGCACGTACTCGCTGAATTTCTTGATCTCGACCGCGCCCACCGAGATCTCCGGCGAGCGGCGCAGCAGGTTGTAGAGGCTCACGCGGTTCAGGCGGGCGAAGCGCTCGTTGATCATCTCGAGCGTCGGCATCCGGCCGCGCACGATCCGCGACTGGCTGTTGAAATCGTACGACCTGGCCTCGCCCGGCGCGGGCGGTGCCTCGGTGCTAACGGCGCCGGTATCGACGCCGTGGATCAGCGCATCGATCTCGGCCTGATCGAGAATCTTCTCTTGGCTCATGGGTATCGCACGCGGCTCGGAGCTACTGCATCACGAAGCTCGTGAAATACACGGCTTCGACCAACTTCGGATCACCGCCGGCCTGCACCAGGTCCTTGCGGATGGAAACGAGCGCATCGGCGCGCAGCTGCTCCTTGCCGGCAGGCGTGGAGATCACCGCGTATTTCTGGTTGGCGAGGAGGATCAGCAGGTCGTTGCGCAGCACCGGGTCGTTGGCCTTCAGCAGGTCCAGGGTCTTCGGGTCGCGCGACATCACCTCGATCGATACCTGCAGGAAGCGCACGAGCTGATCGGCCTGGAAGTTGACGACGAACGGCGGATCGAGGGCCAGGTAGAGCGGCGGGCTGAGCGGCTTGTGCGCCGCGGCGGCCTTCTGGCTTGCTGCGGAGCTGCCGTGCATGAGGAAAAATGCAGCGCCGAGCCCGACGAGGAGCACCGCGGCGCCGATGATGATGACCAGCAAGGGGAGCCCGCGTTTGCCTGCTGCAGGCGCCGTGGGGGCAGCCGGGTCTGCCGCCGCTTGGGCTGGGACGGATACGTCGGCCATCGCTCTCTCGACTCCTGCGCTCGGCAAGTTGGTTCTTGCAGCGGAGGTGCAACGGCCATGCCACGCGAGTCGGAACGTGCCTAAGTGGCTAAGCGGTAAGGGTTTTGTCGCGGATCCGGGAGTGTGAGATGCGTCGCAGTCGAAGGGGTGCGACGGTTTATTGACTCGATCGCCCGGAGCGATCAGCAATGACGCGCGGCAGCCTGTCGGCCCCGCGAGCGGGGGCCAGGCCCAGGACGGGCCGACTACTCACACGTAGGTATCGAGGAGACCGAGTCCCGTCACCGCGGCGCGGCCGGCGGAGCCATCGGAATTCACCGCCGCGATGCCGACAACCGGTGCGGCGGTCCGCCCGGACGGCTGCCGGCTCTGGCCGCGGGGCGGCTCCCTCGACACGCCGGCGTCGGAAAGACTGAGTCCCTGGCTCGCAAAGAGCTGGCGGAGCTGCGGCAAAGACTGTTGCAGCGCCGTGCGCGTGTCCGGCTGTGCGGCGCCGAACCAGACACTCGCCTGGCCTTGGTGCACGGAGATGGAGACCTGCACGGGGCCGAGGTGCTCGGGCGAGAGCTGTAGGGAGGCGGACTCGATGCCCTGGTGGGCCATCCAGGTGATTTTCGCGCCCAGCTCATCCGTCCATGCGCTCGTGCCGACAGGTGAGCTCAGCGCCATCGTGGAGGCATCGCCGCGCGCCTGTGCCGATCCAACATGGGTTGGTGCGATCAGCTGAGTTGCCGCGAGCGCGGTGGCGGCGGCGATCGCGGCCGGCACAGGTGTAGCGGTGCTCGATGTACCAGCGCCACTGTGCGCGGCGGTGCTCGAGCCGCCGGCTCGAGGATCGACCGCAAGATTCTCCGTGAGCAGGGTGTTGAGCGCCGCGGCGGCACCATCACCCGTGGCGCTCGGCACGCTGCCGAGTGAGGAAGTGCTGGACGAGGAGCTGCTGTTCGCGGATACGGCCGGAGTGCCCGAAGCAGCCGCAGGCGGAACACCGACGATTGCACCGGCCAGCGCGCCGGCGAGCGCGTTCTCGAGGAGCGTCAGCGCACTCGATACCGGATCCGACGCTGCATGCTTCGCGGGCGGGTCGCTCGACTCGTCGGTATCGGAGTTGGCGCTCGCGTCGGTGGCTGCGGTGTCGGCCGGCGCGGCGTTATTCGATGGTGTCGCGGCCAGGGACTGCGCGAGCGCTGCGGAGAAGTCGTCAGTGACGACCGTCGGTGTCGTCGTCGTGCTCGTGGAGGAAGTCGAGGTTGCCGCGGATGCACGCGTCGCTTGCCGTCCGGATCGTGAATCGCCCGTTGGCTTGTCGGACCGCGGCGAGTCTTTCGTTGGAGACTTGGAGCTCGCCGAATTGGAGCCGGCCGAATGCGAGCCGGCCGAATGAGAGCTCGCGGACTGCGCGCTCCCCGAATGGGAGCTGCCGTTGCCCGGCCGGCCCGCCTTCGAAGGGCCGCGAGCGGAGGGCTGCGCAGCTTTCGGCGTGGAGGCGTCCGCTTTCGCAGGGCTGCCGCTGCTGCCGCTGCGGGGGCTCGAGGCGGCCGGCGGCGGGGGGCTCGTGGAAGTTGCGATCGGGGAAGGCGCGGGCGCGGGTGAGGGCCCCGGGCCGGGTACCGGTAGGGAGTTCAAGGTGAGCATGGAGTCAGCTGCCATGGGCGAGTGTCCTGCGGGACCAGAGTTGCTGCGAGCGCTCGTCGGTTTCCTTTTGCTCGGTCTTCTCCGATGCCAGCCGCTCCTCGGCCTGCCAGTGGGTTGCGAGGTTGCCGACCGCCGTCGCGCGCCGGGCTGCATTGCGCCAGCTCTCGAGCTCTGCATCCCGCTGCAGGCGGCCCTGGCTGAGGATCTGCGCCTGATGGCGCAGCGCCTCATCGAGGCGGCCGAGGAATACCTGATACTCGCGTACGCCGGCGCCGTTCATGCCGGATTCGGCGCGGCGGGTGAAATCCCGCACGTAGGCGGCGCGGTAGGCCTCGAGCTCATCGAGCTTCGCCTGCGCTGCGCGCACGTTGCGCTCGCATTCCGCCAGCGCTTCCGCCTTGCGGCGCTCGTGGGTCTCGACGACACGCCGAACCATGCCGATGCGCTCAGTCTTCTTCATTTGGCCTGCTCGGAGAGAACTTCGTTGAGCGCCGCGAGACTCGCAGCGAGGTTGACCTGCTCGCGCATGTCCTGCTGCAGGAACCGCTGGATGCGCGGCCAGAGCGCGAGCGCCTGATCCACGCGTGGGTCGCTGCCTTTCTGGTAGGCGCCTATCGCAATGAGGTCGCGATGCTGTTGGTATGTCGAGAGTATCTGGCGCAGCTGCCGAGCCGCGACCTGGTGCCCGCTCGAAGTGATCTCGTGCATGGCACGGCTCACCGACGCCTCGACGTCGATTGCCGGGTAGTGGCCGCTTTCGGCAATCCTGCGGGAGAGCACGATGTGCCCATCGAGAATGGCGCGAGCGGCATCCGCGATCGGATCGTGCTGGTCGTCGCCTTCGGTGAGCACGGTATAGAACGCCGTGATGGAGCCGGACCCGCTGGCGCCGTTGCCGGCGCGCTCCACGAGCTGCGGCAGACGCGCAAACACCGAGGGTGGATAGCCCTTGGTGGCCGGTGCCTCGCCGATGGCGAGCGCGATCTCGCGTTGCGCCTGCGCGAAGCGGGTCAGGGAGTCCATCAACAGCAGCACGCTCGCGCCCTGGTCGCGGAAATATTCCGCCACTGCCGTCGCGAGCCAAGCTCCATGCAGACGCATGAGCGGCGGATGATCCGCCGGCGTAGCGACGACCACGGCGCGGGCTCGGTCCTGGGGACCCAGGATGCGATCGACGAACTCTTTCACCTCGCGGCCGCGCTCACCGATCAGACCGACGACGATCACATCCGCGCTGGTATACCGGGCCATCATGCCGAGGAGCACACTCTTGCCGACGCCGCTGCCTGCGAAGAGGCCCACGCGTTGACCGCGGCCGATGGTCAGAAGCGAGTTGATGGCGCGGATGCCGACGTCGAGCGGCTCACTGATCGGATGACGCAAGAGCGGATTGATGGGCCGGCCCGTGAGACGAACGGACGCGCTGCCAGTGAGAGGTCCGAGCGCATCGAGCGGCTGCGCCGCGCCATCGATGATGCGTCCGAGGAGCTCAGGTCCTACGCGTACGGTGCCTGCACGCTGCCGCGGAATGACGCGTGCGTTCGGCCCGAGGCCATGCGCATCGCCCGAGGGCATGAGATACAGCCGATCGCCGGCAAACCCGACGACTTCCGTTGCGGTCCGTGATCCGTCGCCGGCAATCACATCGCAGTGGTCGCCGACCGATGCCTGGCAGCCCGCGGCCTCGAGTGTCAGTCCCACCATGCGCGTCAGAGAGCCTTCGACGGGGGGTGGCTCCGTCTCCTCTACAGCACGTAGTTTGCGCCGCAACCCTTCGCGCCAGAGCGCGCCGCGCGCCAACTCGAAGGTCGTGCTCATGGCGTCTCTCTCGTCGTGGTGCGCTCATCGCCAAGCGCGCTCGCGGCAACCGCGGCGATGCGGCTCTCGAGCCTCGCGTCGATGCGTGAGGACTGACTATGAACGATACAGCCTCCCCGCGACAACGTAGGATCCTCCACGATAGTCCACGCCTCCCCGTTCGTCGGGGCTGTCAGATGCTCCCGCACCGTCGCGGCATCCTCCGGGTGCAGGTGCACGCGCACCTCGCGCGCTGCCGCGGGAAGGAGGGCGAGCGACTCGCGCAGGATCGCGATCACTTGCGTCGGCTCGATGCGTAGCTCCCGCCGCGCGATCTGCTTGCCGACGGCAAGGGCGAGCTGCGCGAGGTCGCTTTCCATCTCGGCATCGAGTTGCTCGAGCGGTCGGGCGAGGAGGTGTAGTGCCGCACCCAGGCGCTTGACGCGCTCTTCGAGCGCCGCGAGCTGCTTGCCCGTCTCCGCGCGCGCCCGGGCCATGCCGGCCTCGTAGCCGCGCGCCTCCGCCTCCTTCAGCGCGAGCCGAACCGACTCCTCGCTCGCTGCGCCGCGGGCCTCGAGCGAGCGTCCGATGATGGGACCCTCGACTTCAGGCAGTCGCCAGCGCTCGATGGTCGAGGCCGCCGGAGCGCGGTGCGGATCAGACATATTCCTCGCCCTTGCCGGCCAGCGCGATGGTGCCCGACTCCGCGAGCTTGCGGGCGATCGTCAGGATCTCCTTCTGCGCGCCCTCGACCTCCGAGAGGCGCACCGGACCCTTCGCCTCCAGGTCATCTTTCAGCATTTCGGCGGCGCGCTGCGACATGTTCTTGTAGATCTTGTCCTTCAGACCCTCGTCTGCCCCTTTCATGGCGAGCAGCAGCCGCTCCGCCGGCACCTGGCGCAACAGCTCCTGCATGCTGCGATCGTCGAGGTCGATCAGGTTGTCGAATACGAATACCAGGTCGAGGATGCGCGCGGCGAGCGCCTGGTCGCTCTTCTCGATCTGCTCCATGAGCGCGCTCTCCTGGCTCGGCTCGAGGAAGTTGATGATCTCCGCGGCCGCCTTGGCACCTCCGAGACCCGACGTCTTGCCGGTGGACTTGCCGGCAAACTGCTTTTCCATGATGTCATCGAGCTCGGTGAGCGCGCTGGGCTGGACGCCGTCGAGGGTCGCGATGCGTGCGACGACGTCTGCGCGGACGTTAGGAGCCAGATGTCCCAGTATCTCGGCCGACTGGTCGGCATCCAGATAGGCGAGCACGATGGCGATGATCTGTGGATGCTCCAGCCGGATGAGCTCGGCCACCTGGCGAGAGTCCATCCACTTCAACGCATCGAGCCCTTTGGTGGAGCGGCCGATGTTGATCCGGTCGATGATGCTCGCGGCCTTGTCCTCGCCGAGCGCATTGACCAGGACCTTGCGCAGGAACTCGTCGGCGCCGACGCCCACGGAGGTCTGACTCTCGACCGTCTGCGCGAAATCCGAGATCACGCCGCGCACTTCCTCGCGCGACACGTTGGCGAGCTTGGCCATCGCGGTGCCGATGCGCTGCACTTCCTTCGCGCCCATGTGCTTGAGCACCTGGGCGGCTTCCGTCTCGCCGAGCGTCAGCAGCAGGATTGCGGCACGCTCGGTGCCGCTGCGGCTGGCCTCACGCCGGTCGGCCCGCTCACTCATCCTGGCCTACCCAGCCGCGCACGACCTGCGCGACCCTTTTCGGATCCTGGGTGACGAGCGTGCGCGCCTGCGCCAGCTGTTGCTCGTGCGACACGGTGCTCACCGCCTCTCTCTGACCGGGCGGCAGGGCGTGCGCCGCTCCGTCTGCTGCCGCGGCCTGCAGAGCCTGTGCGCCCGTTGGCGGAGCGAGGCGTAGCGGGGTGATCAGCGTCCTCACGAGCGGCCGAAGGACTGACAGGACGAGCACCAGCACCACCACGAGCCCGGCGACGATCCGCAGGAGACTCCAGGCGAAGGGGGATTGCCAGAGCGGTGGCGCCTGGAAGCTGCCATCACCGGCAGGTGCGGCCGCGGCGGCGGTATCGAGGGATGCATTGACGACACTGACGCTGTCACCTCGAGCGGCATCGAAGCCGACGGCGTCCTTGACGAGTTGAGTAACCCGTGCGAGCTCCTGTGCGTCGAGCGGTACCTTCGTCACCTTGCCGTCGGAACCGGTCACGCTGCGGTTGCCGATCAGTACGGCGACAGTCAGCCGCCGGACGGTGCCGGCGGGCTGGCTGGTGTACGCCAGCGTGCGGTCGATCTCGTAGTTGCGAGTGACATCGCGGGAAACCGTCTTGTCACCCGGGATCGCGCCTACGCCGCCACCGACAGGCTGTGTCGCGGCCTGTCCTGATGCACCTGCGGGTGCGCCCGCCGCGTTGGCCGCGCCGTTTTGAGCGGTGCTCTGCGCTGCGGTCTGCGCAGTGGCACCTCCAGCGGCTGCGCCGTTCTGCCCTGCCGCGGCGCTCGACTGCGCGCCAGCCGGAGGAACGAGCACACCCGGCGCGGGAGGCTCGTTGGAAAGTGACCCCGGAACGCCGCCCGTGCCCGGGCCGCCGGCGCTCTGTTCCGAGAGCTGCTCGCTGCGCACGATCTGGCTGTTGGGGGTGTAGAGCTCTTTCGCCTGCTCACTCACTCCCATGTTGAGATCGGCGACCACCTGCGCATGCACCAGTCCGGGCCCCACCATGGGGCTGAGCAGCGCCTCGATGCGCCGCGCGTAGTCGGTCTCCATGCGGTGAACCATGTCGTACTGACGCTCGTCCATGGCGTAGGCATCATGCCCGTTGGGTGCGGACAGCAGGCGCCCCTGCTGATCGACGACGGTGACCTGACCAGGGGAGAGATTGGGCACGCTCGAGGCGACGAGGTTGATGATGGCCTGCACCTGCTCGGCCTCGAGGTTCGAGCCCGGCTTGAGCTGCACGAACACCGACGCGCTGGCGGTGCGGCTGTCGCTGACGAAGACCGATTGCCGGGGCTCGGCCAGGTTGACGCGTGCGCCCGCGACCGGTTGCAAACTGGCAATGGTGCGCGCCAGCTCCATCTCGAGCGCATGCTGGTAACGCACGTCCTCCATGAATTGGCTGACGCCGAAGCCGGAGCTCTTCTCGAGGGCGGCGAAGCTGTCGCTGTCAGTGACTCCCTGACCGGCGAGCTTCAGACGGGCCTCGTCCAGACGCTCGGCCGGCACCTCGATGCCGCTCGTGCCGGAATTGAGGCGATAGGGAATCTGCGCCGCATCGAGCGCTTGCGCGACCTGCGCCTCATCCTGCGGCGACAGGTTGGCATAAAGCAGGCTGTAGGTCGGTGTACGCGACCAGAGCACGATCCAGACGCCGGCCGCGACGGCAGCGGCGATGCCGATCAGCAGCAGCAGCGGCCGCAGGCTCGCGGGCAGCAGGGTCGCTCCGGGCGAACTCGCCGGAACGTTGACTAGGGTGGCGGACTCGGCAGCCATAAGGTCTCGTTATTCGCTCGTCTCGTTACATCTGCATGTTCATGATGTCCTGGTAGGCGCTGATGAGGCGATTGCGCACCTCCGCCAGGGCCCGGAAGGACACCGTCGCCTTCTCCATCTGCACCATCACTTGCGGCAGCTCGACGCCAGGGGTGCCGCGGGAGAAGGCATCGGCGAGCTCAGTGGCGCGCTGCTGGCTCTGATTGACCTGATCGATTCCCTGGCGCATCAGCGTCGCAAAATCACTCGGCTTGCTGCCCTCCGTCGCCGCAGGCTGCGCCGCGGTGGGGCGCACCTGGGTCGAGAGGGAGCGGATCTGGGCGAGAACTCGGTCGATTTCCATCTGGCTCATGGTGGACTCCGTCAGGAAGCCGGCACGTCGATGCCCGCCTCGCGCAGCCGTGCGAGCTTGTAACGCAGGGTGCGCGGGCTGATGCCGAGGCGCTCGGCCGCGTCGCGCCGGCACCCCTGGTGGGTGCGCAATGCATCGAGGATGAGATCGCGCTCCGCCTGTACCAGCGAGCCGGCGAGCGAGCGGATCGCATCCTGTTGGGATGAGAGCGCCGCGCGGGCATCGCCCGGCGGCTGCAGCGCCTCGTTGGCGAGCTCGAATTGGATGTGCTCGGGTCGGATCACCGGCCCGTTGACGAGGATGAGCGCCCGCTGCAGCAGGTTGTCGAGCTCACGCACGTTTCCCGGCCACTCGTAGGTGAGGAGCAGGTGCGCGGCCTCGGCGCTCAGCGCCGGAATGGGCTCGCCGGGCCGGCAGCGCGCGGTGAGCAGCTGCATCGCGAGCGGCAGGACATCGTCGCGGCGCAGGCGCAGCGGCGCGATGGCGAGCGGGAAGACGTTCAGGCGGTAATAGAGGTCCTCGCGGAAACGGCCCGCGGCCACGTCTTCGCGCAGGCGCCGGTTGGTCGTGGCGATGACGCGCACATCGAGGCTCACCGGCATGCGGCCGCCGAGCCGCTCGACTTCCCGCTCCTGCAGGACGCGCAGGAGCTTCGCCTGCAGGCCGAGGGGCATCTCCGTCACCTCATCGAGGAGCAGGGTGCCGCCCTGCGCCTGCTCGAACTTGCCCGGGTGGGCGGCGTGCGCGCCGGTGAAGCTGCCGCGCTCGTAGCCGAAGAGCATCGCTTCCAACATGTTCTCGGGAATGGCGGCGCAGTTGACTGCGACGAACGGCCGGCCGGCGCGCGGCGAGCGGCGATGGATGTAGCGCGCCAGGATCTCCTTGCCGGTGCCCGATTCGCCGACCACGAGCACCGTGCAGTCGCTCGAGGCAACACGGCGGGCGAGATCGACGAGACGTCGCGAGCTCGGCGCACAGGCGACCGGATCGGAATCGACGCGCTTGATGAACGGCTCATCGCCGGCGCACGCCAACGGTCTTTCGTCAGTCTCGGACATCCAACCTCCCAGGTACGGGACCACTCGTCGTGGGAGAGGGTGCAAAAGGCGTGCCGGGCGCAAACCGGCGGGAAAGCGTGAACGCTGTCACGTTGGCGGCAGGAATCTGCCGCCGGTGCGTCAATCTTCCGTCGCCGCCTCGAGACCGAGCTTGCGCAGCTTCTCGACGAGCGTCGTGCGGCGCAGATTGAGGAGGCGGGCGGCGTGCGCGACGGTGCCGTTGGCGCGCTCGAGAGCCTGTTGCACGAGCGCGCGCTCGATCGCGAGGAGGTGTGCCCGCAGGTCGAGCCCCGCCTCCGGCAACGAAGTCAGCGAGTTGGGTGCGTCGGCGGTGGATTCACCCGGCTGAGCGGCGGCGAGTCCCGTCTCGAGGAGGGCAATCGTCTCCTCTTCACCGAGAGCCTCCGTGTCCTCTTCGGCGGCCGGCTGCGGCTCTTGCCACACCCAGCTCTCCGGCGGCCGATACTTCAGCGGCAGGTCCTCGACATCGACGGTGCGGCCGGCGGTGATGATCGACAGCCGCTCGATCAGGTTGCCGAGCTCGCGCACGTTTCCCGTCCAGGAATGCAGCGCCAGAGCGGCGAGAGTGCGCGGTGCCAGCTGCACCTTGCCTCGGCCGTCGGATACGTTCTGCGCCACGAGCTCGCGTACCAGCAGCGGCAGATCCTCGGCACGCTTGCGCAGCGGCGGCATGTCGATCGGGAATACGTTGAGCCGGTGGAAAAGATCCTCGCGGAACATCCCGCGGCCGATCGATTCCTCGAGATTGCGATGCGTCGCGGCGATGATGCGAACGTTGCAGCGGATGGGCACGTGATTGCCGACGCGCTCGAACACCCGCTCCTGCAGCACACGCAGCAGCTTCACCTGCATCGAGGGGCTCATGTCGCCGATCTCATCGAGAAAGAGCGTGCCCCCCTCGGCGATCTCGAAGCGTCCCTTGCGGGCGGCGAGCGCGCCGGTGAAGGAGCCTTTCTCGTGGCCGAAGAGCTCGGACTCGAGGAGCTCCGATGGAATGGCGCCGCAGTTGACCGCGACGAACGGGCGGTTGCGGCGCGGGCTCAGATCGTGGATGGCGCGGGCGGCGACCTCTTTGCCGGTGCCGGACTCGCCGAGGATGAGCACGGTGGAGTCATGAGCCGCCACCTGACGCAGCAGGGCGTTGACTTCACGAATGGCGGCGGAGTTGCCGGTCAGGAACCGCGCGGCGGCCGGCGGGAACCCTGTTAGGTCGGATGGCGCGCTCGCGTCGCTGCCCGGTGCGAAGCCCGAGAAACATTGCGCTGCCGACATTTAGACTCCCGCGTGACCATCTTGCTCTTCTTGCGCGGCGAATCTTGCGCACGCACGCGGGCGCGGGCTGTGATGCGCTTCCGGTTGCGCACAAGATATGACAGCCTCGCTCAAGCCCCGTGACCGCTATCACAAGGGCGCAGTGATATTGTTCAATCGTTTGCTAGTACTCGGCCCCATCCTGGGCCTCGCCCCGCCCGCCGCGGGGCCGACACGCCTGCGCGTGTCGTTGCACAAAATCGCATGGAGCGATTTTGAACGCCGTCAGGCGGGCCCGCAGGGCCGGGGCGCAGGACGCGCCGAGTAAATCGCTCCCGGCGATTTAGTACTCGGCCCCATCCCGGGGCCTCGCCCCCGCCTCCGCGGGGGCCGACACGCTGGCCGCGTGTCGTTGCGAATCGCTCCCGGCGATTTAGTCGTGCGCACCTCGCGGACGGGTGCGTGTGCCGGCGATCTGACGGCGATGACGGCGGAACGCCATCTTCTCGATGAGATCGGCGACCGGCTCACCGATGGGGATGAAACGTGCCTTCACGTTGCCGTCCGGTGTGACGTTGGTCACGCGACCCGGGAGGCGCAGCGGCTGCGCGATGCAGTCGTGCAGATAGACTTCGAGCACGCCCTGCGCGCCGGCTTCGGGCAGCGGCGGGGCGCCGCGCCACGCGGCGCCGAGAGCATTGAAGCGCACGGCGGCGGGTATGGGGCGGGGACGATTGGTGGCGAGGATCTGGCCGACGAGGTCGAGGAGGAGGTTCATCTTGCGCTCGAGGCGCATGAGCTCCGCGGCGTAGGGAGTGTTCTCGTCCGGTTTCTCGACCGGCCCGTGCTCTTCCATGGCATCCCAGGCCTGCAGCACCTGCAGGTTGCGGTCGGCGAGGCCGGCGGCGGTATCCGGATCGAGGGGTCCCGGGGACGGACGCCACAGCACCGGGAGCACGTCTTGAAAGGCGAGCTCCTCGTACAGGACTACCGTATCGGCTCCGTCGAACATGCCCGGTTATCGGCTGCAGACGGCGTCTACTTTAGGAGGCCCGCCCCATTATGTCCAATCAGCCGGCCAGTTGGCCGGCCCATCAGCCGGCATTGCTCAGCGGCGTGATGTTGGTCTGGGTGGTCTCGTCGAGGAAGAAGCGGCGGACCAGCATGGCCTGCTGCAGCTTGCCCTTGCGCACGTAGGCCTCGTAGAGGAGGTCCTTCACGACTTCGAGCGCGACCCCCGCCTCGTAGCCATCGAGCAGGGGAATGTTGGGGCGCGGGTCGCTGGCGGTACCGAAAAGAACGCTCTTCAGCTTGGCGAACGTATCGGCCGAGAGCGCCGCGAGCTCGCGCACTTCGTTGAGCTCATCGAAGAGGCGCAGCTTCCCTGCCTCGCCGAGATCGGCGAACACCGCCTGCGCCGTGCGGCGGCACATCGAGGCGAACGCGTTGAAGGCGCCGCTCGAGAAGCAGGTCAGCGCCTCCCGGAAGAGCTGCTCCACCTCTTCCGGAACATACGTGAAGGAGAATTTCTCGCGCGCGCGCTCGACCTCGAAGAACTGCGGCGACAGCTCGATGCGGCTCGCGGCGTACATGCGCACGGTGAAACGTAGGAAGATGGGCGCGTGGCAGGCATCGCACCGGTAGACGATGCCCACCTGCGACGGGCGGTGGATCTGCAGCTCCTCGAAATTCGGCACCGCGCTCACCGTGAGGTGGGCGACGACCTGACAATGCGGGCACGTCAGCGCCAGGGTTTTCTCCTGGCTGTTGATGAGGCGGCTCGACGGGTCGATATGAATGGACATTGTCTCGCGCACCGGGGATGGCGGCTCAGGGCCTCCTGATTGTTCTGCACGCCCGGTGCCGGCAATTGTAGCTCATTGGCGACATATCGTTCGGCCTTTCAAGCCAATGCGTTATGTCATATTCATCGCATCGGGCACGAGGATGCGCCCCGCCGCTGCAGGTCGCTTCCCTGCTATGCGAACAGCTCTTTGACGCCACCGGCGATCAGTACCGAGACATCCATCAGCACGCGCGGCAGGGCGATGCCGCCGCGGGCGATGAGGTATTTCGGCTCCCAATGCGGATCGAACTTGGCCTTGTAGCGGCGCAGCCCCTCGAAGTTGTAGAAATGCTCGCCGTGGCGGAAGACGAAATTGCCGACGCGATGCCAGGCCGGCGCGAGCGGGTGGCGGTCCAGACCCGAGAGCGGCGCCATGCCGAGATTGAGCCAGCCGTAGCCTTGTGCGCGGCCCCAGCTCATGAGCTCGAGGAAAAGAAAGTCCATCGCCCCAGCGGGCGCCTCGGGCGCGAACCGCATGAGATCGACGGCGAGCTCGGCACGCGTGTGGGTCGTCCAGAGGTTGGCGAAGGCGGCCGGCACACCCGCCGCGCGCACGATGGCGAGCGGAAAGTTGCGCAGATATTGCGCCGAGAAGTAGCCCACCGAGAAACGCTTCTCGCCGGTCGCCTTGCTGTCGAGCCACGCATCGGAGATGCGCTGCAGATCGGGCAGCAGCGCATCGAGCTCACCGGCCGGGACGATCTCGAATGTGAGGCCTTCGCGCTGCGCGTGCCGGTACGCGTGCCGCAGCGCCGCGCGGCCCGATCCCTCGAGCGAGAAGTCGGCGAGCGGCACCCGTGCTTCCTCGCCCACCTTCAGGGGCGCGAGACCGAGATCGACATAGAGGGAGAGCCGCTCGGCGCTCGTCTGATAGAACACCGTCTGACCGCCGTGGCGATCGGAGAGCTCACGGAACCGCCAGACCAGGTCTTCGGCCCCCGCGCGCGAGCCCACCGGATCGCCGAGCGCGATCCAACTGTTGCCGGCCACCTGGTACATGAGGAAAGCGTCCGCGGACTCGTTGAACAGCAGCCGCTTGTCACCGGTGAGAGCGGCGTTCGCGAGACTGTGGTCGCAGCGGTTGATGATGGCACGGGCGCGGGCAAGGTCCTCATCGCTCGCCACGGCCGGCTCCGGCCGCGCCGGGCGCAGCAGATTCAACATGAGATAGGCCGTCGCGAGCACGATGACCGCAAGCGAGGCTCGCAGCATTCGCGGCGCGTTGGCGTGCAGCGCGAAGGTCCACCACAGCTCATCGGAATACGGCACGTTGCGATAGACGAGAAAGCCGATCCAGACGGAGAGGATGATGACTCCGGTGATGCTCGCGACCCAGGCCGGGCTGAAGCGCTCATCGAGAATCGCCGTCGGCCGGTAGAAGGCACGCCGCCCGAGCGCCAGCACGGCGAGCACGAGCGCCAGCGCGATCGCTTCCTCGTAGCGAAGGCCCTTGAGCAAAGAGGCGATCACGCCGCAGACGAGCAGCGTGAAGGAAATGGAATAGGCGGCTTTGACGCGGCGGAAGAGCGCGCGGGCGAGCACCAGGAGGCCGAGTCCGATGACACTCGCCACGAGGTTCGAGACTTCCAGCACCGCGAGCGGGATGAAGCGATGCAGGAGCGCCAGGCGTGAGTTGATTGCCGGCGTCGCTCCCGAGACGAGCAGCACCGTGCCGGCGAGGAAGGTGAGGGCGCTCGCGATCTGGGGCGCGACGGGCGCGACATACAAGGCAGCTCGTTCGCGTGCCCGGGCGAGGTGCGAGCGAGTGGCGCTGAGCTCCTTGTAGCCGAAGAGCACTGCCCCGAAGAGGAGCGGCGCCAGGTAATAGATCGCGCGGTAGGCGAGCAGGGAGCCGAGGAGCGCCTCCGGAGGAATGCCGCGCAGGATGAGCAGCATCACCGTCTCGAAGACGCCGATCCCGCCGGGCACATGGCTCACGATGCCGGCGATGACCGCGATCGCATAGGCGCCGATGAAGGGGATGAAGGCGATATGCGAGCCGGCCGGCAGCAGCCACCAGAGCACCGAGCCCGCAAGGCTCAGGTCGATGACACCGAGCACTACCTGCGGCAGTCCGATCGTCGGCCCGGGTGCGCGCAGCGCCCACCCGCGAATCTCGAGCACGCCGCGCGAGAGCGTCGACCACAGCACATAGGCGACGACTGCGGCGAGCAGCAATGCGCCGACGAGGAATGTCAGGCTATGGTCGAGATGAAGGACAGTCCCGGCCTGCGCGGGCGAGAGGAAGAGGGAGATGCCGGCCAGGGTGGAAAGGCCGATGCCGATCGAGAGGCTGGCGAATGCAGCAATGGTCGCGACTTCGACCGCTGTGACGCCGGCGCTCGCGTACAGCCGGAAGCGGATCGCTCCGCCGGTGAACGCCGAGAACCCGAGCGTGTGGCCGAACGCGCTGGCGATGAAGCAGGTGAAGACGATTTGCTTATAGGGCAGGCGCCTGCGCAGGTAGCGCAGCGCCAACACGTCATAGCCGCTCAAGACCCAGTAGCTGGTGGCGGTGAAGCACAGCGCCGCGACGACGTGTCGCCGCGGGATGGCCTGCAGGTGCGCAAACACCCGGTCGAAGTGCAGGCGCGCGATCTCGCCGTGCAGGATGTAGGCGACCGCGCCGAACACGAGCAGCGCGGCGAGCGGCCCGACCCAGCGCAGCAGCCCGGCGCGCTCGCTCTCATGTCCAGCGGCCGCCGCGGGCGAGTGAGTGTCCTGGGATTTCCGCGCTTGCAAGAGCGGGTCTCAGGCCGCCTCAGCGGGTGAGAGGCTTGTAGCGGATGCGGTGCGGTTGCGCGGCTTCCTCGCCCTTGCGGCGCTTGAAGTCCTCGACGTACTCCTGGTAGTTGCCTTCGAACCAGACGACCTGCGAGTCGCCCTCAAAGGCGAGGATGTGGGTCGCGATGCGATCGAGGAACCAGCGATCGTGCGAGATCACGACCGCGCAGCCCGGAAAGCCGAGGAGCGCCTCCTCGAGCGCGCGCAGCGTCTCGACGTCGAGATCGTTCGTCGGCTCATCGAGCAGCAGCACATTGCCGCCGGATTTCAACACCTTGGCGAGATGCACGCGGTTGCGCTCTCCGCCCGAGAGCTCGCCGATCGTCTGCTGCTGCTGCGAGCCCTTGAAGTTGAATCGCCCCACGTAGCTGCGCGAGGGTGTCTCGTAGTTGCCGACCTTGAGGATGTCGAGGCCGCCGGAAATCTCCTCCCAGACGGTCTTCCTGTCATCGAGCGCATGGCGTGACTGGTCGACGTAGGCCAGCTTGACTGTAGGCCCGGTGCGGATCTCGCCAGCGTCCGGGCTCTCGCCGCCGGTCAGCATCCGAAACAATGTCGTCTTGCCCGCGCCGTTGGGTCCGATGATGCCCACGATGCCACCGCGCGGCAAAGAGAAGGAGAGGCCGTCGATGAGGAGCCGCTCGCCATACCCCTTGCGCAATCCCTGCACCTCGATCACGAGCTCTCCCAGCCGCTCGCCGGGAGGGATGTAGATCTCGTTGGTCTCGTTGCGCTCCTGGAACTCGCGCGAGGCAAGCTCCTCGTAGCGCTGCAGACGGGCCTTGCTCTTCGCCTGGCGTGCCTTGGGGTTCTGCCGTACCCAGTCGAGCTCATGCTCGAGGGCTTTGCGCAGCGCCTCGCGCTCGCGTTCCTCGAGCTTGAGGCGCTGCTCCTTCTGCTCGAGCCAGGAGGAATAGTTGCCGTGCCACGGGATGCCGTGACCGCGGTCGAGCTCGAGAATCCACTCCGCGACGTTGTCGAGGAAATAGCGATCGTGCGTCACCGCCACCACGGTGCTCGGATACTCTTCGAGGTAGCGCTCGAGCCAGGCGATCGACTCCGCGTCGAGATGGTTGGTGGGCTCATCGAGCAGCAGCATGTCGGGCGCGGAAAGCAGCAGCCGGCAGAGCGCCACGCGCCGCTTCTCACCGCCCGAGAGCGGCGCGATTTTCGCCTCCCAGGGCGGCAGGCGCAGCGCATCCGCTGCAATTTCGAGCTTGCGCTCGAGCTCCCAGCCGCTGACGGCATCGATGGCATCCTGCAGCTTCGCCTGCCGCTCGAGGAGGGCATTCATTTCCGCCTCCTCGAGCGGCTCGGCGAAGCGGTCGCTGATGCGGTTGAACTCCTCGATCAGCCGCAGGGTCTCGCTCACGCCTTCCTCCACGATGCTGCGCACGTCACTTGCCGGATCGAGCTGCGGCTCCTGCGGCAGATAGCCGACGCGGATGCCACTCTGCGGGCGCGCCTCGCCGTCGATCTCCTTGTCCAGGCCGGCCATGATCTTGAGCAGCGTCGACTTGCCCGAGCCGTTGAGGCCGAGCACGCCGATTTTGGCGCCGGGGAAGAAGGACAGGGAGATGTCCCGCAGAATCGTCCGCTTCGGCGGCACGACCTTGGAAACTCGGTTCATCGTGTAAATGAACTGCGCCATGGATATCTCTCGAAAGCTGATGGTAAGGGTTGAAGGCGGCGTGACGGGAAGGTCGACGGGCGAACAGCCCAATCATACAGGCCGATCGGCGGCGCTGCATGGCACCGACTCGGGCAT
>Ga0134126_10002670_pt1 | contig 22403 bp, 22 predicted proteins | sample KB31752_FD_96881 | JGI IMG/M metagenome (GOLD analysis project Ga0134126, IMG submission 96881) | Terrestrial soil microbial communities with excess Nitrogen fertilizer from Kellogg Biological Station, Michigan, USA - KB3-175-2 | ecosystem: Environmental > Terrestrial > Soil > Unclassified ... | reverse complement strand
TAATTGCCGGGCTCGACCTCGTAGCCCATGACGATGTCCTCGTTGGCGACTTTGCGATCGCCCGCTCCCACTTTGAGATAGCGGATGCGCTGCTTGGACTGACGGTCGATCTGATGGAAACGCGGCGTCGCCTCGGCGCGCTCGGCCGCCACCAGCCGCACCGGAATGGCGACCAGCGCCAGCCGAAGATAACCCTTCCAGAAAGTGCGGATGCTCTCGGCCACGCAAACCCCCGAACGCAATAGACTGGACTCGTCAACGCAAGGGCGAAAGGCGGAGTTCCCAAAATTAGGCAAAGTGGCGGGCGCGCCAGTCGAGGATCGTGCGGCTGACCTCGTCGGGGTATTCCTGCTGCGTCCAGTGGCCGCTGCCGTTGACGAGATGGCGCTCCAGGTCGGGAACGAGTTGCTCCATGCCTTGCGACATCGCCGGCGGCAGCACGGCGTCGAGTTCGGCTGCGATCATCAGGCAGGGGACGCGAATCGCGAAATCGAGGTCGGCCGAGCGCTCCCAGTTGCGGGTGAAATTGCGATACCAGTTGATGCCGCCGGTGAAACCGCTGCGGCGGAAGGCGTCGATGAACACGGCCTTTTCTTGCGCCGTGGCGATCGACGGCCGCGCGTCGCGCGCCGCATCGTAGGCGGCGACGATGGAGGGGAAATCCAGGTTGATCGGACCGCCGCCGGTGCGCGCTGGCGGTGGTTTTCTCAGCATGAAGTCGAACAGCTTCTCGATATTGTCGGCGAAGATGCGGTCGGACTCGCGCGCCGGGTCCTGGAAGCGCACGATATACATGCTGTCGCCGAAGCGCTTGCGCAGGATCGCGATCGGGTCGACGGGGCTGCGCGGCAGATGCGGCGTGTTGAGGCCGACGACGCCGGCGGCGCGGGTCGGGTGGCGCAGCGGAAAGCCCCAGCCGACGATGCCGCCCCAATCGTGGCCGACGATGATCGCTTTGTCGATCTTCAGATGATCGAGCAGATGCGCGATGTCGCCGGTGAGATGGTCGAGGTCATAGGCTTCGACCGCCGCCGGCCCCGGCGTGGCGCCGTAGCCGCGCTGGTCGGGAGCGATGACGCGGCGGCCGGCCGCAGCGAACGCCTTGATCTGATGGCGCCAGGAGAAGGCGAGTTCCGGCCAGCCGTGCAGCAAGACGAGAGGCGTCGGGTCGGTCTGCGGCCCGGCCTCGTAATAGCCCATGCGCAGGCCCGGCAGATCGGCGAATTGCAGCGGCGGCATGTCGAGCATGAAGGCCTCCCGCGCGCGAGGTTGGCACGCGGCGCGCGGGCGGGCAACCGGACTTCAGTTGCCGCCCTCCAGCAGCCTTCTCGCGATCACCTGCGCCTGAATCTCCGCCGCGCCCTCGAAGATGTTCAATATCCGCGCATCGCACAGCACGCGCGAGATCGGATATTCCAGCGCGAAACCGTTGCCGCCGTGGATCTGGAGCGCGTTGTCGGCCGCCGCCCAGGCGACGCGCGCCGCCAGCAGCTTGGCCATGCCGGCCTCCAGGTCGCAGCGCCGGCCCTCGTCCTTGGCGCGGCCGGCGAAATAGGTGATCTGGCGCGCGATGTGGATCTCGACCGCCATCATCGCCAGCTTGTCGGCGACGCGCGGGAACTTGATTAGCGGTTTGCCGAACTGCACGCGCTCCTTGGCGTAGCGCAGCCCCAGTTCGAACGCGCTCTGCGCCACGCCGACCGCGCGCGCCGCGGTCTGAATGCGCGCGCTCTCGAAGGTCTCCATAAGCTGCTTGAAGCCCTGGCCCTCGACGCCGCCAAGCAACTGCCCGGCGGGGACCGCGAAGCCGTCGAAAGCGATCTCGTATTCCTTCATGCCGCGATAGCCGATGACCTCGATCTCGCCGCCCGACATGCCCTTGGCCGGGAACGGCTCGGCGTCGGAGCCGCGCGGCTTCTCGGCGAGCAGCATCGACAGGCCCTTGTAGCCCCTTTCGTCCGGGTTGGTGCGCACCAGCAGCGTCATCAAGTCGGCGCGCACGGGATGGGTGATCCAGGTCTTATTGCCCGTCACCCTGTAGACCTCGCCGTCGCGGGTGGCGCGCGTGCGCAGCGAGGCCAGATCGGAGCCGGTGTTGGGCTCGGTGAACACGGCGGTCGGCAGCATCTCGCCGCTGGCGATCTTCGGCAGATACTTGGCCTTCTGCGCGTCTGTGCCGCCGACGAGGATGAGTTCGGCGGCGATCTCCGAGCGCGTGCCGAGCGAGCCGACGCCGATATAGCCGCGCGACAGTTCCTCGGAGACGACGCACATCGCCACCTTGCCCAGGCCGAGGCCGCCGTGCGCCTCGGGGATGGTCAGGCCGAACACCCCCATGTCGGCGAGACCCTGGATCACCGCCAGCGGGATGTAGCTGTTGGTGCGGTGCCAGCCTTGCGCGTGCGGGATCACCTCGGCATCGGCGAAACGGCGCATTTCGGCGCGCATCGCTTCCAAGGTGTCGTCGAGGCCGGGGTCGCCGAGCGGGCCCGGCGGCGCGCGCTCGATGAGGGCGGCAAGGCGCGCCCGGTTGGCCGGCGTCGAACCGCTGGCGATCAGTTCGGCGACCGAACCCTCGCGCAACCGCGCGACGATCGCCTCGTCGAGGCCGAAATCGGCCGGCCGCACGAACTCGCTTTGGTTCATCGGTAGGCCGCCGAAGGCTTGCGCGAGATATTCGCCGAGGCCGACGCGGGTCAGCAACGCCTCGGTCTCGCCGAAGCGGCCTTCGGCGCGCATGCGCTGGGCGTAGGCGGCAAGCTCGCGGACGGCCTGCGCGTAGGTCGCCAGCCAGGCGAGGCCGTGCGCCGCGTGCTGTTCGGCCTCGATCAACGCCGCATCGAGCCTTCCGTCGCGGCTGACGCGCGCCCGCGTCGCGGCGGTGGCGCGCGCCAGCAGCGTCTCCAGCGCCTCTTGCGCCCCGGCGACGAGGTCGTCCAAATCCACGGGTGGCGCTCCCTGATCCTATTGCGGCGCCGCAACATGCGGCTTGAAAGCCGATGACGCAATCCGCATTTCTGTCAATATAGGAGCGTTTCGCCGCGGCGCGGGAAGGGCTGAGGATGAAGGCGGCGGCGGGCGTGGTGTTCGATGCGATCGGCGGCTTCCTCGTCGACGATGGCTGGCCGATCGCCAGTCACATTGCGCTGTCGATGCTGACCTCGATGTTTCCGTTCCTCATCTTCATTACCGCGCTGGCTGGCTTTCTTGGCGCCTCCGATCTCGCCAGCGAGGCGACGCGGCTGATCTTCGAGGCCTGGCCGAAAGTCGTGGCGGGGCCGATCGCCGGCGAGGTGCACAGCGTTCTGACGCAACCGCGTGGCGGGCTGCTGACCATCGGCGCGGTGCTGGCGTTGTACTTCTCGTCGAGCGGCGTCGAGGCTTTGCGCACCGGGCTCAACCGCGCCTATGACGCGCTCGACCACCGGCCGTGGTGGCTGCTCAGGCTGCAATCGATCCTGTTCATGATGGTGGCCTCGTTCGGGCTGCTGGCGCTCGCCTTTCTGGTCGTGCTGGGGCCGTTGATCTGGGCGCAGGTGATCGATTTCGCCCCGCAGTTGGCGCCGTTGCAGCAATTGGTGACCATCGTCAGACTCGGGATCGCCACCGTGGTGTTGTGCGTGACGCTGCTGGTGGCGCATCTGTGGCTGCCGGCGGTGAAGCTGCGCTTCCTCGACGTGGCGCCGGGGGTGATCCTCACCTTCGTCGGCAGCGTCGGCTTCGGCGAAGCGTTCGGCCTCTATCTCAGCGAGTTCGCGCGCAATTACGTGTCGACCTACGCCGGGCTCGCCTCGGTGATGATTACGCTGGTATTCCTTTACGTGATCGCGGCGATTTTCGTCTTCGGCGGCGAACTCAACGCGGCGATCCTGCGCCGCGGGCGGCGCGAGAAGGTCAGGGTGCGCCGCGCCGCGCGGGTGCGCGGGGCGGCGCGGCGCTCGGAGAGAGGGGACTAGCGCCCCGTCTTCGCCAGCGCCGCCACCCGCCCCGGCGCTCCGGCGCCCGCTTCGCTGCGGACCGAGGCGGCGACAAAATGCGCGATCTCCAGGCCGGCGGCCTGCGCCGCCTCGCGCACGTGGGCGTCCGAATGGCGAAAGCGCATCGCCGGCCCCAGCGCGAACGACGCCTCGCCGCTCTCGATCGTGAACACCAGCAGGCCCGACGGCGCGAGCGCCTTCGCCGCCGCCGCGAAAACCGGCGTCAGGTCGCCGAGATAAACGAAAGCGTCGGCGGCGACCGCCAAATCCACGCCGCTGCGGCCGTCCAAAAACGCCGCGAGGTCGCCGACTTCCAGTTCGTCGTAAATCCCCGTTGCCCGCGCCTGCGCGATCATGCCGGCGGAGATATCGACGCCGATGAGCCGTTCGACCCTGGGCCGCAGGGCGCGCCCCGCCAGCCCCGAGCCGCAGCCGAGATCGAGCGCCCGTGCGAAGCGCCGCCCCGGCGCGACGCTATCGAGCGCGGCGAGGATGACCTCCGGCCCGCAATAACCGAGCGACCGGGTGAGATGGCGCTCGAAGCGCGGCGCGTAATCGTCGAACAGCCGCGCCACATAGGCGGGCGGCAGCGCCTCGACGCGGCGGTTTTCAAGTTGGGCGAGCCGCGGGCCGGCGCCCAGGCGGTCCCGGGGGTCGGCGTTGAGCGCGGCGGCGTAGGCGGCGCAGGCGCCGGGAAGCTCGCCGAGTTGCTCGCGCGCCGCCCCCAGCGCGAACCACGCCGGCGCCCAACCGGGGGCCAATTCGAGCGCCTGCTCCAGCAATTCGCCCGCCGTGCGCGCGTCGCCCTCGGCCGCGGCGGCGCGGGCGTAGGCGTAACGGCGCTCGGCCAGGGGATCGGGGCAGACCAGCGGGTCCACGCGCCTTCAGGGCGTCGGCGACGGGGTGGGCGCCGGCGCGCTCTTGTCTGACGCCGGCGCGCTGTTGTCTGGCTCCGGCGTGCTGTTGTATGGCTCCGGCGCGCTCTTGGCCTTGCTCTCGTTGGCTTTGATCGCGGCGACGATCGCGGCGAGCCGATTTTGCGCCTCGTCGGCGGCCTTGGCGAGCGCCTCGACCTTGGCGCGCGAATCGGCCTCGGCGGTTTTGGCGGCCACTGCCGACGCGTCGGCCGCGTCCGCCCGCGCGCGGGCGTCGGCGAGCACGGCTTGCACTTTCTGCAACGCGCTGGCGACGGCAGTCTTCTGCGCCACGAGGTCGCCAAGCTCCTCCTGCGCCGTCTTCAGATTGGCGTTGGTGTCCTTGAGCAGCGCGGTCTTCGAATCGAGTTCGTCGCTCTCGGAGGCGAGCGACAGCTCGGTCTCGTCGACCTGGTGGGTGAGGTCGGCGAGTTGCGTCTGCACGCCGGTGCGCTGCGCCACCGCGTCGTCGAGCGCCTTGCGGCCCTGGTCGAGGCGCCGGCGCAGATCTGTGGCGGAGCCGACAGCCTGTTGCAACGCCTGCAACTCGCCGACGAGACCCTGACGGGCGACCTCGGCGCGGTGCTGCGTTTCCTGCGCGTCGGCGCGCAGGCCGACGCCCTCCTGCCAGAAATACAGCGCCACCAGCCAGCCGACGGCGGCGATGGCCATCAGCGCCAGCGACGCCGGTCGCGTGAATTCGCTTCGGCCCCCGTCCATGTGCGATCCCTTGAACCCTCGCCGTCGCGGCGTTCGATATTGGCCGCCGCGCCCGCCCGCGCCAAGCGCTATTTTCGCTTTGCCATCACCTGAATCGGGCCGGTCAGTGAAGGATTGCGCGCGCGTCGGCGCCGCCGAGCCGCTAGAAGGCTTTGACGCCGTCGTCGCCGCCCGACATAACCGCCTCGATCGTGGAGGGGAGCCCCGTTGAAGTTCTCGCTAGCCAGCCTCGCCGCCCAAGCCTTGCGCGGCCACCGGGATTGGCCGGAGCAGTGGCGTTCGGCCGAGCCGAAGCCGGCCTATGACGTCATCATCATCGGCGCTGGCGGCCACGGCCTCGCCACCGCCTATTACATGGCCAAGGAGCACGGCATAACCAACATCGCCGTGCTGGAGAAGGGCTGGCTCGGCGGCGGCAATACCGGCCGCAACACGACCATCGTGCGCTCGAACTATCTATGGCCGGCCTCCGAGGGCATCTATGGCCACGCCCACAAGCTATGGCCGGGGCTGTCGAAGGAACTCAACTACAACGTCATGTTCTCGCCGCGCGGCGTCATGCTGCTGGCGCACAGCCTGCACGACGAACAGGCGTTCCGCCGTCATGTCCACGCCAATCGGCTCGCCGGCATTCCCAACGAATGGCTGACGGCGGCGCAGGCGCAGGCGTTCTGCCCGATCCTCAACATCGACCCCGGCATCCGCTACCCCGTGCGCGGCGCGGCCCTGCAACGCACCGGCGGCACCGCCCGTCACGACGCTGTCGCCTGGGGCTATGCGCGGGGGGCTAGCGCGCGCGGGGTGGACATCATCCAGAATTGCGAGGTCAAGGCGATCCGGCGCGACGCCAGCGGCGCGGTCGCCGGCGTCGAGACCAGCAAGGGGCCGATCGCGGCGCGCAAAATCGGCGTCGTCACCGCCGGCCACACCAGCGTCGTGATGGCGATGGCGGGCCTGCGCATGCCGCTGGAATCCTTCCCGTTGCAGGCGCTGGTGTCGGAGCCGCTGAAGCCGGTGATGCCCTGCGTCGTGATGTCCAACGCCGTGCACGCCTATATGTCGCAATCCGACAAGGGCGAACTCGTTATCGGCGCCGGCACCGACGGTTATATCTCCTATAGCCAGACCGGCGGACCGCATGTCGCCGTCTCGACGCTGGAGGCTATCGTCGAGATGTTCCCGATCACCTCGCGGCTGAAGATGCTGCGCAACTGGGGCGGCATCGTCGACACCACGCCCGACCGCTCGCCGATCCTGTCGAAGACTTCCGTGCCGGGGCTGTTCGTCAATTGCGGCTGGGGCACTGGCGGCTTCAAGGCGACGCCGGGCTCCGGCCATGTGTTCGCCGATCTCGTCGCCACCGGCGAACCCAACGCCATCGCCGCGCCGTTCACGATCGAGCGTTTCCGCACCGGGGCGCTGGTCAACGAGGCGACCGCCGCCGCCGTCGCGCATTGAGGGGCAAATACCATGCTGTTGATCCGCTGCCCCTATTGCGAAATGGAGCGACCTGAGGTCGAATTCAAATATGGCGGCCAGGCGCATCTGGTGCGCTCTCCGCAGACCGCGACTGACGAGGAATGGACGGACTTTCTTTATTTCCGCGACAACCCGAAGGGCGTCCACGCCGAGCGCTGGCGCCACGCGGCGGGTTGCGGGCGCTTCTTCAACGCTTTGCGCCACACGGTGAGCGACAAGTTCCTCGCCACTTACAAATCCGGCGAGCCGCGGCCGTCCTCGCCCTAGGCGCGGCGCTCGCCGGCGCCGCGCGCGCCGAGGAGGTGCGGCAGATCGCGCCCGACATGTTCGAGCCCGTCTATCGCGACCCCCACGCGCCGCAGCACAAGCCGCCGCCGCCGCCGAAGCCCGCGCCCGCCGCGCCCAAGGCCGCCGCGCCGAAGCCGCCGGCGCCCGCGCCGGTGTTGGCGCCGAGTCGCGCCCACCCCTACGGCGCCTGCGCGCCCGAGGCGGCCAATTTCGTCGTCTGCCTCGGCGAGTCCGTTGTGCGCGCCGATGGCGAGGTCGAGGCGGCCGAGCACTCGGTGCTGGCGGGGCTCGGCGAGCGGTCGGGGGTCAATCCCGTGGTCGCGGACGGGGTCGCGCGGGCGCTACGCGCCGCCGGACAGGCGTGGCGGGGCTTGCGCGAGCTTGAATGCGCGGACCTGCCGCTGATCGAGAACGGCCTCATCGGCTCGCTCTACGAGCGCCGGCTGATCTGTCACATCCGCCGCGATGTCGAGCGCGTGGAGTTCCTGCGCCAGCGCTACGGCGCGCGGGGGTGAGGCGTCCGCTCAGATCGATTTGACCTCGCCGCCGTCCATGCGCAGCGCCGAGCCGGTCATCCATCGCGCGCCCGGCGACACCAGAAACGCCATCAACTCCGCGATTTCCTCCGGCTCGCCATAGCGGGCGATGCCGGCTTCCTTGGGGAAATTCGCCGTCGCCTCTTCGACCGTCATCTCGTGCAGGGGCGCCCAGTGCTGGAGATAGGACCTCCGGCGCCCGGTCATCACCGGCCCCGGCAGCACGCTGTTGACCTGCACGCCGTCGGCGATGCCGCGGTCGGAGAACGCCTTCGCCAAAGCGACGATCGCCGCGTTGATGACGCCGACCGCCGCATAGGCCGCCTTCGGGAATTGCGCCGAATTGCCCGACATCAGCACCACCGCGCCTCTGGCCGCTTTCAGCGCCGGCCACGCCGCCAGCGTCAGCCGGCGCGCGCCGTGCAGCTTCAGCGCCAAGCCGCTCTCCCACTGTTCGTCGGTCATTTCGAACAGGTCGATCTGGGGGACGGCGCCGGCGATATTGAGCAGCGCGTCGATGCGGCCGAACGCGGCCAGCGCCCGATCGATCACGGCTTGCGCGGCCTCCAGCCGCCCCATGTCCGCGTCGACGACCAGCGCCTCGGCGCCGGCCGCCCTGACGGCTTCGGCCGTCTCTTCCAGATGCGCGCGGTTGCGCGCCACCAGGGCCAGCGACGGGAAATTGCGCGCCAGCCTTATGGCCGTGGCCTGACCGATGCCCTGGCTGGCGCCGGTGACGATGGCGACCGAGTTCGACATGGGCGTTTTCCTTATTAACGGGGGAGGAAGTCGCGAATTTCAGTCGCGATCTCGGCCGCATGAGTCTCCAACGCGAAATGGCCGGTATCAAGCAAGCGCACCAACGCCCCCGGGATGTCGCGCTTGAACGCCTCGGCGCCGGGGGGCAGGAAGAACGGATCGTTCTTGCCCCAGACGGCCAGCAACGGCGGCTTGTGCTGGCGGAAGTAAGCCTGGAAGGCGGGATAAAGCGCGACATTGCTCTGGTAGTCGCCCATCAAATCGAGCTGCAAGTCCTCCTCGCCGGGCCGGGCGAGGTAGAAATTGTCGAGCGAGTAGCCGTCCGGCGACACCAGCGTCGGGTCGGGAACGCCGTGGGTGTATTGCCACATCGTCGTTTCCGGCTTGAGGAAGGCGCGCAAGGCGGCGCGGTTGGCGGCGCTGGGCTCGCGCCAGTAAGCCTGGATGGGGCTCCAGCCCTCACTCAGCCCCTCCGTATAGGCGTTGCCGTTTTGCGAGATAATCGCGGCGATCCGCTCGGGATGCTTGAGGGCGAGCCGGAACCCGGTCGGCGCGCCGTAGTCGAAGACATAGAGCGCGTAGCGGTCGAAGCCGACGGCCTCGGTGAAGCGGTCGATCATCTCAGCCATCCGGTCGAACGTGAAGCCGGGCCCGGGCATGTCGGATTGGCCAAAGCCCGGCAGATCCGGCGCGACAATGTGGAAGCGGTCGGCGAGAAGTGGAATCAGGTCGCGGAACATATGCCCGGCGCTCGGGAAGCCATGCAGCAGCAACAGCTTAGGGGCCTCGGCGGCGCCGGCTTGACGGTAGAAGATCTTGAAGCCGTCGATGTCGACGGCGCGATAGCTGACAGAGGTCATGGCGAAATTCCTTCTTGCGAGACTAACCGAGGCGAGCGCGGCTCCCGTCGTAACTGGTCAAACCGCATCAATAGGGTTACTATCGGTGCGTGGGTTAGAAGGGTTATGACGAAACCATGATCACGAACGAGTGTTGGCCGACATCCGGCGGCCGCGGAACCGCAGCGCGATGACGCGATATCCCCCGGCGATCTTCGTCGGCGACGCGCCGGCGCTGGACTTCCTCAATTCGATCGCCACGCCGGCCGACGCGCCCGTCGACTGGATCGGCGACGGGGAGGGTCTGTTGCGCTGGCTGGCGCAAGCGCGGCTGGCGCCCGACGCCACGCTGGAGACCATCCGGGCGCAGGCGCCGCCCGGCGAACTCGACCGGGTGGCGGATCAGGCGAGAGCCTTGCGCGAATGGTTCCGAGGTTTTGTGCGCGCGCGCATGGGGGCGCCCCTGACGGAACAGGCGCTGCCGGATTTAGAGCCGCTCAATCTGCTGCTCAGCCGCGAGGAATATTATCGCCGGATCGCGTCATCGCCCGACGGACCGCCGCTGCGGCTTGAGACGATCCGCCGCTGGCGCCGCCCCGAGGCGCTGCTGTCGCCGATCGCCGAGGCGCTGGCGCAATTCGTCTGCATAGAGGATTTCTCGAACGTAAAGGCCTGCGAGGGGCCGGTCTGCACACTTCTGTTCGCCGATCACACGCGCGGCCATCGGCGGCGCTGGTGCAGCATGGCGCTCTGCGGCAACCGCGCCAAGCAGGCGGCGCATCGCCAGCGGCTACGGGAGCCCGGCTGATTCAGCCGACGTTGCGGCCCTTGCCTTCCCAGTAGGGGGCGCGCAGCACGTGCTTCAACAGCTTGCCGGCGGCCGAGATCGGCAGGGCGTCGCGGAACTCGACGCTGACCGGGCATTTGTAGCTGGCGATGAAACCGCGACAATGCTCGCGCAGCGCCTCGATGTCGGTCTCGGCGCCGGCGCGCAGCACGACGACGGCATGCACCTGCTCGCCCCAGCGCTCGCTGGGAACGCCGATGACCGCGCAACTGGCGATGGCGGGATGGCGCGCCAGCGCGTTCTCGACCTCGGCGGAATAGACGTTCTCGCCGCCGGAGACGATCATGTCCTTCAGGCGGTCGACGATGAACAGGTAGCCGTCCTCGTCGACGAAGCCCATGTCGCCGGAGCGCAGCCAGCCGTCGCGGAAGGCGTCGCGCGTCTCCTTGTCGCGGTTCCAGTAGCCCTGCATGACGCCGACGCCGCGCGCCACGATCTCGCCGACGGTTCGTGGCGGGACTTCGACGCCGTCGGGGTCGGCGATGCGCATGTCGATGCCCCACATCGGCCGCCCCGCCGAGCGCAGGCGGGCGCGGTCGCGGGGGTCGGCGGAGCGATGGCATGGCGCCGGCAGCAGGGTGTAGGGGCCGCCGGTCTCGGTCATGCCGTAGCCTTGATGGAACGCCGCCTTCGGCAGCGCTTCCAGCAGCCGATTGAGCAGGCTCTCGTTGATCGGCGAAGCGCCGTAGATAATCTTGCGCAGGCTGGTCGTGTCGTAGGCGGCGAAGTCCGGATGCTCGATCAGGCGTTGAAGCATGGTCGGCACCATCAGCGTCAACGTCGCGCCCTCGCGCGCGATCGCCTCCAACACCTTGGCGGGATCGAAGGCCTCGACGAACACGGTCTTGCAACCGCGCACCAGCGCGCGGATGACGATGCACATGCCCGCCTGATGGAACATCGGCGCGACCGCCAGGATGACCTCATCGGCATCGTAGTTGACGTCGAGCAGATTGCAGAGGGCGTTGCCGGCGAGCGCGTTGTGGCTCAGCATGACGCCTTTGGGAAAGCCGGTGGTGCCGCCGGTGTAGAACACGCCCGCGAGATCCTCGCCGCCGCGGCGCGCGTCCGGGGCGGGCGTCGCCTCCCGCATCAGCCGGCCGGCGTGCAGCGTCCCTTCCGGCGCCTCGCCGTCGCCGAGATAGAGGATGGCGCCGAGCGAGCGGCTGCGGGCGCGAAGCTCCGGCAGCATCGGCGCGAAATGATCGTCGGCGAGCAGGATGCGGGTGTCGCAATCGTCGAGCGAGAAGGCGACCTCGGCCGGGCTCCAGCGCGTGTTGACGGGATTCAACGCGCCGCCGCCGCCCCAGACGCCGAGCATGTATTCGAGATAGCGGTCGGAGTTGAGCGCCAGCATGGCGACGCGATCGTTGGCCGCCATGCCAACGCCGTGCAGCACTGAGGCGAGGCGGCCGGAGCGATCCGCGAGCTCGCGCCAGGTCTGGCGGCGCTCGTCGAACACCGTCGCCTCGGCGGCGGCCGCGCTGCGCAGCTGACGATGCAAGCCCTCGGTGAGCTGAAGGTCCATTTCGTCCTCCCTGGAGCCGGCGCATCGCCTAGCTCGACGCCGTGATATAAAATCCGACGGGTCGGTTTATTATTGCGCGATTATGCGATAGGTCAAGCAGGGCGGGCGTCGTTGATGAAAGATTTCGCCGCCCCGGCGCCCTTGAGCCGACCCCGGGCGTAATCGCATAAGGGGCGGCGGGTGATTCGGCCGGTTGCGGTCGTGCCGGGGATCGCCGGTTGAGCAAAGGAGCGCGCGTGCGCCGATGGCGAGAACCCAGTCGAAGTCTTATCCCGAGATCCGCGACGGCATCCTCAAGTCGGCGGCGCGGCTGTTCGCCGCCAAGGGCTACCCCAACACCTCGATCGTCGACCTCGCCGAGGCCTGCAATTCCTCGCGCGGCGCGCTCTATCATTATTTCGAATCGAAGGAGCAGATACTGCTCGCCATTCTTGAAACCCATCTTGAGACCGTGCTCGGCGAGCTCAGCGCGATCGCCTCGCGGCGAGCCGACGCGCTCGACAACCTGCGTGCCCTGGTGCGCCGCCTTATGCTGCTGAACTCGCAAAACCAGGCCGAACAGATCACGCTCTTGAACGAGGCCAATCAGCTCGACGAGGCCGCCCGCGCGCGCATCGCCGGCAAGCAGCGCGAGATCGTCGACCTCTTCGTCGCCGCGCTGTCGCGGCTCGATGCGCAGCAACGCATGACGCCGGCGCGGCGCAAGGCCTATGGCATGATGCTGCTCGGCGCGCTCAACTATACCTACGCGTGGTATGATCCCCAAGGCGCGGTGACGCCCGAGGCCTATGCCGACATGACGCTCGACGCTTTCGTCGGCGGCTTCGTCAACCCGCAGGCCCAGCAGGCCCAGGCCCAAGCGCCGGCGAAGACGGCGCGCCGTCAGACAAGGAAGGAGATCGTGTAGATCGCCTTATTGTTGTTGACGAGCGCCACTTTCTTGTAGGCCATTTTCAGCTCGCCGCCGATCCGGCGCAGCCGGTAGAGGCAACGCGCCGCCCACATCGTGTCGCCGCGCAGGTTGGTCTCGAAGATCTGGGCATTGCAGGCGACGGCGATGTCGGCGCTGGCGGATTGCAGAAGCTCGATATTGCCGATGATGCGGGCGAGCTGCGAGGGCGGCGCCTGCGAATGGCGGCGGCCGGTCTTCAATTGGCGGATGCGCAGCGCGATGCGCGAGCGGTTGTCGTAGATCAGCGACATTTCGCGCTCGGGATCGGTGTCCTGGCCATTGGCGGGCGCCCAATAGAGGCCGTCGTCGGTCCACAGCGCCTCCCAGGCGTCGTATTCATGGGTGTCCTGAAGCCGCGCCTCGCGATAGAGAAACTGCGCGACCTCGTGATAAAGCTCGTGGCCGAACGCCGCCACTTCGGCCGAGCCTCGGCCCGTCCATTGCTTGAGAATGTCGGGCTCGCTCGAAGCGTTCATGTCAGCGCGTCTCCATCAGCGAGCGGTAGTGGCGCCAGATTTCGCGCGACGGCATATCGTCGGTCGAATGGCCGATCAGATAACCGTCCTCGTCGCGCCGCTCTCTGTGCTCGCCACGCTTGAGGTACAGATATTCCGGCGCCCTGATCTCAAGCCCGCGCTGATTGCGCTCATACATCTCGGTGTCGTCGGCGAGCAGGAAGCCGGCTGGTCCCACCGAGCCCATCGTCTGCTGACGGAAGCGGCGGTTGATCTCGGGCGAATCCTTGAACTGGATCGCCGTGACGTGCTGGATCGATTCGTTCACCGAGACCGGCTGGATGACGAAGATCTGAATCTCGGCGATGAACAGATTGGGGAAGATCATGACATGCGGCATGCCGTCGATCATGATCTGGCGGGCTCGCTGATCGCCGTAAGCGGCGTTCATCGCCGCGACATAGCCCGGCAGCCTCTCGGCCGTGGCGCCGAACCAGCTCATCGGCTGGTTGCGGCGGCGGAACTCCGGCCGTGGGTCGATCTCGGTGTGGCCATTGCCGAAACTGCGGCTGATGGCGATAGCCTCGCCGCCGTAGAGCGAGCCGATGGCGCTGTCGGAGACCGAGAAGATCGAGGAATGCACGAAGCCCGGATGATAGCCGTCGCATTCGTTTTCGAGAATGAACTTCCAGTTCGATTTGGTGCGGTGATGCAGGAAGCCGGCGCAGAGATCGAGTTCGCCGCTCGGAGCGTTCTCGCAGGCCTGATCGAGCGTGCGGATGGCGCCGCCCAGATGCTCGATCAGCGTCGGCCCGTCGGGCGCCATCGAGGCGAAGACGAAGCCGCGATAGCTCGCCACCCGCGGCGGCTTGGCGAGGCCGAGCTTCGTCTTGTCGGCGCCGTCGTAGCCGTCCGGGAAGGCGTAGTTCATCAGCGCGCCATCGTTGGCGAAAGTCCAGGAATGGTAGGGGCAGGTGAACGAGGCGCGATTGCCTTTTTCTTGCGCGCACACCGCATTGCCGCGATGCGGACAGCGATTGAGCAGGAGATCGATGGCGCCGTGGCGGTTGCGCACCATCAGCACCGGCATCGGCCCGATCGACTTGGCGACAAAATCGTTGAGCCTTGGAACTTCGCTCTCGTGGCCGACATAGACCCAGGTCGCAAACCAGATGCGTTCGATTTCTTGGCCGTAGATCGCCTCGTCGCGATAGAGCGATCCATGCACCAGGCCGGGTTGGATGAGCTGGTCCCAGCGGCTGCGTTCGCTACTCTCCATCCCCGCCTCTCTCTATCCGCGTCTCTCCTGCCGGCGGGACAGTCTGCGGCCGCCGCCGTTGCGAGCCGTCCTTTATAAAACCGGACGGTCGGTCTATAAATGGAGTCCCGATGGCTGTCAATCGCGGCTGAGCGGCTTCAGCCGGTCGCGCGGCTGCGGCTTCTCGGCCAGGAAGCCGCTAAGAAACAGCCGCGAAATGCGCTCGCACAGTTGCTGCGGCTTGATCTTGCCCGACGGCTTGTACCAGAGGTCGGTCCAGTTCAGCATGCCCACCAGCAGCATCGTATAGGGCGCATAGACCTCGTCCGGCAGCCCCGGCGTCATCTCGCGCAACAGCGCCCCGAGCCGGTCGGCGACCTGACGCTCAAGCTTGAGGATCGGCGCCTGTTTCTCCGCCGGCAGGAACTTGACGTCGTTCATGGCGCTGACGTGACGCTGGCGCGATTGCGCGGATTTGGTGACGAACACCTCGACGAAGCGCTGGAAGCGCTGCTCCGGCGCGGCGGTCTCGGCCAAGGCGGTCTCCATCTCGGCGATGAGTTGTTCGAGATGCTCGCGCAGCAAGGCCAGCAAGAGGTCGTCTTTGGTCGGGAAATAGTGATACAGCATCGACTTGGTGGCGCCGCACAGCCTCGCCACGTCCTGTAGCTTGGCGCTGGGGAAGCCGACCTTGGCGAACAGCATGGCGGCGCTGTCGAGAATGGCGTGATATTTCGCGTCGTAATCGTCTGCGCGGACCCGCGGCATGAGGCTTTCCCGTTTTCGTTCGCCCTGCGGCCGGCGCCGGGGAAGCCGGGTTGACATAAACCGTCCCGTGAGTCTCATTATTCGGACGATCGCTGTCGAAGATCAAGGCCCGCGGCGCGCAGTTGAATTCGACTTCGCCCGCACCGCATTGTTGCGCCCCATGCGCCTGTCGGCGTATCCCGCCGGGGCGCAACAACGGAGCCCAAGCCATGTCAGACGAGCGTGCCGTGTCGGTCGCGTCGGGGTTGCGGTTCCCGTTTGCCGAGCCGCCGCGCATCGGCGAGGTCGTCGAGGTGCGCCCGGGCCTGTTGTGGCTGCGGCTGCCGCTTCCCTATCAACTCGATCACGTCAACGTCTATCTCATCGAGGATGGCGACGGCTGGGTGATCGTCGACGCCGGCATTTCGACTGCGCAGGCGCGGGCGGCCTGGGAGGCTTATTTCGACGGCCCCCTGCGCGGCATGAAAATCGCGAAAATTCTCGTCACCCATTTTCATCCCGATCACATCGGGCTCGCCGGCTGGCTGTGCGCGCGTTTCCAGGCGCCGTTGCTGACCAGCCTTTCAAGCTACATGAGCTGCCGCGTCATCTCGCTCGATCCGCGCGCCTTCGAATCCGCGAGCAACCGCAACTTCTACAAGAGTCACGGTATGGATGAGGCGGCGGCGCGCATCGTCAGCACGCAGGGGCACGAATATCTGCGTCAGGTCGAGCCGCTGCCCGAGACGTACCGCAGGCTGTTGATGGGCGATGCGCTGGGGCTGGGCGGGGCGACCTACCGGGTCGTCACCGGCGATGGCCATGTCGCCGAACAGGTGATGCTGTATTGCGATTCCGCCAAGCTGCTGATCGCCGCCGATCAGGTGCTGGAGCGCATCTCGCCCAATGTCGCGGTCTGGGCGGGCGAGCCCGACGGCGATCCGCTCGGCCATTATCTGCGCAGCTTGCGGTTGCTGCTCAACGAGCTTCCCGCCGATGTGCTGGTGCTGCCCGGCCACATGCGGCCGTTTTATGGCTTGCGGCAGCGCTCGCAGGAATTGATCGCCCATCACGAGATGCGCTGCGGCCTCGTCCTCGAGGCCTGCCGCGACGCCGACCGCTCGGTCGCCGATCTCGTGCCGCTGCTGTTTCGCCGCGCCTTGGACCCGCATCAGATGGGCTTTGCGTTCGCCGAGACGCTGGCGCACGCCAACCGTTTGGTGCGCCGCGGCGAGTTGGAGACGGTGGCTGAAGGCGAGCGCATTCTGTTTCGCGTCGCCGATCGCTCAAGCGTCTAGCCCGTCGCTATCGCGGAGGCGCCCCTCACCCTCTCCCCGTGAAGAACGGGGAGAGGGAAGCGCGGGGCCGCGACGAGCCAGCGATTCCAACGTATCGCGGAATGCGTTAGCGCGACGCTTCGAGGCTCGCCAGCGCTTTGCGCACCGCCTCGCGCGCGGTGAAGGCGCAGGCCTGGGTTCCGCCGTCGCCATAGTCTTTCACGGCGTCGCCGACGTGCCAGAGATTGGCGAGCGGCGTATCCTGCGGCAGATCGAAGCCGGCGCAGGCGCGCTGCGCCGGCCACTCGCCGCGCATGACCCGCACCGACAGCATTTTCGCGTCAACGAAGCCGGGGAACAGCGAACGCAGATCGGCGAGCGAGGCCTCGACCTCTGTCTTCTCGTCGAAATCGCCGAGCGCCGGCTTCGGCACGGCGTAGGCGACATATTGGCGCCAACCTGGCGGGGCGAGTTCGGGACAGGTCGCCGTGAGTTCGCCCATGTTGCACAGCCGCTGCGTGCGGCCGAAGGTCACCAGGCCCGGCGCGTCGATGAGGCGCTCGCGGGTGGCGAAATTGATGACGATGTTGGCCGATGGCCGCGACTTCGCTTTGACATCCTCGATATAGCCCGCGCCGAACGCCTCGCCGCCGGGCAGCGCCGCGGTCGCCGCGGGGCCGATGTTGGAGATGACGACGTTGGCGGCGACGCGGGAGACGGCGCCGTCGCGCTCGATGTCCAACGCCGTGATGCGATTGCCTTCGCTATGCAGCGCCGTCGCCGTCGCGTTGAGCCAGATGTCGCCGCCGGCGCGCCTGATGCCGTCGCCGAGGTCGTTCCAGATGCCGATCGTGCCGCGCGGGCAGAAGCCGAAGCGCTTGAACGCGCCCTTGACGGCGAAATAGGTGAGAAAGGCGCGCGCCGGCAATTCGTCGGCGTTGGCGGCGAAGATCGCCGCGCACAGGTTGCGGAAGATTGCGTGAACGGTGGCGTTCGATGTCGTGTTCGACAGCCATTCAGCGGTTGAAAGCTTCCCCTCCGGCAGATCGCCGGCGCGCGCGTCGGCGAATTTCGCGCCGATCTTCGCCGCTTGTCTGGTGAAGGCGCCGAGCAGCAGGCCCCAGCCGCCCTTGCCGGCGTTGATGATCTTGCCGTCGATATAGAACACCGTCGCCGGATTCGGTTCGCGCAGGTCGAGCGGCACGCCGAGCAACTCGAAAGTCTCCTCGAACACACCGCCGCGCTCGATGGCGATGGCGCCGATATTGACGATGTGGCCGTCGATCACTTCACTCGACGCGCGGCCGCCGAGCCTTCCCAGGCGCTCGATGATGAGCGTCTTGCGTCCCGCCGCCGCCAGGCGGGCGGCGGCCGTCATGCCGCCGGCGCCGGCGCCTATCACTACGGCGTCGTATCTATGCGCATCCATCAGACGCCCTCGCGGCCGACGATGGAAATTGCGCAGACGTTCTGCGAAGGCTGGCCGCCGAGGTTGTGGACGAGGCCGAGCCGAGGATCGCCCAGTTGGCGCGCGCCGGCGCGGCCGTTGAGTTGCAGATAGATCTCATACAGCATGCGGATGCCGCTGGCGCCGATCGGGTGGCCAAAACATTTCAGGCCGCCGTCGATCTGGCAGGGAAGACGACCTTCGGCGTCGAAAGCGCCGTCGAGGACATCGCCAACCGCGCCGCCTTCGTCGGACAGGAACAGGTCCTCCATCGTCACCAGTTCGGTGATCGAGAAGCAATCATGCACCTCGGTCAGGCTGATCTCGTCGCGTGGGCGAGCGACGCCGGCCTCGGCGTAGGCGCGCTTGGCGGCGATGCGGGTGGTGTGGAAATAGCTGCCATCCCAGCCGTTGCCCTGCATCTCCCAACCGTTGGAGCAGGCGACTTGCAGCGCCTTGAAGGTGACGGGATCGCGTTTGCCGAGGCCGCGCGCGATCTCCGGCGTGGTCACGATCACGGCGGCGGCGCCGTCGGAGACGCCGCAGCAATCGAACAGACCCAACGGCGCGGCGATGGTCGGCGCGCTCAGGCATTGCGCCTCGGTGATGGCTTTGCGCAAATGCGCCTTCGGATTCTTGGCGCCGTTGGCGTGGCTCTTGACCGAGACATGCGCCAGCGCCCGCTTCAGCGTCTGCGCATCGAGGCCGTGTTTGTAGCGGTAGGCGGCGGCGACCTGGGCGAAGTTGGCCGGCGCCACCGCGTTCGGGTGCCATTGCGGGATATAGGTTCCCACCGTCGCCACCGGCAGGCCGCCGTAGCCGGTGTCCTTCAGCTTCTCGACGCCGAGCGCGATGGCGATGTCGCAGGCCCCCGCCGCCACGGCGTAGACGGCGGCGCGGATCGCTTCCGAGCCGCCGGCGCAGAAATTCTCGACCCGCGTCACGCCGATGTTGGGCAGCCTGAGCGCGATGCTCATCGGCGTGCCGCCTCGCCCCGTGCCGACGTCGTCCATGTGCGTGGAAAACCACGCCGCGTCGAGTTGGTCTGGCGTTATGCCGGCGTCCTGCATCGCCTCGTTATAGGCCTCCAGCATCAGATCCTCGGGGCTGGCGTCCCAGCGCTCGCCGAAGCGGCTGCATCCCATGCCGAGGATCGCGACCTTGTCCTTGACGCCGCTCGCCATGCTTTGTCTCCTCCTAAGCGCCGCGCGCGGGCGTCGCCTTCCAAAAATAGCGCGTGTAGTTGCGCGCCGTGTCGATGTCTTTGATACGAAACACCATCTCCATCGGCGTGCCGGAATCGACCTCGCCAACGTCGAGATCGGTGAAGTCCATCAGGATGCGCCCGCCGCCCTCGAAGTCGATCTGGCCGTAATGATGCGGCGGCGAGGGATGATAGGAGAGATATTCCGCCGACCAGCTCAACACCCGCGCCGGCCGGTCGGCGAGCTTATAGGGCTCTTGCGTGTCTTGCAGCGGCCCCTGCGGATCGTAGGACAGGCGCGAGGGCGGAAAATGCACGCTGCCGGTGACGCGGCATTTGCCGGCGACGAGGCCGAGCAGGGCGTTGCGATGGCGCCAGGCGGTGCTCAGCGCGGTCTTGCGGTCCTGCTCGCCGCGCATGCCGCGCTCAAGCGACAACTGGCCGCCGAACGACAGGAAGCGCGTATAGTTGGGCTCCTCCTTGCCACGGGCGATCCAGGCGCGCACGCCGCGCGTAGGCCGGAAGCTCTCCACCAGCGGCGTCGCGCGCAGCACGATCGCCTGCGCGCCGCTGCCGAAGGCGGCGAGCACGATGATCTGACCGGGCTTGGCGCGCTCCAGCCCATCGGCGAGCATGATGAGCCCATGCGCGGCGCCGCAATCGCCGATGCGGTCGATCAGCGAGGCGGCGACCGCCTCGTCGTGGATGCCGCAGGCTTTGGCGACTTGCGCGTCCATGCGTGCGAATGAGGTTGGAAACAGCAGGTGATCGACCTGCTCGGCCGCGATCCCCGCCTGGCGCAGCGCGCCGGCGACGACCCTCGGCACGAGCTTGCTGACGCCCTCGTCGCGAATCCAGCGCTCCTCCCATTGATAGTCGATGCTTTCGCCGCTGGCGCGGAAATGGTCGACGAAATCCACCGACAGCGTCGCCGAGCCCAGGAACTGCGCCAACACCTTGTCGCGTCCGACGAGTGCGGCGGCGGCGCCGTCGCCGTATTCCAGTTCCTGCGCGCTGCCGGGCCGCGCCTTGCGCCGGTCGGCGGCGAGCACCAGCACCTCGCCGGGAAACGCGGTGGCGCGGGCGACGGCCTGTGTCAGCGCCGTCAGCGCGACGCGCGGGGTTCCGCCGAGATCGGCGGCCTCGATGTCGTCGTCGAGCGTCAGCGCGCCGGCGACGATGGCGGCGTTGAGGCGCTCGGCGAAAGGCGGCGTGTCGGTGGCGAGCAGGACCGCGCGCACATGCGAGCGATCCTCGGCCGGCCCCAGACAATCGCGCGCGGCGGCGACCGCCATCGTCACGCTGTCCTCATCCCAATTGGCGAAGGCGCGCGCGCCCTTCCGGCCGCCGAATTGCGGCGCGTACCAGGCGTTGGCTTGGGCTGCGACCTGGCGCGGCAGCCGCAGACGGGGCACGTAGGCGCCGAAGCCGGTGATTCCGATCATAAGTTCTCCGCGCCTTCGAGATGGGCCGCCAGAAACCGCGCCCCGACCGCCACCGCTTGCCGCGCTTGCGGCAGATCGTGCGGGAACTGCTGGAAGACGTGGATCATGCCGGGCCAGATCTCGCAATGCACGGGCGCGCCGGCGGCGCGCGCGCGGGCGGCGAAAACCTCGGAATCGCTGACCAGCGTCTCCCGCTCGCCGACCTGCATCAGCGTCGGCGGCAGGTGGCGGAGGGTCTCGGGCTCAGCGAACAGCGGCGACAGCAGCGGATCGTCGGCCGCCGCGTTCGCGCCAAGCGCGGCGCGGGCGACAGCCAGAATCATCGCCCGCCGATGGATGGGATCGAGGTGCGAACGCGTGGCGTAGCTTTCGCCCGAAGCGGTGAGGTCCGTCCACGCCGACATCAGATAGGCCGCCGCCGGCGCTCGCCCGCCCTGCTGGAGGCGTGCGATCATCGCGCCGAGCGCCAGCGCGCCGCCGGCGGAATCGCCGGCTAACGCGAGGCGCGTGAAGCCGGTCCGCTCCAAGCCTTCGACGACGGCGAGCGTGTCATCGAGCGCCGCCGGCAGCGGATGCTCCGGCGCCAGACGGTAATCGACGCCGAGAACCTGTGCGCGGGCTTCCGCCCCGAGCCGCGCCATGATCTCGCGATGCGAGATAAGCGAGCCCATGCGAAAGCCGCCGCCGTGCAGATAGACGATAGCGGCGTCGCGCCGCGCGCCGGCGGGGCGCACCCACTGGCACGCGACGCCGCCGACGACGGTGGGCTCGACCTCCGCTGCGACTGGGCTCGCGAACAATTCGTCCCAATCGGCGCGCATTTGCGCCACCGGCGTATCGCGGCGCCAGCGCCCATAAACGCCGCGCACGCGCGCGATAACGCGCTCGATCGGCGCCTCGCTCATGCTCCGCACCCCATGCCGCCGGAGACGCCGAGCACCTCGCCGGTAATGAAGCCGGCCTCCTCACTGGCGAGGAAGGCCACCGCCGCGGCGATCTCCTCCGGCTGGCCGATGCGCCCGAGCAGGGTCGCCGAGGCCATCGCCGCCATCAGCTTTTCGCCGCCGTTGGCGACGGCGCGGCGCAGCATCGGCGTATCGACCGGACCCGGGGCCACGACATTGGCGGTGACGCCCATGCGCCCGTTCTCGCGCGCGATCGAGCGCGTGAAGGCGATGACGCCGCCTTTCGCCGCCGCATAGACGGCGCCGCCGTTCGAGCCGAGCCGGCCGGCCTCGGAGGCGATATTGACGACGCGGCCGTAGCCCGCCTTCTGCATCGCCGGCAGCAGCACATGCGTGGCGTTGAGCGCCGCGTCGAGGTTGAGCGCCAGCAGGCGGCGCCAATCCTGCGGCGTCGAATGGGTGAAGAAGGCGTGCTGATCGGCGCCGGCGCTGTTGACGAGAATGGCGAACGGCCCCGCCAGCGTGCGCGCCGCCGCATCGTAATCGGTGAGATCGACGGCGAGAAACGCAGCGCCGATCTCGCGCGCCGTGCGCTCGCCTTGGAGCGCGTCGATGTCGGCGATCACCACCTCGGCGCCCAGGGCGGCGAGCCGCGCCGCGCTTGCGGCGCCGATGCCGCTGGCGCCGCCGGCGACCAGCGCCCGCCGTCCCTTGACGCCGGCCATCAGCGCCCCGTGAACCTCGGCTTGCGCTTTTCGATCACCGCCGCCAGGCCTTCGTGTGCGTCACGGGTTGCCGACAGAACCTCCTGCGCCTGGTTCTCCTC